>Ga0209367_1012415_pt1 | contig 11136 bp, 6 predicted proteins | sample WorMetLIZISLAND2_FD_187412 | JGI IMG/M metagenome (GOLD analysis project Ga0209367, IMG submission 187412) | Marine gutless worms symbiont microbial communities from Max Planck institute for Marine Microbiology, Germany - Olavius geniculatus... ... | reverse complement strand
AAACAGTAGTGGCCCCAGGACGGATCCTTGGGGTACACCGACAGAGCATGAAGTCACAGCTGACGAGTACGAGCCCATACGTACAGATTGTGTCCTGCCATCTAGGTAAGATCTGATCCAAGAAAGCATAGGATGGGAGTAGGGAAAAGGGGCAGATGTAGAGGAGGCAGGTAAAGGAAAGAGCCCAAAAGGGGGAGAGTACTTGAGCTCAATTTTGATTCCATATTTGAGTAGATAGTAGTTGCTGCCCACTTACTGGAGGCAGTAACTTTTGAGTAACGAACGTAGCTTAAAGGCTGCTCAGAAGGCGAGATAGTACTTTTTGCCACATTTTTACCACATCTTAATGGCCACTAAGTTGCTACTATGCGTAACATAACAGCATGTTCATACCAGACTGCGAAAAGCCACTTCAGTTTTCATTTTTACGCGCAAAGGCAGCTACTACTTTCAGCGCGTCTTAGCCATCGCAATACCGTCTGTCCGTCCGTTTGTCTGTCACACGGGTGGATCAGTCAAAAACGGTGCAAGCTAGGATCAACAAATCTTCACCGTTGGCTGCCTGGAAGACTCTGGTTTCAGGAACCGTAAAGCTTTTCCATAAATTCAAAGGGGATCACCCCGAACGAGGGTGCTAAATGAGAGCTGGTGGGAAAATTTTGCGAGTTTTAGCCAATTAAGTCGCTGTATCTCAATAACGGTGCGAGATAGGGCCTAGGTTACTATTAATCACTAATAGGAAGTCGTAGACTGGCTTTCGATTGCCACCGAGATCAATGACAGACCAGTTTATTAATTTTCTACCATTGGCCTGACAGGGTTTGTCTTTGTCCAGATTGCCTTTAACAAGCTTTTGACCTCACCATTTTTACACATTGTGTTTTAAACTAGCTCGTCTCTTTATTCTGTATTGTTGGTATTTTTTAAAATTCTTTGTCTCTTATATGTTAGACCGCCACTTTATGAGAAGTATTGCAATCCCGGGATTGGATTCGCAATCCCGGGATCCAGGATTGAAAAATTTGTAATCCCGGGATCCCGTTACGGGATTATGCTTACAGATCGGTCGTTATTTTGGTATCCCCAATTGACTTATTTAGGCTAATGCACAGGGCCCCCACGTAAGGTATATCCAAACTGTAGAGAGCGACAGCACGAAGTAGTACTCTAGCGCTCATAAAATAGGGGCCTATTTTATTCACCAGTCGGCAAAAAATTCTTATTTCTGTCATTTAATATGCGAAAAAGTACAATTTTAGCCAATTTTCGTAATCCTGAAATCCCGGGACTGAGACGCTGCCAATCTCGGGATTCGGGATTGGCAAAAAGGGCCTGGATCCCAGGATTGCAATCTCTAAATGAGAAGTTGGGAACTTCATTCTGAAAGTCTATTGCAGGTGGTCCAGGTATTTCTGCAACTGGTATTACCGTAATCCTGTAGTCACGTTACGTTATGTTTACTAGTTGTGGTTGTTTTGTTTGGGAGAGAGGGGCGTGGTCGGGGAAAGAATGGATAATATTGTAGCATTTCGACATTGATTTTAAAGTTACTTATCTGGCCAGTCTGTGGTAACTGAGATTATTTATATGTTATTTTTAGCGTTCGTGACAGTTGTCGCGTAAAATGTACTTTTTATTTCGAATACACCTGTGCCATTTGAGACCCACATCTCTGGCTATGGGTAATAAACGGATGTGCGGATGTGGCAACGGGTAAAAGGCGGGTAAAAATTTAAATTGTCTCCGCCACTCCAGATTGCTTCAGAAGTGACTGAAATAGGCAGAATTAGTGTTGTCATGCATGCTTCAGACTAATTTAATTATGGGAAACTGCAAATAATTGACAAAACAATGATCTGCTTTGTCACTTGACGGTGACACTGTACAACAGCAAGATACAACGACGACGACGCACAATAACGCACGAGAAAGTGCGACGTCGACGTAAGTAGACGACGCAATGTGCAACAAGACCCACAAAGATGATAGGTCTATACGACGACGACACGGGACGACGACGGATCGACATACGACGACGCTCGTCAGTGCACGAGGATGACATAGCCTACAGTGACGTCACGCGACGACGATTGACAATGGATGACGACGACGATGACTACTAACTGGCAGTAAGTGCAGCAGAAAGTTACTATTGTAAACCCAGATTTGCCAACTCAGACCTACTTATTTTGCAAACTTACGATTTTAATTTGAACGACATGCAAAGTTTGGCAATTTCAATAACATGCCAGTTACAGAGCATGGCACCGAAACGTTTGGTGCGCAAAGGCCCCAAATTAATACAGGGTTATACACCACTTATTGGTCTAGATTGGCTGAGTACGATGGGTCAAAGTCGGATGTCCTCCACATCCACATATGTCTTTTACCTTTTGCCACATCCGCAGATTCGCACATCCGCCTTTTACCATCGTCCCACATCTCTAGCAAGATGTTAACCTGGAGAAAATTAACCGCAGGACTGCACGATTTGTAATGAATGATTACAAGCTACAAAACGGTGAAACCGAAATGTTAGACAAGTTAGACTGGCGTTTTTGAGGCATTGATGGAAAAACCAGAGACTAATCACCATGTTTAAGATTGTTAGGGGCTAGTGGTAGTGTTACGCACGGTCGAGATACTTGCACAGTCAATCAATAGTGCTGCGCTTCTTCTGGATCGCTAGGACGTGCTGAAGCCCAGCAGTTGGCCTGTCATGCATGTGCAGTCTATACTTTTTTGTTTCAACGTCCAGCCAGATGCTAACTGTAACTGCATGTTGTATGTTGTATGTTTTAGACATATCAGCTGTACCTAGAACCTAGCCTTGTTATACACGGCTCAGGTCTCAGCATTACCTAGCTAGTGTGATGGCTCAGTGCGGTGTCGTGAGTCTTCAACGTCAGTGCTGTACTCAGATCTGTCGGTGTAGTGTTGCCTTCATGGAGTCTGCTATTCGCCAGCTGCCCGTTGATATGGCCCCGGCACTGCTTGTGGCAGCTATACACACACAGCAACATCCTGTTGTTTCGTGCATAGTCTCCAACTGGCCTCTGCCGGTCTTACGGTATGTATTGCATGTGACTTAAAATTGCATCTGTTTACTGAAAAATATTTGTTTTTTTTTCTTGCGTATGCGTTTACACTGTATGCTTGCTTCTGCGATGCACAGATGTCCAAACATTCTTTTTCGCAGTGGCATCTATCCCATTGGTGAGGGGGAGACACGATTGCCCCTTAATAAAAAGATTATCAGGGTGAAATGTGAATGAATCCATGTCAGTTTGCAGATGAAATTTTGTTCACCCCGATATATATTAGGATTGAACTGCTGCTTTTTTGGATCCAGATAAACCTTACTTTACGAAAGTAACTAAGTTATTTAAAATGTCTATACAGGCAGTAAAAACCATGTTGTTGTTGGTCACACAAAACTGAGTGCAGGAACTTAGATATCCACAGAATCCACAAATCCACAGAATCAAGTTAGAAAGAATATATGGTGAACATTCATAAAATTTTACACCATAAAGTGACTAGAAGTGTAGCTGCCAAGAATATTCTACATGCAGATGAATCGGAGCTCTTTAAACTTGCCAATCTGGCAGGTGTTTACACTGAACCCAAAAGTGTTCAAGTAAGAAAAGAATGACCAGTTTATGATTTGTCGTGAGGCACTTATGTGATGTAATAGGTTTTGATATATTCCTTGACAGAACTGTTCCTCGGAGGTGCTTTCATCCACAGTGCCACTCATAACAAGAATGTCTTGTGTTCATTGGCATCACCAGCTATGGAGCACTGGGGCACATGTTGCCCCTCAACATTTATTTATTTTTATGCCTCCGCCAACTACAGCGTAGTGGTCGGAAGCATTATGTTTTTGGAGCGTTCGTGCGTCTGTCTGTCCATGCATTTGTGCGTGCGGGCGTTTGTGTGTGGACTTTGAGCGCGAATATCTCTGGAGTGCATGGAGATATCGGCAAGCGGTAAACAGTGTTATCAACTATGATCTCTCCTGCGTTGAACAAAAAAAAATTCATACCATGGTTAGTTGGCTAATGTTCATCCACCATCAGTCGTCACTGCACGTTTCTAGACAGCGTTCGCAAGCCATTATCCAGTAGGTCTACTCAGTTGACATTACGAGTATAGTGATGCAGTCACCTTTCTTAATTAATTTCTTTTTTAATTCATCAAACTGCCTAATTCTTTCTCAATCAATTAAACCCCAAGTCTTTCTGCAACACTGGGGTTTGGTCATTGAATTCATCGGTTCTTTATTGATTAGTAATTTATTAATTAATAGCACTTTTTCTGTTTAAAAACTATTCTCTTGTTGCAAACTTTTGCAGCGATGCTTATTAGCCATGCAAATAATGAATATTCATGAGATGCAATGAATCACGCCACATTTTCGTCGTGCGTGACCAATTACCGGTGTCAGGGTCCAGTTATTGCTTGGCTATACATAGTTGCTATGTGATTTCTATTTTTTTTGTATTACACGGTCTCTCTGCGATAACTAGCTTATTGTCACACATTGGCTGAGGCATAAAAGTCTAGTTTGAGGTCATATTATAGCTGCTTAAGTCCTTGACTATGGTTACCTATCAAGTATATAGCATATTTTTCATAAATTGCAGAACATGTAGCTTCGTAGTTACTGCATAGGGGCTCTGCAGTCACTATAGTTGCAGAGGTTTTTCACTGTATATTGCATGAATTTCATGATATTTTTGTGCTTCACTTGTAAATTAATGTCTTTCAGTTTAATGCCCATGCTGGTAATGCCAATGCCTGTGTTGTTATTTATTTCTGTTTGTTGCTGTGTGCTATTAATTAGTGAATAATTGATGATATGCAGGATACGTGACGTGCTAGAGGGAGAGTGTGCATTGAACACTCTGAATGTTGAGATGGGCTTTGACATCACACTTTTCAGGGGCATTACTACTCGGACATCCTCCTGTCGTATGACCACTCTCGACCTTCGTGGTGTTCGCATCAGTAAGTCCATGTCGTGATAATTATCATGTGTTTCTCAGATTTGTCATTTTTTGCATAATATGTATTAAAGGAGGGTCAGTTTTTGGCCTTTAAGCATTTTGGAGTTTTGTCATTTTAAAAATGTTTTTGATACCAAATTAGTCTATTCGTGCTTGTAGCCATTTGATGTGTCGGTTTGTTTGTTTTGAAGTTGTTTTTGGTGTGTTGAAACACAAGTATAGCTGTTAATTGTCATGTCAGAAAAGTTAGAATTTTGCATTATTTATGCCGCGGCTGATGTTTTCAAATACTATGTGAAATAGCTGTTTATTACGTGATTGCAGATCGCACCTTTGTGAGTCTGATGTCTCAGGCATGGCCGTTGCTGTCATTAAGCAAAGAGCAACTGAATGCCACATATCTGCGCCAGCACATTGTTGAAACTGCAGGTTCGCTGCTATTTTGTATTTTATTTTGTAAGTCATGGAATGGTTGGACTTTTGCATTACAGAAAGATGGCTTTAATCAAGTTCCCAGTTTTTTGTCATGTTTCTGTCTAATGCAGCAACTTGTACGTATAGCTTTTAGTGGAAGCTCGTTTCAGAGCTATGGAGCGTCACCTGCCATATGGGATCACACAATGTTACCTGCCACCCAACACAGGTGAACGCACCCTGCCTTAACCCCAGCCAGATAGGCTGGTACTTGATTTACCTACCCCAGAGGGATGGAAGGCTGAGTTGACCTAGGTGGCTGGTTACATAACAAGATGGTTTACCTGCCCGCAGGCAGTCATTTATCCAAGTCACCCATCCAGCTTGGCATAGAGTAATTTCATTGATCGGATGAAATGCGTTACTGTTATGTCGTGCCAAACTTTATGCTAGTGATTTATTGTTGTAGCACATGTACTGCAAGACTTATAAAAATGGATATCTTCAACTGCACCATATATTCACCAATTTAAAAAGTTTTTGCTGGCCTACTGAGGCGATTTTAGCTAAAGTTTAATCACTAGTTAGATTAGGATTGAAAAGTGTAGTGATTGCTTAGTTAGTCATTGATGAGTGCTTGCTCTTCTGGCAGCGTGTCTTAAGTAAGTAAGTAATTAAGGTTGCTTTAAAGGTGCAGTTTAACAGTTAGCCCTGACATGCCTCGATTTTTACACTCGAACAAAAATGTGTCGTTAGCAGTTGCTTAAACTGTTCAAAGTTAATGTCAGATGAGCTGGAAGGTTGTTTTACAGCCTTGGACCTGCGTCTGTCTCCATAGCTGCTATAGGCCTTAGTGTGAATGCATATAGTTCTGTGTATTCTATTTATCAAAATAAATACCGTAATACTGTTATTGTTGTTATTGAAATCTGTTTAGCTGATGTAAATCAGTATTTTGTCACAGATGCCAGGTTGCTGAGACTGATTGAGAGAACGTGGGTGGCATTATCAGTGGATCAGTCACTGATTGGACGTGTGAGCTTTGGTCGACTGCTTCGACAAACTAACGGTTCGTTCCACATCACTTTGCGCAATGAACAGTGTTCACTCTGTCCGTCAGGCTTTGCTTATTTGCATGTCAACTAGTGCAGTGTCCACTTTGAATAATCCCTTCCACAGAGTGAATTGCGTTTCTGCCAGCCCTTCATTTTGCATCCAAAAAGACGTAAGAAGTTAAGAATGGATTGTTACCAATTTCTCAGTGATGGACTGGGCATAGCTGAAAAAAGAAGTGATCAGAATTCGGTGGTGTACCAACATTTTTGTGGAATTTTGAGTCATTTAGGATTGTGTACAATTAATGAATAAGGCATGAACTGTGATGTTCTTGTGTTACTCTCCCTTTGTGTATGTTCGGACCAATTTTGGTTTCCTGTTGTTTTTCTTTTTGTATGGGACAGTCAGACAGACAGGCAAGACAAGTAATGTCACTTATTCAACAGCGGCATAGCATATTCCATTACTGAAATTTCACGGGTCATAACTGTTGATTTCAACAAGAAATTTGAGCTAATGCTCACGAGATGTGCGAAAGCCTATAGCAGTTCCTGTTTAGTAGTTTAGCTGAAAATTGGGGTGTTCACGCTAAGTTAATATACATATACCAAATTCTCTATCTGGATCGCATAACGATAGTTCCGTGGCGCCACCTTGTGAATGATATAGACTTGCATCACAGCCTAAAATCGCCAAAAAAATCCATAAAAACCCTCTATTTTGGCGTTCAAGGTCATTGAATTCGGCGCCAATCGAGAGCCAGTTTACGACTTCCTATTAGTGATTAATAGTAACCTAGGCCCTATCTCGCACTGTTACTGAGGTACAGTGACTTATTGCCCAAAAATGGCAAATTTTGCCCACCCCTTCCCATTTAGGGCCCTCGCGTTGGGATGACCCCTTTTGAATTTATGAAAAAGCTTTACGGATCCTGAAACTAGAGTCTTCCAAGCAGCCATTGGTGAAGATTTGGTGATCTAGCTTGCACCGTTTTTGACTGATCCACCCGTGTGATGGACAGACAGACAGACGGACGGACAGAATTGCGATGGCTAAGACGCGCTGAAAGCAGTAGGTGCTTTTGCGCGTAAAAATGAAAAAAAAATCTGTTGCTATCTGGTGGCCAAATATTGTTTTGTGCGTTGCAGAACTGCCGGCGTCTGCAGTTATTGAACAGCGACTAACAGAACTGCTATGCCATGACCAGATGAAGCATCCAAAGCTTGCCATCAACCTTGCTCAAGGTTGCCCTCCATTCTTAATTTTGGGCTATCAGAAAACTTTTGTTTGAAAATGCTAAATTTGGGGTTAAAAACCCAATTTAGGGGGAAATTTAGGGGCAAAATTGAAATTGTGAGCAGCCACAATTTCTTCTCCTGAAAATTTGCAGATGTCTGAAATACTGAAAATTTGCAATTTTTTGCCATACCTAATTTTTTAATCAATGATGCTGCTGGGATTCAGGGATCATGGAATTATGTGCTAATGTATGTAGATAATTTTGTGCATAATTGCTTATCTTCTCCATAAGTAAGTAAGTAAGTAAGTAAACTTGTATAGCGCACGATATCCACAGGAAAGCCACTGAATTTGAGGTGCATCGATTATAATCGCTGAACCTGAGACAGATAATTATCACCATAGTTAGACGAACCACTCGTAGTCAAACCAATTAACATGTAATTTGTCTTTTATCAACAAAGAAGATTAGATTGTACACGGTGTTTCATAAAAAAGGACCTCTTTTTGTTTTTTCATAATTTACTCAAATTATGAGCAATTTACATGAAATTTTTACCAGTTGAAGCTGAAGAAATACGTATTCGAAATATTTGAACAAAATATGGCAGTTGATTAAATATTTTTTGCTAGTCGTGATGTAACGCTGACGTCATAATGTGTCACAGGTACAAACTTGCTAGTCTCAGCTGGTGCTGTCAGTTGCTAGCCTGCTTCGATAGTGAAGTTAATCTGGTTCGGTAATAAAAAATGCTTGTCGTATGAACAGTGAGCAACATGGAAACATGAAATCGGGCGTCTTGTGGTCCGAAAACTCAACATCTTGCAAGCTCGGTGTGATAGTGCACTGTCTTGCTCGAACATGCGAAAGACCAACTATCCCCACAGACACGTAAATTTGATCACTTTGCGCGCTTTTTTGTGGCTGCAACTGTAAAACTTCAAATATTTGACACCAACAAACCAGATTTTTCATTATTGAAGCAGGGTAGCAACTGGCAGCACCATCTGCGATTAGCCTTTTTGTACCCGTGACACATTAGAATGTCTGCGTTACATCACGACTAGCAAAGAATATTTAATAGCTGCCATGTTTTGTTAAAACATTTTGAATTAGTATTTATTCAGCTACAACTGGTAAAAATTTCATGCAGATTGCTCATCATTTGAGTGAATTATGAAAAAAAAACAAAAATGGGTCCTTTTTATGAAACACCGTGTATATGATACGTGTGGTTATGTAGTCAATTTTTTGATCTTAACCACTAAACTATAAATTGACAAGGAAGAAATTGGGAAGGAAAGAAGAAGGAAAAATAAACCAGAAATTTGGGCAAAGCCCAACATGAGTCCACCCGGTGACCTAAGTCCAACTGGGAGGAAAATTTATGGGGGGTGAAAGTCACCTGGTAGCAAAGTCACGTGGTTCGCACTCGAATGCATAAGTATATGCAGAACGCGCACTGTTGACTTAGAGTGGGTAAACATTAGCCGCGTAATCTCTGGTGTTAATGGACCAAAGTTTACCAATTTTTTTATTCAACGTGAGATTAATTGTACTTGATAACGCTTTTTACCGCTTGTTGATATCTCTATTCCTTCCAGAGATATTTGCGGTCGAACTCGAAAGTTGTCGTAAATCACACTGATTTTTGAACGTCTTTTGCCCTCCCAAATTTTAAGGGGCCGGTGCTCCCCGAAAGTTGTACCGGCGTTATCACTCCAGTCTGGCAGCATGTCATGTGGCAAGGTTTCATAAAGCTACTCCCATTGGCTCCAAAGTTCTTCAAAGTTTTATGCCGACATCCCTTTGAAAAAAATTGTAAGGGGGACCCCCATCCCCGGTGGGGGGTACGCTAGTAAGACTTGGTAATTCTCTAGTGTGTGTGAAAATTTGGCAGCGCAGCACCCCCTAGGGGCAGAAATATTGTCTTTTGAAAAAGGCACTTCAAGTGGGTACAGTTTCACATCGAGATCTCCAAGGTTGCTGGACCATCGTACTTGTTTTGCCTAATGCGGAAGGAATCGCCATTAATCAAGTGTTTAACTGATTTTGAATATCTTTATCTTTTCCGGAGATATTCGCCGCTGAAGTTTAAAGCCCTAAGTCTGATTGGGGGAAAAATTTCAGGGTTGTGAAATTCTTCTGGTGGCAAAGTCACGTGGCCCGAACTCAAATGCATTAGCATATGCAGAATGTGCAGCGTCGACATGTGGTGGGTCAACATGCACATTTATAACTTTTTTGTTAGTGGACCAAAGTTCACATTTTTTTTGTGTTCAACGTGGGATGAATTGCACTTGATAATGCAGTTGACTGCATGTCGATACCTCTTTGCCTTCCAGAGATATTTGCGGTCAAAGTTGAAAGTTGTTCTAAATCGCACCAAATTTTGGACATTTTCGGCTTTCCAAATTTTAACGGGGTGGTGCCCCCTTAAAAGTTGTCCACGTGTTATCACCCCCACATAGTGGCACATTATGTGACAAAGTGGAGGGCCCCCATTCCTGGTGGGGGGTGCACTAGTAAGATTTTGTCATTCTCTAGCACATGTAAAAATTTGGGGGCACAGCACCTAGACCCCCCTAGGGGCCGAAATATGGTCTTCCGAAAAATGCGTTTTGGGTTGGTACGATTCCACATCCAGGTTTCCAAGGTTACTGGACCAAACTTCACCGGACTTGTTTCGCCTAACGCAGGAGGAATTGCGGTAGATCAAATACTTGTCCGATTTTGAATATATTCATCCCTTTCGGAGATATTCACTGCCGAACTCCAAATTTGTTTGAAGTCAGGGCAACTTTTGCATGTTTTTGGCCCCTAAAATTCTTTGGGAGGTGGGTCCCCCATAATTTTGGACAGGCATTATAAAATTTAGCTGTTTACTGACCACCATGCAAAATTTTGTGCCGATCAGCCGACGCATCTCGCAGATCTCGCGTTGAAAAAAATATAAATAAACTAGAAATTTGGGGCAAAGCCCAACGTGAGTCCGCCCGGCGCCCTAAGTCCGACTGGGGGAAAGTAGGGAGGGGTGTAAAATTTCCCCGGCATCGAATAATTTGATTTTGATGGGTAAACATTAGCCGCGTAGTCTCTGATGTTAGTGGACTGAAGTCACACAATTTTTTTATTCAACGCGGAATTAACTGCATTTGATAACGCCGTTTGCCGCTTGTCAATATCCCTATGCAGTTCAGAGATATTTGCGCTCAAAGTCGAAAGTTTTCGTTAAACGTACTAAATTTTGCGCGTTTTTTGCACTCCCAAATTTTAAGGGGGCAGTGCCCCCTAAAAGTTGTACCCGCGTTATCAGCCCCATCTAGCAGCACGTCACGTGGCAAAGTCTCATGAAGCTACTCCCTTTGGCTCCAAAGATCCTTCGTCTAATACGCTACATTTTAAGGCAATTTT
>Ga0209367_1012414_pt1 | contig 11138 bp, 8 predicted proteins | sample WorMetLIZISLAND2_FD_187412 | JGI IMG/M metagenome (GOLD analysis project Ga0209367, IMG submission 187412) | Marine gutless worms symbiont microbial communities from Max Planck institute for Marine Microbiology, Germany - Olavius geniculatus... ... | reverse complement strand
CCGCATATTTCCGCATATGCGATCGCATTTTTCAGCATTTTCCTTGTCCAACGTTGTTTTAAGACTGCTAAATATTTTGGCGGCAAACGATTACCGGTATTTGCAATTAGACGTTCAATAAATTGAAGTCAAAAATGTCAAAACTGATTATAATTCTCCGTCACTGGAATTTGCATATGCTGGAAATATGCGGAAAAATATGCCGCATATATGCGCCGCATATTTCGCCAAATTTCGCATATTTTTCCGCATATTTTGCCTCCAAAAGTTCCGCATATTTAAAAAAATTCTCCGCTATAAACCAACATTCTATAGCTTACAGAGCAAGGTAACTGAACTGAATTAAACGGAACGAAACTAAACTAAACTGACGCGGTTTATTTTTTATCGAACTGACCCATGGAAAAGCAAAAAGAGCCTATTGGTCATTGGTTGACGCGTACGTGCGCGTAGTCACGTAGTCACCGACGCCGTCAGACGGTGCCCACTGTAATGCATTACTGCCTGCTTATTGGCAGTTCATCAAAAACTAAACCATGTCAGTTCTGTTCAGTTCAGTTACGTCGGTCTGTACGCGCCTTGAATAAGCAACCCTCTAGGCTGTGATTGGTATCTCTGCAACCAATGTCTAGAGCAGTGGCGTATTTAGGGGGGGGCACGGTGCGATGGCCCCCCCTTTGGCCCGACCATGAAAATTTTTTAGAGGCGACTTTATATGAAAAGGTGCGTTTTTGCCATTTTCCAGCAAGAATTGCAAAATTCAACAATGTTTGATGGTCTTTTGGGTTTCCAAATTTCAGAAAAATGGGTGCAAAAGCAAAAAGTGTTTCGGCTTCAGGGGGCTTCGTCCCCCTGATCCCCCGACCAGGGGCTCTACCCCTGGACCCCGCTGGGGGCTCTGCCCCCAGACCCCCGTTATAGGCTCGCGCTCCACGCGCTCGCCATGGCTCCCCCTTTGCCAAATCAGAAATACGCCACTGGTCTAGAGTGGTATTAACCCATTAGTGCATGAATTATTTTATAGTTTGCCGTCAAAGTAGGTGTCCATTTTTGGGGACGCTAGGCATGAATGGGTTTTAATGGGCGTTAAACCGTAAACTGGCACTTCGCTCGTAATCATAGATGTTAAAACATTAATTTGCAAATAAAGAACATAAAAACATGTATTTTTTCACTTTTGTAAAAACATGTAAAGAACATGCATAAAACATTAAACTACATTTGTCAGAAATGAGCACAATAACATGTTAAAAACAAAAAACCTACCATTTGGCAAGAGTAAAAACCAACATGTACTAAATGTTATTATCTAACGGTGATTATGGTACAAATCGAAAACAGGGCTAAACGCAATTTGCCCGTAAGAAATGCATTATATTTGTAATTTTGTACGTTTATGTCTTAATAAGAAAAAAACGCAACGTTAAAAATAGGACAAAAACATTTTAAATGATTATAAAAACATTAACAAAATAAAAAAAATAAACAAAACATGTTTTTAAACTTAAAAAACATAAAAAAATGTTTTACATCTACGCTTGTATTTAGTGAGCGGTTTAACACACTATTTTACGTTCGCCGTAAGCCAAAATACCATCCACTGTCCCTCGTTTGCTTATACCCCGTATAGTTATCCAGACAGAACTGTACGCAGTGCCAGTGCGACATGAGTGAAATGCAATTGAGTAAGCCGATAGATGCTGCCGATGGAATGTAAAAAGCGTGTAATTAAGATGATGAGTGTTTGAATCACGCAGTTTGCAGTTAACTTTGACGCATAATGTAATTAGACTGGCATGTCTTCATGACACCGTATTTCATTACTGAATGCGTGAACCACCGCAAAGTGGTTTATTTTATCTAGTCTTCTGTAGACTATACGTAGATAACAGGTGAAGAAAATAATACGTAGAAGTAACAAGGCCTCTATGTGATTCTATTCTATATAGTTCAAAGCCAGGGTCGTGCGTTAAAGTCGCGATATGACCGAACCAGACGTGAGTGACGTCATATACAGACTCGCGCTGCAGCCAACTTTTAAATAATTCATGTATCCGTGCATCACTAATACCCCGTTTACACGATCAAGCAAACATCGAGCTGGCTCTGTACGAGCCAGCTCGTCGAGCCAGCTTCATCGTGTAAACGGGGTATAAGTGTCAGCACATGCAGTAGTCAGGAGCCACGGCTACGACTTGCGACGACGAACGTACGACAACCGTGCGACTGGCATACGACTGTAAGCAACGACGACGTCGACGACAGTGTCGGTGCGATGAATAATCTAGCGCTGCAGCGTCTGCAGTGTGTGGGAATGAATATTTATGCAGTTGTGCTGACAAGTGCTTGCCATCAATGTTGCATACATATATACACCGTATAGCTTACCACTAACCGTATGACAGTACACCATCGGCGTTATGTAATCACGGTGGTCAAACGGGCATTTTCCGTTTCTGGTGTCAAGTGATGGAATTACATCATGTTTGAACCACCACTTTCCAGTGATGTGTCCTCGAGGACTTGTCCTCGTCCTCGAGGGGCCTCGAAGACAAAGAGCAGTGTCCGTGGCCTTAGCCAGGTAGCCTTGCCTTCGGTCCCAAATCGTTGTCCTTGCCTTTGGCCTATTTTAGTAGTATGATGCTAATAATGATGTTCAAAATGTGCAAAGTCTTATCAAAAACATTCCCATTGACGGTAATGTGTCGCAGTGGTAGCAACTTTTAAATGTCCTTAGTTTTGGCTTTGAGTTTTTTGGCCTTGGCCTTGATCCCAAGTCCTCGTCCTCGGCCTTGCTTTTCCCGTAAGTTATTGGTTTCGGTCTTGGCCGTGGCCTTGAACATAACATCACTGCCACTCCCGGTTTTTTTTGGTAGCGTCTCAATACTTTCCTGTTCTGTCACTCATAGCCGGACCTAGGCCTTTTGATTGGACACAAAACCACGTCAAACCCCTTGAGGATGCGCAAAAAATTGTTGTAAAGCAACGTACATAGCGACAAAAATGTACCGAAAAGAAAACTAAATAAAACGAAACAAAATGAAACTAACTGAACTTAGATGGCACTAGCCGCAGTGCGCGGTTTTCATTGAAGTTTATTTCATTTCGTTTCGTTTTATTTTAGTCTGTTTCGGATCTGTTGCTTTGTATGCTCTTCGAGAAAGCGGTTGACGTTCAATCCGCAGAGTGTATGTAGACCTATAGGCGTTTATACTGATACTAATACTAATCATATTTATATAGCGCCAATACTACGTGTAAAATTTATACAGAAAAAAAACATTACAACGTCAATAAGCTTACACCAAAAATAAATGACAAACAGTACTTTTGAAAGTTTCAGAGAATGAAAAGAACGCTTTCAGTCGTGAGTGTCTATCTAGGCCTAAGCGACCGCTTGCGCTTTGCAGTAGCGATGACGTCGGCAGTGTTGCTCGCTTGTGTTTTAGCTGAGTGATATAGGCCTACGCAAGCAACTTGTGCAATCAGGAAGCATGCACAGCATGGTAACTCAGAGGCCGTCGTCCGATAGGCCTAGCGCATGCAGAGTACTGTTCTCGGCTTTGGTTTGATGGTCAGACTGGGACCGACTGACGCTTAGCGAGAGGGACACGAAGAGTGGCGGATCTAGGCTTCAGCCAAAGGGGGGAATATCCCCCTCGCTTCTCTCCGCTCTTTCCTCCCTTACTCTTTTTTTCCTTTCCCTTTCCCCTTTCCTTTCCCTTTCCTCTTCTTTTCCCCTTACCTTCCTTTTTCCTTTAGAAGTGGAACCCCTTGAATCCAGTTGGAAGGTGTGGGCGCTGTGAGCTCTCCCAGCAGGGTCTGGAGCGGAGCCCCAGCCGAAATCGAATTTGTTGCATTTTAGCCTAAAAATATAACATCTGGTGAAAATAATTTTAATCATTCTGCTGATACACGAACTTATTAATTAGCAGTACAGCAGAGCATATAAAGTGTTTACTTATGCATAGGAGCTCAAAGGGGAGGGGGCTGCCGCACGTTTGCCCCCCTGGATCCGCCACTGGACACGAAAAAGGCCGAGAGCTGGCAATTAGCCGGCCAGCTGCTGTAGGAAATTGATCTGCGACCTTTGCGTCGCTTGCGTCGTCTTGCGCATGCTAATCAGGATCGTGCGTTTACGCGCGTTATCTTTGCCGTCAGCACTGCAACATCAACAGTAACATCTACGCTTGCGATACCTCTCTTTATAAAAATTAAACTTTTATGCTTTGTAGGCCTAACTAACAGCGCAAACATAAGCCTAATACCTAATACAGAGCGACGTTACTAAACTGAACTGAACTGAACTGACATGATTTAGTTGTTGACGAACCGACCAATGAACAAGCAGTGATGCATTACAGTAGGCACCGTCTAACGGCGTCGTTGACTACGTGACTACGCGCAAGTAGGCGTCACCTCGTCAACCAATAACCGGTGCGCTCGCCTTGCTTGCACATTGGTCATTTTGATAACAATTAAACCATGTCAGTCCAGTTTAGTGCAGTTCAGTTACGTCGTCCTTTACAGACCAATAGGCTTACTCGTTATTCTCCGTTTGCACAGCACTTTTTTTCTCTTTGTTTATAAATTTATTGCCGCACTCAGCAGTACGATTGCAATAAAACTGTCACTATACGCTAGGCCTATCGTGTAAATAACGATATGTGAAAGAACACTAATATCAATATCTCACGTTCACAACGCAGTGTAGATATGCGGATACTAGACGATGCAGCTCGCGACAGTAGCTTTGGAGACTTGTGTGTGGCAAAGTCTGTATCTGTTAATAACAACCATATTAATAACTGGCAACAACAACAAGTTTATTGTACAATATACTCAACGGTTTGTCATCGGCACAGTATTAGAGATTCTTGGTGCCTCTGCGATGTAAAAATTCACTGTTAAATATTTTATTATTGGAAAGCCGTTGTTGACCAATTTTTAAAAATTACCCTGAAACAAAAAAAGCATAAAGATGGCAAAGTACATCGTACCGGTTTTTAGCTGACCGTACTTAGTAAAGGTCGAGCTGTTGGCATGAGTTGTCGTCCGTCTGTCCGTCTGTTTGTTCGTCGTACGTCACGGATGTATTGTAGCTAAACGGTGCAAGATAGGGCTTAGGTTGCTATTGATCACTAATAGGAAGTCGCATACTGGTTTTCAAGTAAGATGAAAATTATTGACCTTGGATCTGACCTTGAAGCGTAATAGCGCACTATGGTAAGCCAATCATGCGGTATTGTGGGTGAACGGTAAATCGCAGAAGGTAGGCGATGGTACCACGCGATAGGGCGGTGGCGACTTCCTATAAGCTGTCAGTGTCCATCTGCAGCGATTTAACTCCAATTTTGAATGAAATGTTTTAAAGCTATAAGTGGCCGTATCGCGGAAACAGTGAGAGATACGGCCTAGGTTACTATTAATCACTAATAGAAAGTCGCATACACCGTGTGAGATTAGATGGAAATCATTGACCTTGGATGATTTTAAAGGGTCATAACGCACTACGCAATGCCAATCGTGCTGTATTGTGGCTAAACGGTAAGTCGTTGGGGGTCTGCGATGGTATTAACGGAGAGGGCGGTGGCGATTTCCTATAGGCTGTCAATAGTAACAGTGTGTCCATCTGCAGCGGTTTGGCCGCAATTTTGAATAAAATGTTTAAAGTTATAAGTGGTCGTATCTCGGAAACGGTAAAAAATTATTAATCACTAATAGGAAGTGGCATACACCCTGCCAGATTAGATGGAAATCACTAACCTTAGATGACTTTGAAGGCCGTTACGCGTTATTGCGGCTAAACGGTTCGATATAGGGCCTAAGTTGCTATTGATCACTAGCTAATAGGAAGTCGCATACTGGCTTTCAAATGACATGAAAATCATTCACCTTGAATGACCTTGAAGGTCAGTACTGCAACAGGGACTGTATAGGCCGTAGCGTGTTTTCCCTAGCAAGGCGTTTTTATTGTGAAAAATATGTGCAAAACCTGCGTCCAATATTTTTCTTGTTCTTTACTCTGTAGCTGTTTATGTCACCTGGCGAGATGAACACCTGCATAGAACAGTAGCTATTTATATCGCTTGGCGAAATGACAACGTGCGACGTCTGTTATACTAGCGTTCACTGTAGCTTTCGAGACAGCGTTCCGTTATAGGGTATTTATACGATCCAGCAAACGCCCAGCATTAGCACGTATATTTTGAATACATTTGCTGGAAGTTTGCTGGACGTTTGCTGGATCGTGTAAACACCCCATTAACATAGCGTGCATGGAACTGTCTCATCGCTTTCTCTCCGTGACTGGAAATGGGAGGCTGGGCTTCAAACGTAGGCGGTACGGTTGGCTTTTCCTAGCGATAGCTGGGCTTTTTGTGTCTTTTTGCTAAATAGCCAGGAGTGATAATGTCATACCGGTATGCAGTCGTTACATTTTATATCGCTATATACCTATGGGCGGATGAAGAAATGAAAATGGCGGCATCGTGACGTCACAGTGGCGTTACGTGACGTCATCAGCAGCAGGCGACAGCTTAAATTAAATCGGCCGTTAAGCCGGAAGTGATGTACGATCATGCGCAGTGCGCAGTGTGCTGTTCAGACCGGCGCTCGCTAAAAAGGTGCCGGGAAGGCGTCGAGTCGCCGGGTCCGATTTATGCCGACAAGACGTCGTATACGCTACGTCAGACAAACTCATGTGGACTAAGTACGCCATCTCTCGCGGACTTTTATCCGCAGTCGTTTCAATCCACTCTCGCTTTTTGCATAACATGGTCATTACTGTGACAACAATTACCTAGACTTATGTAACTAACAAAATGTCTCAAAATGTGTGCAGTCTAACTATAGAAGCCTACTTGGGTTGTCGGATTGCTTTGATGTAGGCCTATGTTTTGAAGGTGAAGAATAACTTTGTCAGTTATGGGGTGTTTACACGATCCAGCAAACGTCCAACAAACTTCCAGCAAATGTATTCAAAATACACGTGCTAATGCTGGACGTTTGCTGCCATATGTTATAATGGAGCTGGACGTTTGCTGGATCGTGTAAACACTCTATTAGGCTTTTTTCTCTGGTCGGGGTCAGGTGGGCGAAGCCCCCCTTGAAGCTGAAACACTTTTTGCTTTTGAACGTTTAATGGAAGCCGCAAAATCGCCCATTTTTCTTAAATTTGGAAACGCAGAAAATCACAGATATTTCCGTTGTTTTAGCAAAAAAATAGAGTTTAGCAAGCTGCAAAACGTCGTCACTGATTAATGTCAGTTATAACTAGAAAGCAGTCAGAGCCCGCACACCTCCGCCAAGGCCATGTTGTTCGCCAGGTGGCAGCACCATATCCGGTTTAGCAGCGGTTTCTCTTAAGCCCCATTGAAAGCAATGTTAACGAAAATTTCAAAGTGATCCAGAATCCAGGATTCTTTCCCGATCATCCACCCCTTAAATTGAATCGCTGGTAGCTTTTGCCATTCCCAACATTCCGTGAAAATTGCAGAAAGATCCGTCCATAACTTTTTGAGTTATCTTGCTGACACACAGACAGACAGACAAAGAGACGAACAAACAAACAAAGTCTGGCAAACACATTACCTCCTTGGCGGAGGTAAAAAAAACAATAAACTTCACAATAGGCACAGTAGGCCTACAGTACAATAATAAATGGGCCGTGTGAAACCCGGTCTGTCGTCGTCAGAATGCTTGATCCGTTGATCGTCGCCGTCGATGACTTTGGCGTTTGACATCGTAAAACGTTTGCGGTCTGATGCTTTGCCATTGTCATCTTCATTCGCTAATGACAAGCTGAGCTCATAGTTACATTTTGTCTATCCCTTCTTCTTTGACTTCTAGCTGTTCCGTGTGCGAGTGGCAGGCTGGCAGCAAATGCTGTACAAGACAGCGGGCGGGCGGGCGTGTCCAAACTGTCTATCTCTCCAGTGAAATAGGGCACTTCGTCGCTTAATGACATTATGATATCATGACACTGGCATACGGAGCTTGGTTCCTGGGATTCTCATACTGATGAGTTCTGATGACGTCGCACATAGGATCTATGATCTCTGGCACGCTGCGATGCCGCTGCAGCTTGTGTTATCTGAGAATAGGGCGTGCCACAGTCGCCAGAGCAAAGGAACGCATCTTATGAGCGTGCTGTAATAGTCGCGTTACATGCAATAATAGGCATATCTCATTTGGATGGACTTATATCTTATTTGTTGTAGCCTAAAAAGTTGTGGGCGGGTTCATCTCGGGTTGAACTGAGATCTGACATTTTAAAATATTAATTAACCACCGCCCATGGCGTGCGCCAGCCAGCCGCCGACTGCCTTGCTGTTGGTTTCATAATGTCAATGCCGTGTCACTCACCCATGGACACCAAACCCGGCCGCCGCAGAATATTATCAGCCTATACGGCTTGCAGCTGGTTTTCAAAAGCGTTCGGCGACGCCGGCGTCATATCAGATGCAATCTCACATGGTGATTTTTATCGCATATTGTATCGGTATGAAAAAAGACCATCAAACATTGTTGAATTTTACAATTCTTGCTGGAAAATGGCAAAAACGCACTTTTTCATATAAAGTCGCCTGTAAAAAATTTTCATGGTCGGGACAAGGGAGGGGACATCACACCGTGCCCCCTCTTAAATACGCTACTGTTTGTACACACCTGGCGCGTTATATTCTGTGTGCCATTTGTCTCATCCATGGTTTTTGTGATGCCTGTATATATGAAGACGCAGTAAATAAAAAAGGTTCAGGTTCTGTTGCGGGTTGAATGATGTTTCAGCAATCAACATGCGTTGATGTGGATTGTTCAGGGAATGGGGGAATGCCGGTGGATCAAAGTGTCTAAGCGGCGGCGCACACCTCTGAATGCTGAGTTGTCGGGCACATACGATGTATGGGCGCAGGATTGCAAAGAACGTCGATCGACCTTGAACGAAGATCACAGCCACCTTCCCTCCCTCTCTTCGCCTCATTACTCCAGTTGTTCGAAATTTTTTTACTTACTGCGTGACGACGAGTGGCCGACTTATATAATTATGATGAAACCTTCTTCCGTTCCGTTAAGTGTGTCTGCAATGCCTACTTATTCTAAATCATGATGTGACCAGGCTAACACCAACTAAAGTATTAATTACCACAGTGTTTTTCAACCTTTTTGCTGCAGCGGAACCTTACACATGCCTGAAGATCACCCACAGAACCCCATGCGTTGATCCGTGAGTCCAGCGACGTACGCGAGGTTGAAGCTACAGGGTGTCTACGTATTCATTTCCCTAGCAGGGCAGAATCCCCATGAGGACTACAAAGCAGGCAAAGATGACCAATTATACTATGAAATTTGCATGGCGTTACTTCGTTGTCGGCGCCCGGAGGCAAGATAACGCATGGCGCCCCCGGCCCGACATTTGTACTGGGTTTTTAAACAGCTTACGTATTTTATAAAAAGCATCTTTTTTCTGTCATAATTTAGTCAAAATAATCAATTTACACGAATTTTTTGCCTCCCTATCTTTTTCTCTTCTCCATCCTCCGTTTCTTAGAAGTAGGCCTCTTAAATAAACACTTTATGAAGGTACCCCTCTTTGACATCATCGTGCGCACGCCTCGTTGAGCGCAAGAGGTCAAGACAGACTGCTAAAATTTACATTCAATGGTGAAAATTTCCTGTGCAGGTTGTCTTGGTCTATATTCAGCCATTTCGGCGCAATTCACTCTTGAAATGTGTGTCGCAACACGAGTTGCAAAAAACCACTAAAACCCCTTATTGTTTTGGATTTAATGTCATTCAAGGTCGTTAATGTTAACACCGATAAAAAGTTCGTTGCCAGTGCTTATTGTTATGATAAGCAGCATGTCTGTGCCTATCTGCAAACGTTTTTACGCTAGACAAGCCAATAGCGGTAAAATAACGTCTTTTGAAAGCGGGGGTGTCCCTCTCTTTCTTTCGTTCGAGGGGACCCCTTCACCCAGCGGCATGAAATTTCGTCACGAAATACTAGAGACTATAAGATATCATATGCGGAAAACCCGAAGTCGCTATCTCACCTGCGCTTGGGTCGGTACCGTGACGTGACAGACAGACACCAAGACACCAGGACAGAATTACCAAAGCTATAGAATGTGCGCGTAAAACTGCTATTGCATACAAGATGAATTTCTACGACACACTCGCTACTATTAGCACATTTTAAAACTTTCGTCGATGATAAACTTTATCTGGTTTATTGATAAAAATGTTTTTTTCATAATTTATCCAAAAAATAAATAAAATAAAGCCATGACCTAGGGCCCCGCGCCTTATATTCACTAAATGCCGACAAACGGCAGCTGAGTTATTAGTGTTTGTGCAAAAATCCAATATGGCGGCTGCCGCCATCTTGCATTATTATTTTGTAACGCCGGACCGCCCACGAAGCCCGTTTGCGGTCCTAAATTTGCCTTTCAAATCAGTGGCGTAGCCAGAAATTTCAATTGGGGGAGAGCCTCGTCTTCCTTTCCCTTCCCTCCCCTTTCCCTTTTTACCCCTTCCCTCTCTTCCCGTGCCCTCCTCTTTTCCCCTCCTTTCCTTAGAAGTATGACCCCCTATATTCCAGCTAGGGAGTTTGGGGGAGCGCTGTGAGCTCCCCCAGCAAGGTCTGGGGTGAAGCCCCAGCCGAAATCGAATTTGGTGCATTTTAGCTTCAAACGATGAGATCTGGTATCAACAATTTTAATTATTTTTGTTCGAAAATAAACTGACTAAATTAATTGGCAAATTTTGTATAGTTTATACGTATGCTTATGTTTTGTCTGGAGGATTAGGGGCCTGGGCCCCCTTGGCTACGCCGCTGCTTCAAATTTCGCGTTGATCGATTTTATATTTTTCGAGATATCGCTATTTGAAAATTTCGCAAATTTGGCTGAAAAATGCCTATTCAGGCTCCCAAAATCATGTTTTTTGGGGGGAGCTTTGACCCCCTAAACTTTACTTTTTATCGTCGAGACCCCCAAAAGGCACTTCCTTGCGCATAAACACGCGTTTTGAGCCTTCATTGGTCGTGATCGGTCCTACGGTGTGATCTGGACCCCAGGCGAAGAGTATAGCCTACAAAAAAACAAAGAACCAAAAGTAAGCCAAAATTCGCCATT
>Ga0209367_1012413_pt1 | contig 11138 bp, 4 predicted proteins | sample WorMetLIZISLAND2_FD_187412 | JGI IMG/M metagenome (GOLD analysis project Ga0209367, IMG submission 187412) | Marine gutless worms symbiont microbial communities from Max Planck institute for Marine Microbiology, Germany - Olavius geniculatus... ... | reverse complement strand
AGAGAGATGAAAATTAGGACTTCACCTATTGCAAATTCCTGTGCACGCCATTGTACAGTAATCCAGCATGCGTCAGACGTCAGCGTTACGTCGATCAATCTTCTATTAATCAGACTAATCAGCTGCTCGTGTTAATGGCGCAGATGTGTGTAGGGTCAGACCGCTCTTTGCTACAAGCTGCAAGTAACTCGCGCTCGCATTCGCACAGTTCATTCAGCTAATGTCCGCCTGTCTGTTTCCTCTGAAACATTAATGGCGACATGGCACAAAATGGTTGCAATAAATATGTAGTAAAAAGCATAGTAAACCTTGTAGTCGTTACGGGCGTGCGCCGGCCGCCTTGTTAGCGGAAAAGTTTCTGTCTTCTGTTCTTTAGTTTCTTCCTATCCACCGTGCTTTTCTGTACCGCGCAGCCATTCTAATAAGCCGCATTACCGGTCTTGCTCGTCCGTCCATCGGTCCGTCGGTCATCTAGGGGCCTAGAACTCGAAAACAAAATAGCATAAAACCAAAGAAGGAGTAACCGGTGTGGTATTTTTTCTGCTTAAGAAGTCAAAGATCTGGGTCAGCAAGCGGACGTTAAAAAGTTCTCGAAAATGAAGCATAACTCGCGTCAGAGTTTACGAAATAGTTCAGGCACACGAATTGCAGCACGCAGCTATAAACAATGTAAAAGTGGACTTTCAGTTGACGTTTGGAGTAAGTCAGTGCTGTTTTTTACCTAGGTAAATGAACAACATTTCTATACTTAACGAACTGTTTTCCCGAATATTCGCAGCACACCTCTTAGAAGCAGATTAGGTGTTCACGCAGTATATGCAGAAGTATTACCACTGGCATAAAGAGCCGGTGATTATTTTCAAGACGGCGGCTGCGTTGATTACTGTTCGTATAGCATTGACGATTGCAGGGTCCTCGGGCAGATTACAGCGAAGACGTTCTAACGCAATTACAACGTATCTATCGGCGAGATCCGGATCCCGAGTGACAGACGGACCGTCAGCGTCGTCGTATAGTGGGTGCACATTTAATCGCACTGGGTGTGTGGCCAGAGGCTTCTCAGATCATTATTGGCTGATGTGGATTGCGGACGACGTCACCACCCAGGGACGCAGACCGGCAGAGCTCTGTGGTGATGATGGTAATGGCAGCGATCTCAATCAATAGTGCGATGATGATGCCTGGAAACTGTGTGTCGTGTCTGCTGAAAGCGATACAACTCGCCGCATGTACCAGGCGCCTTTCTCTCTCGTTTCGTTCCGGCGCTCTCGCGTGCAAAACGCCGCGCCGTTAGTTCGACGTGCTAAGAGACAATCTCCCTCTATCTATAGGCTACGACAAAACCCACTGCGATAGAACCTTCTTTTCTGTGCCCTTGCCACTCGTAGAATTTTATTCCGTTATGGCGGCAGCAAAACAAGCACGTATACAAATGCACAGACGTTGAATAAAGACAGGAAAACCAGAGAAAAGAGAAAAAAGTCCAAAGTACAGCACTGCAAACAAAATACTGTAGATTAGAACAAGGCAAGGCAATTACGCAGTTACAATTACAACTGCGAACTCAAAACCTCGCTTGTAGTTTGTGCCTACCAGACGCATCTACACTGTGTCCGGAAAAAATTAACTCCCTTAACGTCGTACAATAAAAATGTTAAATTTAAGCGAATTTAAATAAAATTTTGTGCACTTAATTCTCAATAAATTGCTGAAAAGCTCACCAAATTTTGTTCAAAAATATTATTTTTGAGCGGAGTTATTAACTGTTGAATATCGATAACAAAATATCTCCGTTGCCAATATGACGTTACATAAGTAAACCTCGCGGTTATTATACATTTTCGTATCTGCAACAAAAAAACATTCGATTTTGGCAAAATTTTGCGTCAACAATGCATCATCGATTGGCAATTTAAATAACAAATTTCAGTTAAATCTGCTAAAGCAAGCAATAGTTACAGTGGTTTTAGTGAGGTGACCCGCACAACAATTCAGCTTCAAATCGTCTGTGTCTGACGTAAATCCAGAAAAACCTGAAACTGAAGTGTTTTGGAATTACCGCACTAAAGCTGCTGTAACTACTGTTTGCTTTGATTGATTTTATTTAAAATTTGGCATTTTGATTGCTAATGGACGATGCATTGTCGACGCGAAATTATGCCGAAATCGGATGTTTTTTGTTAGAGTTACGAAAATGTACATTAACCGCGGGGTTCACTTATATAACGCCATATTGGTAACGGAGATATTTTGTTATAGATATTGAGCAATTAATAACTCTGCTACAAAATAATATTTTTTAACAAAATTTGGTGATTTTCTTTGCAGTTTATTAGAGACTAATCCCTCGAAATTTGATTGAAATTGGTTTGGTTTTGACATTTTTTATTGTACGATGTTTAGGGGGTTACTTTTTTCGGACAGATTGTAGAGAAAATTAACTTCAGTATTATTACATAATTTTATTCTGCGTAAAAAGCTAACTGTACAAGCGTAAATTTCAGTGCACGCTAGATGCAAATGAATTTTGTGTGCAAATATATGTGGCAACTGCACTGCTGATTATCTGTGTGTTTCAGCGTTCCAGCGGCGTGCTGCGAGGGTTTTGTCGTGGATGGGTAATGGGTGTGTTGTCGGACACCGTAGTTTGACAGTCAGATCACGTCTCTTGCTTGTTCCGCGTCTCTGTGGATACTTGCACTTCCATTACGTCCCGTCCCGTGGTCACCCCTGCCGCGTGCATCGCATATTAAGATATTCGCCGAAGCACCATTCACCACTCCTCTCACGTGTCCCGTCGAACAGTGTTGTTTACCCAGGCGGCTTTCTGTACTGCCGACTATTTCTCATTATCTCTGATCTAGAGCCGCCACGGTTTAAGATAAAATTATATATATATTTCGAATGCAGCTTGCATAAAAGCATAGTTTCTAGAACGTCGTTTTAACTTTAAGCTATCGAACAAACTTATTTTAAAGTGCTAAAACGACTTTTGCTTTATAACAGTGACTAGTCGCCACATTGCGCCAAAACGCACCAAAACTCAGTTCCTGAACTCTGCATAACTATCAGCAACGCTTCCGGCCTAGAGGCCTCGATTTCAATAAATGCCGCCTCTTTTTCAAATAAGCTGTACTATTTTATAGACCGTTTGTTTTAATTTGTTATTATAAACATAATATTTAGTAATTATTTAGTAGGCCTACGTTATACGTTGAGTCACATTCTGCCTTCAGATTTAGTTTCGCAGCCAGCCAGCCATTTTATTGGCATGGGTTTTAACTTTTAAACTACCCACGGCTTTTGTTTCCAAAACTGTTTGTTCAGCTGGTCGATGGCATACGTTTCAATTTCGAACGAGCTTTATGCTAAATTTGGCGCTAGAGACGCCGTTATTGTTTACGAACACGGCACAAAATAAAACCGAAAGTGTCGATCCGTAGCATGTAAGCCGTGGTCCATAAAAACGTGGCACTTTACTTTTGTCCATATCTTCGCCAGTTATTGACCAATTTTCAAAATTCTTTCACTGGCACATCTGCGGACAATTTGCAATAACGAGATTATTATACATCTTATCTCACCATAAATGCGTCTCTACACTACCTTGTGAAATATAAACGTGAGAAAACTAATGATATAAACAAACATTTAAGTAAATGAAAAAAAACAATTTTGACCAGCATTGCGGTAAATGATCCGTATGACACTAGACTGTGTTAGACTCACGCAGTCTGGCGTCATACAGACCATTCACCGCAATGTTGGTCTAAAGTTTTTTTTTATTTTCCAAAAACGTTTGTTTGTTATTATCGTTATACATTTATATTTTGGTTATATTTCACAAGGTAGTGTAGAGAAGCATTTACGGTCCTGTGGGTTATATAACTGTCTTATTGCAAATTGTCCGCAAAGTGTGCCAGTGAAAGACTTCTTAAAATCGGTCCATAATTGGCAAATATATGGACAGAAGTAAAGTGCCACGTTTTTATGGACCACCCTGTATATCGACAGGACTGTGTTGCATCTTGGGTGGGTCAACATTTTGCACATACGGGTATTCACGTTAAACAGTGGCGCTTTATTTTCCGATGATGGATGGGAAACGAAAGAGACGCGTTGACCACCTGACGGCACTGGAGTTGAGCGTGGGACGGGTCAGTTCGAGTCAGTGCGATTTAGTGAAGTCAGCGTGCAGCCTCTTTCGCCGCGGTACCACCACCTGCGCCCATGATATAGCGACTGGGTTGCAGTCAGTCACGATTCACGGCACGAACGCCAGATGACAGTCGCCACTCGCCTGCCACGGCGAGTCTGTCCAAACTGCTTTCCGCCGTGCCGTGATTTGTGCTGTCCGCATCCCAGCCGTCCAGCCGCGGCCCGAGCAACCCCCATCGATCATCGGCCAGCTTATTGCTGTTCATTATCTCGCGACTTGGAGCTGTCGTCGACGTCTTCAGCTGCACGGGGCCAGTGCACCTCCAGCTGCAAGAGGGGCGTTTATGTGGACCACCACTGTCAGATAGAACCGCGCCGTGATGGACTATTTTGCGTCCTGTCGAAATATTAATGATTCCATGATGCCAAAAATACGCCTGCATGCAGAATGCGGCGCACACCGGCCTACTACCGGTTGAGTTTTTATGACTGGCTTTTATGTTACCGGTGCGGCGACGTAAAAACTCACCGCGGAGACATTTATGTGATTATGTTTGCAAAACTGTTAACTGTTGACCGTTTCCCAAAGACAGTTTTCTTCTCAGAGTGTAAGCCTACACAACACTTTAGCCGGACTTTCTTGGTGATGGTGCGTTATTGTTTATCAGTTTACTTACTTAGGATTATTCGTTACTGAGCTTTCTAGCCTGCAGGACTGCATCGCTGGCGTACCTGAATACATTAGATAAACAAGAAATTTTAGCTAATGCTCATGAAACGCGCGAGAGCTTATAGCTGTTCTTGTTCGCAAATAATTTTAGTCTGACTATCACCATCCATTTCGTTGCAATTCATTCTTCTGCAGCCGAGAATCGCAAAACACTAAAACCCCTATTTTGGGGATTCAAGGTTATTCATCGATGTTGATACCACTTAAAAGCATGTCACCAGTGCTTGTTATGATAAGCAGCATGTCTGTGTTAATCTGCAACCGTTTTCACGCTAGACAAGCCAATAGCGGTCAAATGTTTTTAGAAGGTGCGCTTTTTTCGCCCCTGGTTCGTGGGGACCCCCATCACTCAGAGGCATAAAATGTTGCCACGAAATATCAGAAACTCTAGGCTATCATACGGTGAAAACCCGAACTCTCTATCTCACCTGGGCTTGAATCGCTACCGGGTCGTGACAAACGGACGGACAGTATTACCGTAGCTAATACGAGCTATAGCCATGCTAGTCTTGACTCGGACAAACCTGTTTCAGAACCGTGGAAGCCGGCCTGCATTCTGTGATTTTTGGCCTGGCAACGGCAAATTGACGTGCCTGGGATAAATCGGCTTGGCGACTACGTGTTCACGGCATCGGACACGACAAACGACAGGCTCCTGGAAGATAAAAAAGAAGAAGTTAAACCCTCATATGTCACATGGCATTTCGCATTAAGCTAGCATATGACCTACTTCGGCCGGATTGCTGGTTCTGTTAGCAGTCAGCGCATGAAACGTGCATTTAGATCCTGCTCGAATATGACTTATATTCCATGTACGCTGCAATCCATGCTAATAACATCCGTTATCGTTGTGTACTATTTTTTGTCGTTGAATTCTGCAGCTGAGGCAAATTTGCAACATTCTGTTTGCGAGGATGTGTATTAAGTGGCACATTATGGATAAGTTACAGCCACTGTTTTTTTTCAAATTTAGAAATTGACGTCAATTTTATTATGTCATAGAAATTGTCATATCGTATCTAATATTTACAACTTCTCCGTTAAATTATAAAACAAGAAGCATAGCTGTCGCTATGGTAAGGCCAACCGTACTGGTTGTCACTGACCTTGCAGGTCATCCAAGGTCGATGATTTTGTGTCATTTGAATAGGGAGTGGCCTAAGAAGTAAGTAAGTAAGTAAGTAGTCTGCATTTGTAACGCGCCATATGTCAAAACAGAAGTTCGAATCGTAGGCGCGTAAACTATTGCATTTTGTCCATATTTTTGCTAAATATTGACCGCTTTTTACAATTTTTTCACCAGTAGACGCTGTAAGACATTTGCTACTTAGTGGCATGCACACCACACTTGCTATGTTGTACACTACCTTGTAAAACATAACTATTGAAAAAACTATCAATATTTAGAGATGGCAGAAGGTATAATGGTAATTTTTGTAAAGTATTCAGGTAAAATGTTAAATATAAATTACAGTAAGGTCAAAAATGTTTACATATAGCTACAGAGTAAGCTATATGTAAACATTCTTGGCATTTATTATAAGTAAGTATGCATCTTTCAGCAAAATAGTGCACAGCTTGTAAGGCCGCACGATCGAAATACAATGCTCATAAAGTTAACTGAGCAAAATTGCAGCCGCCAACCAGCATTAATTTACAATAAAAAGTTATGCAAAAAACGGTTTTAATTATTCGAATAAATGTTCACTATGTTCTCCATCGTTCTTTACACTTATTGTAACATATATTCAACATTTTAGTTAAATACTTTTAAAAATTACTATTAGACCTTCTGCCGATCTGTAGAAATTGTTGGTTTTGGGATATTTGTTTTACAAAGTAAAGTAGCGACACAATAGGTTGGGTGTGCATGCCACTGAGTAGCAAATTTCTTACAGAGTCTACTGGTAAAGAATTGTGAAAAATTGGTCAATTTTTAGTAAAAATATGGTCAAAGTGCAATAGCTTATTTTGGGGCCACTTTGTATGCCACTTCCTATTAGTGATCAATAGCAACCTATGGGCCTTATCTTGTGCCGTTTAGCCACAGTACATCCATGACGAACAGACGGACAGACGGAAAGACGGACAACAACCACAAAAAGGCCGACCTTAAGCTTACAGCTTAGCGGTCGGCCCAAAAACCGTGAGTGCATTACAACGTACGTACAGAGATCACATACTGCGAGTCACAGACAAACGCAAACTATGTTAAAAGCTTTAAAAATAAAAATGTTTTAGTTGACATTTGAAGTCTGCCTAGGATGATGTTTTTCGAATTGACTTGGCAGAAAAACCTCACTCGACAAATTTGTAGCTTTTCTGCCCGTGCGTTTGTCACATATTCTAACAAATACTGTTCACCAATAACTTTTACTGTGTTACTTTTACAAGGTAGTGCAGCAGAGCAGCTTTTAACGTACAATTTTTCGTGATTGCTTTACCGCACATTTTCTGATGAGCTCGTCGATGAAAAAACTTTGGAAATCGGTCAACTGATGCAGCCGTATAAGAAAAAACTTGTTGGCTCAGTTCTTTTGGAGCGTTCGGCAGTGCTCGGCGTTGTTTTCAATCGTGATTGGGATAGTGTAGCGTCACAGGTCGGGAGGACCGACGGGTAATTTCCAAGAACGAACGCCAGCGCCTGGCAGAAAAACGGAAGGACGGTCGCAGCTGTTTGCGCATGCATTCGTGTCAAATTGATGCCGGCTGCGACGCTGCGAGCATGGGGCCGGCAATTCATCTCTTCGGCTCACAAAAGCGAGCGGACAAAAGTCGGTGATTTGTGACACGAAACGCTACAGTGTTGATGCCGCGAAATCACGCCGCATTGTCCGACGACAAACGGCTTTAGCGCCATGCACGAAACCGATAAAAACTGAGCTGTGTATGAGTGTGAGCATAATCCCAATCTTTATTAACTCCGCTCAGTCAACAAACAGCGAGAACTTTAGCTTTAGTTTTAATGCCACTTCAGTATTTACTTATTTCAATTGTGTTATTTCAGTGGCAAACTCAAAGTCAGTGAGTGCGATACGAAAACACAGAAAAAACATGCAAAACGTAGATTCCAAACTTTGAAAGAGGATAGGGCCTAGGCCTACTAGCTCTGCGTGACTGAATGTGCACATAGCAGCATATTTAGAACACCACTCAATATGCCGTTTTCATTAGCTTGTAACGAACGACAAGAAATAAACTAGATCCAAGTGTGATCCTACCTCAAAACATATGAAGTTGGTATTGTGACTAACGTGTTTCGTTATGCGTATAATTTTGTTCATATCAACTAAAAACGTGGATTTTTGGATTGGAAATGACCCTCGGAGGTCAACGAAGGACATTGATAGTTGATTATGTACCACCGCTTGTTAGAGATTACAGATTGATGTCTCTGACATAAAAATCTGCAAATTTTGTGCAAAACGTTTCACAACTATGCGCGCACTGTTTTTACGAACTACCTGCGGATTATAAATGTGCCATTTTTTTCTGTAGCCTATTTGCCTCCTAATTCTGCGGAAGATCGCCAATTATGCTCAAGATGTGCCCACGATAATGGCTTCATTCCACGACCCTTCCTACATGTAGTTAGTGATCAGGGATAATGATGTGGAGTGTTACTGGCAGGTGAACGTTGAACGTCGTGATGCAGCGTGACGTCACGATGACGTCATCAAATATGCATCCATGTCGTTCGTTTTCTCATACGCAGCACATGAAAAATGATGAAAGTCGATAATCTGTGCGTGCGTTTTGTAGAGTGCTGCAATGCATGCATAAAATGTTGTCTATTTTGGATGACTCGTGCATATAATAGAGAGTAAACTTAATGTCGGAAACCTTATTTATCTGAAAAAACCTTACATTATTACATTAAGTCTTATACATGTATAATACCTTTTTAACCGATTGGTTGCAATTTATTTTTTGTTGAGAATTGACATCATTGGGAAGTGAAAGGTCTGAGCGATCAACGTGCAGTTGATCTAATTACGCTATGGTTTACACCCTGTACATAATGGCCTACGTATGCGTCAAAAAAGGCGATTTTTGTAGGATAAGGTTTTTCATGTGAACATATTTTGTGCAAATTATTATGCGTTCGTACATTATATGGTGCACTGCACGTCGTACCGTCCGTTTGTTCAAACTTTTTGAGTTTTTTTCAACCGGTAACCTGGAACTTTAACCTATTTATAATAGCAGAAAATATTACATTCCGGTTACCTCTGCAATGGCGATTGTTCGCACCAATTTTGGATTATCTGCGTCTTTCTGGGTTAGGGGGCTCCAGTGCGGGACAGACGAACAGCCGGACAGAGAAGCAGACGGACGGAGAGACGGACGAGCTATTGAAGTTATAAAAAGCGATTGCTATGGAATGTAGCGCCATAGAGCTGCATGGCAGGCAATGTGTGCTGAATATGAGTGGAACGTTACCGCCCGTGTGCCACGTAGCCGTCGTTAACGTAATGTAAAAAAGGACATTATTTTATAGCGTTATGGGTGGCATGGGCCATTGCAAGGGCCCTGTACACAGTCATGGTTGCTGCTGCTGCTGCTGTTGCTACTGAGTACTGACGATGACGCACACACCAGAGCGGACTCCAGAACAGAGTGCATCGCCCTGCCAGCGTCATGACCTCCTGGAATGCATAGAATGTCCAGTGTTACATCAGGACGTCCAAAAATGTCAATCCGAGCTACTAATAGGGCTGAACAGCCAGTGTTCCATAGTGTGGGTGGCCTGACAACAGTCAGGGCATGTTGAGTCATGGTTGCTGCCGCTGCATGCACACGCAGTCGTTTGGATGACGTATGACGTCATGCATCAGAACATCTCGTTATTGGTCGCCGGCGGCACGTGACAACGTGACGTAATGTTGACGCTGTCAGTGCAGGGCCGGTCCGCGCCATTACGTACAATGACGCCCACTACCCTAACACTAACAGTAACAGCACTAGTCAGAGTAGGAACATGACAGCTTCTGCAGTCTAGCTGACGAGCTGCTGTCTCAGAGGTCTAGTAGTGAGCATATTGTCACTGGATCAACAGTTGAAATACGGTTATGTACAATGACGTCGTACGTTACACCGTGGCGCGCTCGTCCGATTCTGTCTCGTCGCTGGATGGATAAATGCTACACCATCTTCCTGCGTATGAGTGAGGCGCGATAATTGATAAATTGTACATGTTGTGTTTTGCCGCGCGATACGCGTACTGCAATCTAACGCTGTCTGTCTGTCTGTCTGCAACGTTGATGACGTGACCATATATGTTGGGTTGCTTCGAAAATAGTTACACGGATAACATCGTTGGCCAAGTTCCAGGGAGGAAAATCTCATATTTCGGGCGCAATACACAAGTTACATAGTTATCAGCAGCGTAACGTGTGACGTCACCCAGAAGCAGGATCGTAAACGTAAAACATAAACGCGTCGCGCGGTGTTTGCTGCGACAGCAGAATGCCGAACGTTTCACGTTCGAAGAACGGAGACAGAAAAGGTCTGCACGACTCTTGCAGCGCAAGCGATTTCGCGTATGTTACTACACATTTCTCCGCAGAGTGGACTGTTGTCTGTCCGTCACACTCGTGCCCAATGCTTCTTTGGCAGGTACAGTTATAAGGTCCAATGACGCATTGTGTTAGATGGGTCCCTGACCTCCAGAAAATAGGCAGGGGATCTCGGGTCGAACTTTAGCCAAAACATGCAATTGCAAATTACAGCCAACTCGTCAGTCCTATGCTGCCACCTAGCGACTACGAACGAAAAGTTGGTTGGACTTGCTGCAGCGATTCCACTTTTTGCCAAATTACTTTGGATTGTTGTTTAGGTTCTTACAATACCATGTTGAGTGCAATCGAGTTTGCGTCTATTGAGCCGAAGTTGGATATTATTAATATAAATGTACAAAACATCAGTTTATACACTTGTTAACGGCAACATTTAAGGACTTGCACATCGAAAACAGCAAAAATTACAATTGCCCGCATCACACTGACTGCGTGTCAATGTGCTGCTGAATAATATCACCTTTTGTAATTTTTGCTTGTCCTTAAATGTTGCCGTTAACAAGTGTATAAACTAATGTTTTGTACATTTATATTTGCTGTTTTAATACTAAAATACTGTTTTCCTACTGGTGATCAGTTACAAAGATATTGCGCTTCAGATATTTCTTACAGTAACCAAGCCACTTATAACGGTTACTTACTACCTAATAGCATGACCACACGCGTTATTA
>Ga0209367_1012412_pt1 | contig 11139 bp, 8 predicted proteins | sample WorMetLIZISLAND2_FD_187412 | JGI IMG/M metagenome (GOLD analysis project Ga0209367, IMG submission 187412) | Marine gutless worms symbiont microbial communities from Max Planck institute for Marine Microbiology, Germany - Olavius geniculatus... ... | reverse complement strand
CTTCGCATTTCAAGATAGTGCCACACTTGTCTCCTATTGCCCTAAGAAGGGTCTAGTTGTTGTCCTGCTCAGTACTGAGCATGACACTGCAGAAGTTGACAACTCAGAAAAAACCAAACCCAGAATGGTTCTTGATTATAGTGCGTCACAAACCGGAGTGAACACAATGAACCAGATGATCAGAACGTACACAAGCAAGAGAATGACCCGCAGATGGCCGATGGTTTTTTTTTACAATGTACTTAATGTGAGTGCGTTGAACGCATTTATTATATGGATTCACCTTAATCCAAACTGGATGAACGGCATCTTGTACAAACGCAGGATCTTCCTTACAGAACTGGGGAAACAGCTGGTCAGAGAAAACGCTGCAAGGCGTGCAGTCAAAAGTCCCATTTCTTCCAACCCTTCCCCTGCAGGGACAAACACAAGCTCAATTGCTGGGAAAAAACGTGGTCGTTTGTTGTGTGTTGCGTCCACGTTCAAAGAATGTAAAGCACAATATCACGTGTTCCAAGTGCCATGCATTTATTTGCAAAGACCACTTGGCTTGCTACAATTGTCAAAACAATTGAAGCTAGAAAAACTCTATCGTGTCATCTAATGACTAATATTGTTTGGGCTTACTTGGATAGTAAACAATAAATAAAGCTAGCAAAAAACTTTTATCGTGACGTTCACTTGACTGAAATTTTTGTTGAGCATCATGTTTGACTGCTTAGGCCAAAAAAATAACAGAAAAGCAACGTTATCATGTTGTTCAGTGACTGATATTTTGAATATTAGGCCTACTTGAATAACAGATGACTAGCAATTGATAATTTGATGCTGTAGCGAGAAGCTCCATAATGTCGTTTAGTTGGTTATGGGTTTACTTATGCACAATATTTACTCGTAGAACAATACCTACCTTCCGCATGGCGTCTGACAGTGTGCATGACATTTTGTTCGGCCTACTTCTCACAAGTGCAACACAAAACTGTTGCAAAAGTTGCTGAAACAGATGCTTTAACTGAAAACATAGGTCCAATAACAAACAGCTGGTAGTAACAATTATGACTGCATCAACAACAAATTGCTGTAAAAGTTCCGCCACAGTTGCAGCAGCAGTTACAGCAAAAAAACTGCTGCAACTGTTGCAGCAACAGTTGCTGCAACTATTGCAACAGTTGTTGCACGTACAGTAATAAATTACGTGCAAAATGGAGTTCGTATATTTAGAAAACAAACTGGGGTCAACGTTGACCCCAGTGGTATTGGATGGGTGTAAAAATTTGCGGTAGTAGGAGGGTTAAAAGACCTTGCATACTTGGTCAAGAGTTGCGAGTTTATCAGCCGAAAAAAAATAATCATATAACATCACATCGCTTATACCTGACAGCGGCCTAAGGCTAATAACTTATTATAAAACTATAATTAACACATTGAACGGACAGCATTCCTAGATCGTTAATACATAGACCACATTTTATCCACTAGCTACGTCTGCACGTGTCGTGTCGCGTTCAGCGTTAATAATCCAATTGCATGCTTGCACAACCATGTGTGCATTTTACTTTGTCAATTATATACAATTGATATCACCGTTTCAATGCCAAACTTAGATATTATTCCCACACTCGTCCGAAAAATAATATTTCCCATTATCAGTCAATTGTGTCTGAACGTGACACATAGAAACGCATCAGATGACGTAATTAATGTACCTTGCCATTAAAGACGGACATTAATCTAACAATACCCTTATTAATCCCTGTTTTCTATTGTGTACATCTGTAATGTACACACACTAAAGATACTCCATATTGTATCGAGTATATTGCTATGTACGTATAATGTATTAATATCACACGACATATTATTGATTAACACAGCCTACGTACACACTTGTATACGGCATCGAGGTTTTCAAACGCGAAAATCGAACATTATACTGTTTTGGGTTCGCGGTGAACGTTGAAATTAATGACGACGACCTTGTGGTCACGTAAAGACACTGAAAACATTAACAAAATAAAAGTTGAAATTTGAAATACAGAATATCTCAATCGCAGAAGCAAATGAATTCCAGACTCGAATCTTTAAACTCGGATGTCTAGGTTAATTTCCTTATTATCTTTCTTAAAAACCAAAACACACCGGAACATTTTCATATATTAACAAGCCCAGAAGTCATAAACAAAAAAAATAAAAAGAAATAAATCAATTTGTAAACTGTAAACACATTGTACATTGCAGTGCTTTTGTTCTGGTTATCGTGATCAACGCTATCTAATTAGAATTTGATTTGACGTCATAGCTGACATTAGCCCGTACACATACAATGTATCAAAAACTGTATAACGCCATCTGGCGAGGACTGTCACAACACTAGCTCACTTGATATGTACTGACATATTACTTATACATCAAGCTTACTTCTTTATTGGACAACATATAAGTTAGATATTAACATTAATTAGCTTTAATGTTAATTGATATTAATATTGTTTAATGTTGTTATTAATTGGATTGTTTGTTCATTGTATTTCATTGTGTATACCACTGCTTAGTCATAGACATTTATTTTTGGCCAATTTTAGTTATTAGGAAACTTATTTCATTTTCGGCCTTTTTGGTGTAACTCAAAAATTTTTAAAAAGGAAGAAAGGAGGGTGTAAGTAGCAAGCTTAGAGATGCACTTCGGAAATAAATAGCAATGAACTTAGAAGCCGCTGAGCGACGGTATAAAAAAACTGTGGCGACCTACTTTCAGCAGTTAGTTAGTTAGCTAGTCAGCAGTCAGTCAGTTAGTCGCGAGCGTGGTCGTAGTAGCTGCAGTCGACGGTTGTCGACAGCAGCGAGTGTGATTGTAGTAGATCGATCGGCTTGCGTGTTATCGACACAGTTTTCGTGTTAATGTTAGCTTAAACGTGTACATTTCTGATTTGCATTCGATTGTTTTGTTGAAGAAATTGAATACGATGGATTGAAAGTTCCAGAAACATCTTTGTTCTCATTTCGTAGTTATAGGAATTCTGGACGACCTAGTAGGAGGCCGACCGGCTCTAGCTCGTTTCAGAGTAAAAACAGACAACAAATAGTTTCAAACAAAAAACAAATTAAAATAAGAAAAAAGTTAGATTTAGACAGAGAAATCACAGTAACGTCAGGTAGGGTGATAGACAGATGACGGACTGGTGAAACTCCCAGGGAGGACGAAGATGAGCGAGCTACTACATCAACATTAGAGCAGGAGAGAAGTAACTTTAAATCTTCCTAAAATTAGTTAGATTATAACTATAATTAAATAATGAGAGAGAATTAGCTGAGTGAGCTGGCTGGAACACCTAAAGACACAAACACAAAGGTAACATAAAATAAAGAAAATATAAAATAAAATAAAATAGATCTTTAGAATATTAAACATATAGGTAAATAATCCCATAATAAACCAATCCCTATAGTATGGTTTTCGGGGTCGGCCAATTTAACCGTGTCATTTATATTTACTCCTGATCGACCCCCGTTGCCATGGCAACGAGATTTGGGACAAAACGGGCGATAACTCGGCTCCCGTAAAAGATAATTGCGCGCTGTTTGCACCTACCCGCTTATTTTCGGGCCCGGGCTATCCAATAGTGTCACTTAAATTTTTCTCCTGCAGACCCACGTTGCCATGGCAACGAATTTCGGGATAAAATTGACTATAATTTTGCCCCCGTAAAATATAACTTCGTGCTGTTTGCACCTATTCCCCTATTTTCAAGCCCGCGCTATCCGATAGTGTCATTTGAATTTTTCCCTGTTAACCCCCGTTGCCATGGCAACGAATTTTGGTACAAAATTGACTATAACTTGGTCTGTGTAAGATATATCTGCAATATTTTTGCGTTGTGGTAATAGTTGTAGTGGTTATTCTACTGTCCGATTTTATTCAGCTCCAGATTACTTCCAACGGCAATAAAACTGCAAAAATTTATGTAAAAAACTGTTTAGTTTTATACAGTGTAAGGGTGACATCGTGGTTATAGATATAAAACAGCAAAAATTACAACTTAAAAATTTAAACATCATTATACAATACAATACAATGAAAAACTTGCACTTAAAAACTGACAAACAAACTGTCAGTTTAATTTAGCACATTAACTAAAAAAAACTAAAATGTTAAAAAAATGAAATGAGCGATACAGAGAATAGAAATAGTCTTAAATGTGAAACTGATAAAATTCGAAAAATGGCTAAAGTAAAAACAACTAGAATAAGAAAAAAAATTAACAGGTAAGAAATAAAAATAATAATAAAAACTAAAACTCAGAAAAAACTAAAAAGTGTAAACATAAGAAACCATGAGCAGGTCCGAATAGCCGTAAAGTCAGTCCGAAGGGGTGCCAGATGACTATGGAGGATAAGATTTGAGAAAAAAAAAGTTTTGAGATTGGAATAAAAGAATGATAAAGTGATGAATGACAAGAGTGGTGATGGTGACGTTGACGAGGTGAGATGATCATGGAAGTATGGTGAGTCAGGAGGAGATAGATCAAGACGTGGCTGACGACCATTATTACACAATGTCCGAAAAACTTTTTACGTCGTCATTTATATCTACGTCCGACCCATCTTTGTTGTCATAACCGTGAATTTTGGGACAAAATGCTTTATAACTTCTGTTGTATGAGAGGTATCTTTAAGATTATTGCGTCTATGGGCGGTTTCGGGGTTGGGCCAACGAACACTGCCGATCTAATATTACCTTGGCAACGAAATGTGAGACAAAATAAGCTATAACTCTTTTTGTGTAAAAGATATCGGCGTGATTTTTGCTTTTGTGGAAGAATAGTTTTAGGGGGTAGGCTATCATGGCAACAAAGTTTAATTGGGGCAAAATATGATTGGCAGCATTTGACGGTTTAACTCAAAAAACTCTCCTATTGATACAAAAATTTGGCAGCGCAAAATGGCACAACCCCGAAAAAGTCTTGTACGTGCAACGATCTTGCAAATATCACTTACAGAGGACGAGTTATAACCCATTTTGTCCCAAATTTCTTTGCCATGGCAACCACAGATGGGCTGAAGTAAATATAAATGACACCATTAGATTGACCGGCCCCCAAAGCCATACCACAAAACCAAAAATTACGATTGTATTTTATACACAGCCGGAGTTATGTGCATTTAAAAATGTTTAATTTTTCCCATTGCGCCATTGTCGTTTAAGCCATCAGACTTAAAAATCCCTAAAAAGGTCTGACCTGTAGGTGAGTTAAAAAAGTATAAGGCTATAAACATTTTTGCGTATATTTCACCTATTTACCCAAAAGCCTCCCATGGACGGATTTGCACAAAATTTTGCGTTACGAGTTGACTCGGCAACACGAACAACTTTGCCACATTTTACCTCGATCATGTTATTTGTTTTAATTTTGTGAGAGGTCAAACTTTTGGCTTTTTTTTAGGAAAATGAAGTCGCCGATAACGCAGGGCTTGAACTACCGTTCAGCCGTTGATTACATTTTTAATGATTCTCGCTGTTTTTGAAGTGTTAGTCATTGCGTGTCGCTGTTAACAAGCGTATGAACTGATGTTTTGTACATTTTATATTTCTTGTTTTCTTACTAAAATGCTTTCTCGTAAAAGGTTAATAATCATCTACTTGTCTTGCACGGCTATGAAAATGTGAAGCCTCCAAAATTTGAAAATCACGACTGTCAGGTCGCGTCTAAATTCGACTTAAGTTCACTGTGTGTTTATCGCAGAGTCGCGACCGACTTGCCGTTAAATTGCATTTATTGATTTGGATTTATTTAACACTAATTGTTGGGTGTTTTCTGCGTGCCAATTTTGCGCGTTTGCCAATTCATTTCGTCTTACTACACAGCAATTTATTCGTCGCACGTACGAATAGTGTCCGTTCGTTGCATGTCCTCGCTATGTATGTCTTTTTGTGCAGGTTTATCGTTGTATGGCCTCGCCTTTGGGTATATATCTGTTTGAGAATCGATACCTATAATGTCGCATTGCAGAGCATTGTATTTTTATCCCACAGTGTAACAATGTCAGTAGTCACCTGTACGAATGACGTAGATGGTAATGCCGCAGGTATGTGCCAATCAGTGGGCTAGATTATAGGTCTAACTCGGCTTCTCTTGACCTGATCTAAATAGTCTCGTAGCTGTGGGCTGGGAATTACGTCAGAAAAGATTTAGAGCTAAATTTAGGTTTAGGTCAGGTACGTTCTCCGGCGAAAAATTTAATTTGATATTCAGATTGTTGCTTTGTGTGAGACTGAACAAATATGTGTGTTTCAGATTGTTACGGTATGGTATGTGCCAGACACATTTGGCCATTTTGTACTATGGCAGTATATTTGTATTAGGGGAACCTGCGTGGTTCCTAGATTATAATTCTGACAGACCCGTGTGGTCGATAACTTCGATAAGGTAAAAAGCGCGTGTGGAAAAACATGATTAACAAGGCTAAATCACAAAGTTATTGTGTATTTTGGTGATAGATAGTTTTGACTGATTTCATAGATTGTGAGAAAACCGCATATGAAATAACTCTCCGTAAGATCGCATCTGCTAATTATATATATATATATATATATATAGATATATATATATATATATATATATATATGCAAAATCGACATTAGGGAGACAGTTGGTGGTCGAAAGATGGTCAATAGGAGGACAGTTATGTTAGGAAGACAGTTGAGAGGTCTCCATAACGTTTGAACGTAGATGCCTAAGTTGTCGACACCTTTTGTAAAATATTTTATGCACCGCTGTTTAGAGATTATTTAGCTGAATCGAATTTTAGTCGGGGTGAAAGCTAGCAATTTGTTGGCTTTGAGCTACGCGGTGCTGAATTTAGCCAGCGTATATCTCGTCCGATAGAAAAAGCGTCAATAGGAAGACAGTGCATTAAAGTTCGTTTAATTTTGTTTGTGCGGTCTATATTTCGGCGGTCGAAGTTCTTGGTGTATCCATATTGTTATCTGCGGCTCTGCGTTAAATATTATTCGTTTGTTTCCTGCGGCTATTTGTCATTATGCAGCGCGCTCGCTTCCAGGCTCGCGCGTTAGGGAGACACAGTCTTGTTCACGTGATCGCTATATATGCTGTCTTTCTATTGACGGTTTTCGGCCGGACAAAATACACCCTTGCTGAATTCAGCACCGCGTAACTCAAAGTGTTTGATTTAACCAACAAAACTCTAAACAACTGAAGTCACAGACTTGAAACACAGGCTAAGGCCAAAATGTCAAGGCCCAAATCATAGATATATTTAAAAGCCGCTTTGATAACGGCACGTTACCGTCAACAAGGTGACTTTAATAAAAACACTTTGAACATCATTAAGGCAACAAACACCAGAAGATTAAAAGGATTCGAAATGGACATATATCGAAAAATGATGCGAATCAGCTGGGCGGAACATAAAGCCAACAACTTATTGCTGAAAAAGTTGCAGCCGACACGTCGCTTCCTGGCAGAGATCAAAATAAAAAAAGTTGCAATACTTTGGCCATGCAGTAAGAGCGGACAATTTATCTACACATGTGCTGCATGGCACCAACGTTGGGAATAGACGCTGAGGCAGACCTAGAAGACGCTGGACAGATGATATCAAGCAGTGGACTGGTGCATCGGTGGCAGAGTGTGTTCAATGTGCACGTGACCGAAACAGATGAAGTGCCTTGGTGTCCGTGTTGGCGACATCCGATCCTCAATCTGAGGAAGAACCAAGGCAAGGCAAGACAAGGCAAGTAGCATCAAAAACCTGCTACTGAAATAGGCCAACAATGCAAAAATATCATATAAACAAAAAATCTCACATAGAAAACCGCATATAAAATAACTCTCCGTAAGATCGCATCTGCTAATTATCTTTTCTTTATTGTCAACGCCATTAAGCTGTACATACAGCAGCTAACGAAAAAAAACAGTTTCAAAACTAAAACTGCATTACACAAACAAAAAAACAACGAAATTTAGACTAGCACTTATACCAGTAGTCCTGTATCTGCATTAGTAGCATCAGGGAATATGTCAACAGCGCAAAACAAGAAAGCTTAGCTAAAGCAAAGGGAACGCGCGACAGCAATGCATGTATGAAGGCCCACTGCCCACTTGGGTGTTAACGCTAAGTTAACATACGAATACCAAAATCTCCATATGTATTGCATAACGAGTTAGTTGCGTGGCGACACCTTGCAAACACTATATAGTTGTGTCGCAGCCCAAAATCGCCAAAAAACCCAAGATCATTGCTCTGGGTGGCAATCGAAAGCCCGTGTACGACTTCCTATCAGTGACTAATAGTAACCTAGGCCCTATCTCGCACTGGTTTTGAGATACAGCGATTTTTTTGGCTCAAAATCGTAAAATTTTTCTACCCCCCTCTTATTTTATGCCCTTGCTAGAAGTGACCCCTTCCGAATTTATGGAAAATCTTTATGGTTCCTAAAACTGAGTCTCCCATGCAGCCGACGGTGAAGATTTGGTGATCCCAGCTTGCACAGTTTTTGACTGATCCATTTGTGTGACGGACAGACGGACAGACGGACGAACAGAATTGCGGTGGCTAAGATGCGCTATAGCAGTACCTGCTGTCGCGCGTAAAAACTGTCATCGCTAGGCAATTATTCACATAATCGCACCTGCTCATTACCACTGTCAAGCACTATATCGACTCATTTTTTTTCATTTTTGTGCTCAAACTGTCGGTGATAAAAAAAACATAAATTTGGTATTCTGCCCGAGTAATTTATCTCAAAGCCAAGGCCAAAGCCAACGACACTGCTATTATTTTGTCGAAGCGCATCACTGAGCGAAGAGCTCTTAGTCCCAAGCGAAACTGTCTTCGTATTGACCATTTGTCGACCACCAACTGTCTCCCGAGTGTCTGTTTTTTACACACATATATATGCGCTGTCTTCCTATTAATGGTTAATCGACCGCACAAAAATAATATACGCTTACACCGCGTAACTCAAAGAAAACAAGGACTAGCTTTTGCTTGCTTAAAGTTCGATTTAGTTTACTAAACTATAAAAACTAAACTGCGTGTATATAGACTTTGACATATGGAGCGTGGCGAAAATGCGCTATATAAATCTCCTTAATAATAATAATAATAATAGCAAAAACTCAGGCAGTGGCAGGAGAGCTGGAAGATGGCAACCTTAAAGCAGCAATACGCATATTGGTGTCTGACGAAACTTATGCTGCACCGTCCGCTGATGGCTTAGCCAAGCTGCTTTTGAAGCACCCACCAGCCACGGTCGATGCAGATACACTGCCGGTGCCGCAGTCTGACTCGGGCCTTTCAGTTGCGGAATCAGATGTCCGCAAGGCAATTATGTCGTTCCCTGCGGGCTCATGTGCTGGTCCTGATAATCTACGCCCGCGACATCTCAAAGACATGGTTAATTGTCAGAAAAAGGGTCCCGACTTGCTGACCGCTTTGACAGGCTTTGTAAACATGGTTTTGTCAGCTAGCTGTCCTCGGAAAGTAACCCCTTACTTCTTTGGAGGCCGTCTAATTGCCCTAGAAAAGAAGTCGGAGGGGGATTAGACCCATTGCAGTAGGCTTGACTTTTCGCCGCCTTGCTTCCAAGTGTGCTAGCACCTTCGGTATTGAACGGGTTAAAACTACCTTCAGTCCACGTCAGCTCGGTGTGGGTATTGCTGGAGGCTGCGAGACAGCAGTACATCGTGCACGCCGTTTTTTGGAGTCCATGCCGGCAGGCGATGTCATGGTAAAGTTAGACTCCTCCAATGCGTTTAATAGTCTGCACCGCCGCGACATACTGCTCGCTGTGAAAAACAGTCTGCTAGAGTTGTACCCATATAGCTTTTCGGCGTATGCATACCCATCGATCCTTTTCTACGGGCCGCACAAGGTGATGTCAAATGAGGGCCCGCAGCAAAGGGATCCTATGGAGCCTCTGCTGTTTTGAAACACAATTCAGCCATTGCTGCAGTCCCTGCAATCCGAATTGCCTTTGGGCTACTTGGACGATTTGACCCTTGGAGGCGAGCAGTCTGTTGTGGCCAGGGATGTGGAGAGGGTTGCAGAGGTCAGCCAAGCCATGGGACTGAGTCTAAACTTTAGCAAATGCGAGCTTATTTCTAATCCTGTTACAACCGTAAAAAAATTCTATTTTGCAGCAACTTCCCACCGTACCGATTTCGAAGGCAACTCTGCCTGGTACACCACTGTTTCAGGGCCCGGCCTTGGACCAGTTTTGGTCTAAGCGCTGTGACGATCTTGTAAGAGCAATGAATAGGCTGAAACTTATTTCTGCTCAGGACGCTCTTATTCTTTTTAAGTCCTCAATCAGTGCACCTCGCGTGCTGCATTTGTTGCGTTGCTCGTCTTCGGTCGGCCATACAGCTTTTGGTACTTTTGATCAGTTGCTTCGCACAGCGGTCAGTACTTTGACCAACAGCGACTTGTCGGACTCTGAATAATCCCAGGCCACTCTGCCAGTTAGAGACGGGGGTCTTGGGGTCAGACGGGTGTCTATGTTTGCACTTCTTGCCTTTTTGGCTTTAGCGGCTAGCACCCCATGTCTCCAGGATGAGATCCTTTTCGACTGTCAGTGTCGGCCTGGTGACCCTCTTGTTGAGTGTTACATGTCTTTGTGGTCGGCGAGTATTGGAGCACTCCCAACAGGCAATGCCTCCCATAAACAGGCAGCGTGGGATAGACCTGGCATTGTTGCCATTAAAGACTAGCTTGTGACAATCCGTGCTGATCCCCGCCAAAAGGCCGTCCTTCTAGCAGCCATGGCTCCTCACTCTGGTGACTGGCTCAGCGCCCTTCCGATTGCTTCTTGTGGGTTGCGGATGGACGATGAGTCAGCTCGAATGGCGGTGGCTCATTCCAGCCAATCGCTGTTGAAACGCTGGGGCCAATTAACAACACAGCGGGGACTGATTGTTAGCTTTGCCGATTGCTTCATGCAGGCTCAAGTTAGACGATGAGGCAGTGAGAGTTGCTGTCGGTCTGAAGCTGCGGTTGGAGCTTTGCGTCCCACACAACTGCCACTGTGGCTCCCCAGTTGACGCTCGTGGTCTTCACAGCTTTGTATGCAAGAGAGCTCTGGGTAGGTCAGCAAGACATCATGCTCTTAACGCCTTG
>Ga0209367_1012411_pt1 | contig 11140 bp, 5 predicted proteins | sample WorMetLIZISLAND2_FD_187412 | JGI IMG/M metagenome (GOLD analysis project Ga0209367, IMG submission 187412) | Marine gutless worms symbiont microbial communities from Max Planck institute for Marine Microbiology, Germany - Olavius geniculatus... ... | reverse complement strand
CCAAAAATCCACAAAACCCCTATTTTGGCGTTCAAGGTTATCCAAGGTCATTAATTTCGGTGTCAGTCGAGAGCCAGTGTAAATAGTGCAAAGTACACTATTAGGGCGGGCAAAAAGTTTTGAGCCTCAGTATATTAGACCAAAATTTTTGTTATTGTCTATACATCAGTAAAACACGCCTTTCTTGTGTACTCGTGCGGGCGTGTTGTAATTTATGATGTTATAGAGCTTTAAACCAAAACGATTTGGAGTGCTAACGCAAACAGTGCAAAGTCAGGCTCGCTGTTGCGTAACAATTTTTCCGTCTCTAGCTGGATTTGCTAAAGCTGACCCCCATGGCATCTGATTTTATGAAAGCCTGTGGCATCCGATGTTGTGAAATCCTTGACAGATACGTTTATGAATTTATTATTTGCATCTGTGAATATACAATAGCTTAATCCGTGGTAGCCGCAAATTAGAGACGTTTTGTTGACGCTTCAAATCGTTTCCATTTAATGCTCTGTGACGTCATAAACTACAATGACATCATATCCACAGCAGACTCATAGGAGTCAGTAAAAAAATGCACGTTTCACTGATGTATAGATTGTGTAAAAATTGTAGTCTAATATGTTCGGGCTCAAAACTTTTTGCCCGCCCCTCGTATTAGTGATTAATAGTAACCTAGGCCCTATCTCGCACCGTTTCTGAGATACGGCGACTTATTAACTGAAAATTACAAATTTTCCCTACCCCCTCTCATTTAGTGCCCCGCTTGGGGTGACCCCTTTCAAATTTATGGAAAAGCTTTACGTATCCTGAAACTATGAGTCTTCAGACAGCCAATGGTGAAAATTTGGTGATCCTCACTTGCATCGTTTTTGACTGAACCACCTGCGTGACGGACAGGCAGATGGACGGACAGAATTGTGATGGCTACATCCCTTTGAGTTGTTAATATTTTCATTGTTCCTACTACTCTGCAGAATTCATTTTCCCCGACTTTCCAGGACAAAATGAATCACTTTCCCTGAGTAATCAGTTTGCGCATTCCAAATTCCAAAGTCGGGCAAAACTCTAACTTTTACTGGTTCTTGAATTTTTCCCTGACTTTCCCTGGCCATAGGAGGCATGATTTTATGCAGAATGTTTTGATCACTTGCATAATTCATTTTACGAATGTCGCAAACAGCAAAAACTGCTAGTAGCATCTGACACTTTCTAGGCTAGCCAGATGGCCTCGACAAATCTACCTGACGTCTTCTACAGCAAACTTCAATTCAGAGCAGTTCATCATGGTTGTGGTACTGCTGCCATATCAACTTGTTCCTAGTCACCAACTCTTGACTTCTTCCAAGTGCTTTCCAGTAAGTTTAATTTACAAACTTGTAAAACAGACCCCAGAAAGTGGCAGCAGGAGCATTTTAGTCGTTAAAAAACTCTTTCGTGCTAATGTTAAAGTCATGAACACACATAAAACTGTAACAGCATTTGCACTGTGAACACAAATCATTAAGCCCATCAGCAGTGCTTTAATTAGAAACACAAGTTTGCAAATTCTGAATATACAAAGTAGATTTACACAGGCACCACATAATTCGACCACAAACTTGACAACTACAAGTTTGCACACACAGCAAGAAGTGCTCCTATAAAATATTCTACGTACATCGTGCTAAAAAACAGTAAAAATTGTTTTTCTCGTAACTTTGTTACATTTTCACCAACTTTGATTGTTTTTGGCACAAAGATGGCCAAGACGATAGAATTACGTAAGGTGGACTTATTTTCCACCTCACCTAATTTATGTCAATGCACTACCACTTTGGGCATAAACTCTGATAATTTGCAAGCGAGTATTATACAGACTTGCAGTTCTGCCAAATAATGTAGGCCTACATTTCACTTACTGTATGCTTAATTAAGTCGTTACAACATTTATTGGAGACAGCAGCTCAGCGTTATGCAAAATTGGAACATCTGTGTTTCACATGGTAGTGCATCGACATAAATTAGGTGAAATGGAAAATGAGTGCATCTTACATAATTATATTGTCTTGGCCATCTTCGGACCAACAATTATCAAAATGGGTGGAAATTTAACATAGTTATAACAAAAACAATTTGGACTTTTAAAATCTGGTGTTCACGATGTTTCATAAAATGGGACCTCTTTTGTTTTTCTCAATTCACTCAAATGATGATCAGTTTACACAAAAGTTTTATCAGTTGTAGCCGAAGAAATACTAATTCAAAATATTTGAACTAAATATGGCAGTCGATTAAACATTCTTTGCTAGGCGTGACATACCGCTGACATCAGATGTCATGGGTAGAAGCCTGCTAGTCTCAACTGGTGCTGTCTGTTGCTACCCTGTTTCGATGGTGAAAAATCTGGTTCATCGATGACAAATTTTTGAAGTTTTACAGTTGCAGTCACAAAAGACGTGCAAAGCGATCGCATTTACGTGTCTGGGGATAGTTGGAATTTCACATGTTCGAGCAAGACAGTGCACTAGCACACGGCGCTTGCAAAACGGTTGCATTTTTGGATCACAAGAGGCCTGATTTCGTGTTCCCATGTTGCTTAGTGCTGACACGATAAACATTTTTCATTAGCGAACCAGATTAAGTTCACCACTGAAGCAGGGTAGCAACTGACAGCACCAGTTGAAACTATTAAGCTTGTACCTGTGACACATGATGTCAGCATTACGTCACGACTAGCAAAGAATATTTAATCAACTGCCATATTTTAAAGTGTTTTAATTAAAAGCAGGTCATGTAAAACAAAGACGTAATGAATGACACAATGAGGCATAGAATCCAGAATGGGTTAGGGTTAGGGCATCGGCAAAGAACGATCCACAACAGACTGCAGATACCACTAGCACTAAAAACCAATTTCTTGTCAGCCAAGCCCAACCTATCCGTAAAATTCATCAACAAATTATACTTGTATCCTTTACAGACACAACACAGTATAGTACTACTGTTACAACTGCACTCAAATTGATACAACGATGAATGACAAGTAACCCGGACTTTCTGCAATTTACTCATACGTGTGTGTAGCATGAAAAGGCCGAACTTATGTTAGCTGTAGCATACTCACTTCGTCTTATGGTCAGTTGATCTTTTTCAAAAATATTTTCTTTTTGCTTTCATGGGGATCCAGGTGCAAGGAATCCCTAAAATATGCCATAGTACACACTATTTGGGGAAGAAGGGCAGAGCGCATAAAACAAAAATCTGTCGTGTCACACACTGACAACAGAAAAAACATTTTATATGCAATACACAGTGGAGACAATGTACAATGAGACAATGCGTGACATAGACAATGCATTAGACAACGTCGTTCACTAACTAAGGCTTGCTGTATTCAGTCCTTGGAGTCTCCAATACCGTCGGCATTGATAGCAAACATTGCTTCGGCCTCGGGCAGACAGGGAGAGTCGTAGATCTTGCAAATACGAGTTTCACCGCGACCCTTCCTCAAGTACAACCTGCAAACGCCACAGCAACCACAGTTCAGCGACAAAATAACAAAAAATCATGCCATTAAAATTACACGCAGTGGCAAAAATTACTGTGCAAAATTTAACAAGTAAGGGAATACGTTGGCCTAGTGCTGACATGGTACATGCAGTCATCCACCTGGGCTCAACCTCTCTAAGCAGTGCACGATGCATCTCTTTAACCACAACCCTTCAGCTGCAAATGTGCAAACCAGCGTCACTGACAAACCAGTGGGATGGGCCAGACGTGCCATGCGGGAGGCTATTAGAACAGCCATATGAAAATTAATACCACCAAAGATATACAAAGTCCATGACTCTGCAACAACATAACAGACAATGGTTATCATTTGACAAATTTCGACATTTTATTATCATCAACCTCGTAGTAGAAGCGTGTGCAATAATGTTGCCGCCAATTGGTTTCTTTGGGTCAGCTGAGAACATGGCCGCAGCTCCATCGACTTGGGCCACGACTTGGTTTGTTATCACGACTGCGACACCAAACTACATATCAGACAAGCACAGAAATAGCCAGTTACACAAAACACCCAGTGGTTTACAAGCTTATAAAGATTGAGACATAAGCTTAACAAAAAATGCAAAAGCTGATTAAATGAAATGAGAAATGAATAGAACTAAAGATCAGTAACAAAACACATACACAAGTTCTCTTAGGTGATGCTTTCATTCACACAAGTTAGGTATTAGATACACTGAAGCTCACGGAGTTGACATGAAACATTAAGGGTCGGTTTCTGGATCTTCTCATTAATTATTTTGTTTATTACATAGTGCATCACTCAACAGAAGTAGACATCATAAATATTTTTTTAAATGACAATGAAACATAATGATGTAATGAATCAATTTTTTTGTGCATTTCCCCTAAATGCCTAAAATCGTGGCACTTTTGGACAAAAATGTTCACATTAGGAGGGATTTTTTTAATAATTTTCAAACAGCCCAAAATTTAGGGCAAGGGCAATAACTGTCCTAATGCCCCCTAACCACCCTCGCCCTCCAACGACGCCACGGCATTAAGAGCAGTACCTCGTCGGCGAGACGAAGCAACATGCGTAGGAAGCGTGCTAGATGCATCTGTCTGGCTGCAAGTTCACCGCGCCCCGAGTAGTCGGTACGATACAGCGCTGTCGCACTATCAACCACCAGCAACGCATAGCTACAAGCACACACCACCTTATCTGCAGGTTAAACTCACTCAGTAGCTAATCAATCCGGCGTTTTTACAGCCTCCAAAGTCAAAGAGAAAGATAGTTAGTCCAGGAAATAATCAGGAAATGATTTTGTGAAAAGAAGAGTCTTAAGATGCTGGCAGATGGTGGACAATAAATGTACAAAACATGTTTGTACACTTGTTAGCGGCGACATGCAATGACTGGCACATCGAAAACAGCAAAAATCATAAAAAGGTGATATCACTCACCATCACATCGCCTAACTGTCAATGTGCTGTCTGACCTGTAGGCGTGTCATTAAAAAAGGTATATTTAAATAAGAAAAATTTTCGCTATATTTCACCCCTTTAACGAGAAGCCCCCAATGGACAAATTTGCACAAAATTTTGCACAGGGGGTCGGGTCTCGCGGACGTAATCACCTGTTTCAAATTTTGTGACGATCGGTTGAGGGGTTTTGGATCTGCGAGGGGTCAAATTTTGCCAAATGTGTTTCCATTGACTTAGCCGGTCGCCATTAACACAGGGCTGTGCTACCGCGCACCTGTGATGATTCATGAGTGAGTAGTTTCTCAATTGCACATCAGCACAAAATGACAATGACTAAGCAGATGTCGCATCGTCTGGCAGGTTATCCCAGGACATGGGCCGACAATGGGAATAGTACATTCTATCCACAGCGACATGATAGTAAAAGTAACAGCTAGCTGCAAGAGTTTACCTGGTTCATTCGATAAATGCAGCACGAGTGCCAAGCGGCAACTGACCTTTGAGCTAAGAAAATCAGCTTAAGATGCTACAGTGTCTACACTCACCATCGCCATTTATTACCTCTCATTTTACCATCCCATGGAGGGTAGAAGGCTGAGTTGACCTGGGTGGCTATTTATACATTAAGATAGTTCATCTGCCCACGGACAATCACCACTCCGGGTAGGCTACCAATGATCACAATACCACCAACCATCCAACTAGGGCTGCAAAATTTAACAATTATTACGCGCAACAGCAGCCGATGCTGTAGCACGTCTTAGCCATCGCAATTCAGTCCGTCCGTCCATCTGTCCGTCCGTCACATGGGTGGATCAGTCAAAAAACGGCGTAAGCTAGGATTACCAAATCTTCACTGTCGGCTGCCTGGAAAACTCTAGTTTCAGGAACTGTAAACCTTTTCCATAAAGGGAGTCACCCCGAATGAGGGCGCTAAATGAGAGGGGGGTAGGGGAAATCTGTGATATCCAGCTGATATGGCGTTGTCACAGCGAGTTAGTGGCGCCATCTGGTGAGTACAAGTAAAACACTATAGGGCCTACATATTTACCCATAGGTTGTCTGACGCCCTCTGGTGACTGATTTTGTTTTACTGGGCCTTCTGCGAAACTAGCCAAAAGCCGTACGGATGAGATCTACAGATGAAGTCTACGGATCACTAGCGTACGACGGTGCACTGCTGTTGCGCGTTCCCCTTTGCGTTAACAGGGCTTTACTTGTAATCACACAATTAGTCATTCAGAAATTTATCAATAAAAACAAAGTTAGTCATTAAACTCCAAGTAAAATCAAACCAGTAAAAAACGGCAAAAAATTTACTCTTTAAATTCCAAGTAATACCATCATGTTAACGTCATATGAACTGTTATCGCGCAACAATCTTCGGAGAAGGAAACTCAAAACAAGAAGCCCAGCTGTCGCTAGGACAGCCGGCCATACTGGTTGTCACTGACCTTGAAGATCATCCAAGGTCAATGATTCTCATCTCATCTGAAAAGTAAGTTAAGTTACTATACATTTAGGCTTATATAACTGTGGCCAAACGCTGGCTACAAACATACTGTCACTTAACGTTCTCCATATATGTAATATATTACTAAATAACTGTCTGTAGTATCTAGTCTTCTATCGTAGTTTTCATACTTTGTAACTTAGTTGTCATTTCTGATCCTAATAGTAAGTCGCATTTTCCGCTTGTCGTCTGTGTCAAACGATTTCCGCTTCTTATGACAACTAAAACCTATTCCACCAAATTAATAATAAATTCTCATCTTAAACTATCTCTGTCATTAGTTTCTATAATTATTAAGCTTTCATTTGTGATATTTCACGTCGTTCTGTGTGGTCTGTAACTTGACGGCAGATGATGCCTCGAATTTTTCGGCATATTTAGCATATTTTTGCACGGTTCCATTGTAGAACTTGAATTTCGCGAAGGTATTCAATTCATTAATTATGTCAATTATTTTCGCTCGCCGCCACATTGTCCTGGCCTATCACAGTCAAAAAAATAAGCAAGGAGTCACGACTTTGTGCTGAACGGCCAATCACAGTGCATTTTGACCCTTCAAGGTCATCCAAGGTCGATGATTTTCATCTGATTGGAAACTGTGTATGCCACTTCCTATTAGTGATTAATACTGACCTTGGTCATATGTCTCACCATTTCCGAGATACGACCACTTACAGCTTAACATTCCATTCAAAATTGCAGCCAAACAGCTGCAGATAGACATGGTTACCACTGACGGCCTGTTTTAAGAAGTTGCCACCGCCCTATCCTATGGTACCATCGCAGACCCCCTACAACTTACTGTTTAGCCACAATAGCACACAACTGGCATTGCATAACTGACCTTTCAAGGTGATCCATAGGGCCTCCAATACCGGTATACCAAATACCGGGATACCAACCAGCCTAAGTGGCGCTGGTATTGATACCGGCATTGCACTAAATCCAGAATCAGCAATTCTAGAGTCATCAGCGTGCTGCACTGTGCAATCTGTGAGCATTTGTTCAGCCGGTAATTGTAGGCACTGCTGCTGTACGACGTAGGCCTACGATTCACGCTCCGTGCATCCTGTAGGCTGTACTCAGAGCGCAGACTGCATTGCACATTGCTAAGGATGCGTGGGCGGTTGGGAACTTGGGATGATGGATGAAGTTGCAGTGACGTCCGGTCCGCCTAGCGAGAGAGGCCACGGACAGCAAGGGTCACTGAGTCGCAATCACTTTGCGCCAATAGTAAGCTTACGTTTGACTACCTAGGGGGGCCTACATAATCACCCTCAAAGCAACATCCGTAGAAGCAGAAAGAGCATTCGCAGCTGAGAAATTTTGTGCTCTACGCTCGTCGCTGGGAGATAACACTCAACACATTAGGCCTATGTTTTCTTAGGTAGTCACTAACTTCTTTCTAACACTTAACGTCAGATAAATCACTAAGTGACTTCATTGGTGACACCAATGTCAGAAGTATTCGTATAATAAAAGATACACTACGGAGTTATTATTTACAACTGCTTATTGCCTGTTTTCTGCCAGTCAGATTGAAATTTTCTCATTAACAGCGTCATTGAACAAAATAATGGTATCAATACCAATATATCGGTATTGCTTTTCTTGAATACCAAAATACCAGTACTGCCAAACAGCATCGATATTGGAGGCCCTAGTCATCTAAGGTCAATGATTTCCATCTAATCTGTCAGGGCATATGCCACTTCCTATTAGTGACAAATAGTAACCTAAACCGTATCCCTCATTGTTTCTGATATATGGCCAGTTTTCCATTGAAAAACGCACATTTTTCCTACCCCACCATCCATTCAACGCCCAAGTTGAAAATGTTCCCCTTAGAGTACATCGCTGAAATTATGCACGCCCGAGTTTAACACCTACGGCTAATTAACTGTGTAAAAAGTTTTCGCCTACCGCCTACATGTTAGCCACAGTACATCCATTACAGATGAATGGACAGACAGATGGACGACAACCGTGACAACAGCTTAAGCATTACTTAAGTACGGTCGGCTAAAACACATATAATAATGCATCTGTAAGCACTGCAAGCTGAATACCTGTTAAAAGCCAGTGAACAGTTAAAACAAGCCAGCAGGTATGACAGTTTACCGTGACTCAGACATCATGGCAGCAGCCTGGACCAGCAGCTGTAGTTGATGATCCGAGTTATAAGCACGTGCATAGGCCACGTTGTCCAGCACGTCACTGCCATTCAAGTTGTACCTGAAACGTGCAGCACTGCAATACATCAAGTCGAATAAACTACAGCTGGTAATATTAAGGTTAAGGTTAAATCGCCGATAGTCAACAACGCTCTCTCACAGCTCTAAAGTCACCGATGCAAGCAGTACTCATCATCGTTTCCTTCCAAGGCCCCGAGCCAGCAGTGAGTGCAGACACAGCTCAGTTATATGGGTGGAGGCCCAGTCTTCTCTCTCCGAGTTAGTCTGATACCAAATTGTGGCGACAGAGGCACATACATGCAGGAAAACAACATGCCCACGGTTGTTACCTGGCAGCACACTGTGTGAGAGTCAAACCAGCATCCTGGCGGTCGCCTGTCCGGCATGCTACTGTTATGACTCTCCAGGCCCCCCTGACAAATTTTCCAGGACCTTTTCAATATTTTTGGGGTTCAAGGTCATCGATGTTGACATTTCTAAGAAGCTCGTCGCTAGTGCTTGTTATGACGAGCAGCATGCCTGTGCCTATCTGCAACCATTTACATGCTAGACAAACCAACAGCAAATAAATAACCACTTTTTAGAGGGGTACCCCTCTTTGACACCTGCATGCGCAGGCCTACTCGAATCTAGAGGGTCCAGACTTGTACTGCTAAAATCAACATTCAATGCTAAAATTTTCAAATGCAGGTTGTCTTGATCTATCTCCAGCCATTTCGGTGCAATTCACTCTTGAAATGCGTGTCGCAGCCCAAAATCACGAAAAATTCACTAAATCCCCCTATTTTAGGGGTTCAAGGTCATTCAAGGTCATCGATGTTGACATTTCTAAGAAGCTTGATGCCAGTGCTTGTTATGATAAGCAGCATGTCTGTGCCTATCTGCAACCATTTTCACGTTAGATGAGCCAATAACGATAGAATAACGCTTTTTAAGGGGGGTGCCCCTCTTTCTCCCCCTCGTTCGTGAGGACCCCCTTCATCCAGTGGCATGAAATTTTGTTACAAAATACTAGAGACTCTAAGCTATCATAAGGTGAAAACCAGAAGACTCTATCTCACCTGGTCTTAAAATGGTACCAAAACATGTCAGACACCACAAGACACCACAAGACAGAATGACCATAGCTAATACGCATACACTGTGACCCAAAAAACATCCTGAGCATTTTCGATTGTAACTTTAAGAAGGATTTTGATAATTTTTGACAAGAATATTCCTGAAACAACTGGCCACCAAATGATCATTCAACTTCCCACCTCACCCAATGTCTGTTCTTGCACTACCTGGGGAAAAGAGAACTAACAAAGTATTACTATTTTGTCCAATGTGGTCTATTACTTAATTAACATAACATATAAAAACACATTTTGTTCACATTTCTGACACTTTGGCTGACAGTTCATCCAGTTATCCATTTTTTAACTGCCTGCAGTAAAACTGCTTGAAGTGCTGGCTCACTATGCGAACACAGGCAAGGAGATGCTTTCTCCATTCATTGACAGCAGTATCGATAATGTTCTGCTCCAGACCAATCCAGGCTGTACCAGTCGCTTCTTGACTTTGCAAACATTCCTAAATTTCATCTGGTAGACACACTGCTGCATGACAGTCAAACCTTGAAATAGACCGGCTGTTGCGGCTCACAGATTAAGATAGATGAAATTTATCGACGTTTTTTCATTCATTTTAACACGTATTATGCTTGGTCTGCTTTCCCCAGGCAGTGCAAAAGCAGACGTTGGATAAAGTGGAAACTAAAACACTTATTTAATAGCCAGTTGTGTTAGAAATATTTCTGCCGAAAATTATTAAAATCTGCTAATCTTTATTTAAGTTACAATCGATAATGTAGGGGATGTTTTTTCACGTTTTCTGTTTATTTCAAGGCATATTTCGCTCTGAAGTTTTTGATGACAATCTATTTCTGACATTGACTGTATTGCCAGTCTTGATGCTGGTTCTTAAATGAAATTCTGAATTTCAGGATTTTGGCTTTCATTTAGATCCGCTTGTCTAGCAAAAGCTGTTGTAGCCGGAAAGCAGAGAGGAACCTGAGAAAAACAAACAGAAGACGTGTAGGTAAAGGAGGCAGAGATAATGTAGAAGGTGTGGTACAAAAGTCACATGACTCGGTGGCTGCATGATCAGGCCAATGCCCATCAACCACCTGGAGGCTGGTAAAGAGCTCTCATATATGACAACATTTGCGAAAGCCAGCTGCATTACAGAAACAAATGTCAAATCTGCATGCGTAGCTCTTGATATGTTTCATATTCACCAATATGCAACTCATGGAACAATAGCAGTCAAAAAGTGCAGGGTTGTTAACAATACTTGTAAAAAGTATTGGCAATACCAATATTAATACTTTGGCCAAAAACTATTGCCAATACCAATACCAATACTTTTGCAGGCAATACTTTTTCTACTCATTCAGCAATCACAGGTGCGTTTAAGA
>Ga0209367_1012410_pt1 | contig 11141 bp, 5 predicted proteins | sample WorMetLIZISLAND2_FD_187412 | JGI IMG/M metagenome (GOLD analysis project Ga0209367, IMG submission 187412) | Marine gutless worms symbiont microbial communities from Max Planck institute for Marine Microbiology, Germany - Olavius geniculatus... ... | reverse complement strand
CCATCTAGCAGCACGTCACGTGGCAAAGTCTCATGAAGCTACTCCCTTTGGCTCCAAAGATCCTTCGTCTAATACGCTACATTTTAAGCCAATTTTTGACTCCCCTTTGAAAAAAGTTGTAAGGGGGCCGCCATCCCCGATGGGGAGTGCGCTAGTAAGACTTGGTCATTCTCTAGCGCATGTAAAAATTTGGGGGCGCAGCACCCCCTAGGAGCCGAAATATGTTCTTCCGAAAAATGTGCTTTCGGTGGGTACGATCTCACATCGAGATCTCCAAGGTCACTGGACCAAACTTCACCGGACTTGTTTCGCCTAACACAGGAGGAATTGCGGTAGACGGAATAAAAATCCAATTTTGAATATATTCATCCATTTCGGAGATATTCGCCGCCGAACTTTGAAGTCATCCGAAATCGGGCCAAATTTTGCATGTTTTTCGCCCCCGAAATTTTTTCGGGGTGTGCCCCCCGAAATTCTGGACCGGCATTATAAAATTCGGCCTAGTAGTGACCATCACGCAAAATTTCAAGCCCGTCGGCCCACGCATCTCGGAGATCTCGCATTGACAAAATAAATAAATAAACATCTGCGCTAAAACATAAGCCCGCTCCGCAAGCTATCGCTTACGGGCGGACTAATAAAAACGTGTTTTAAAATACATGAAAAATACATGCACAAACATAAGCGTTCAACTGTGAGTGTACTCAGTGTATGACAATGGGCAATAAGTCAGCTAGTTCACAATCAGAGTCAGCGTCTGCATCAAAATCAAAACACTGACATATTGTAGTGAAGATGAGAAAATGCTAAACAATACACAGTTACGCACTAAACAAAAGTCTCAATGCATTAAAACAATAAAAACTACAAAATATTTTCAATTTCGTTTTGCATGTTTTTAACAATGAAAAATACAGCAATGGAAGGTTGATGGCTACCAGCACCACTGACTATGATGGTCACTTATTAAACTGCATTAAACTATGCACTAGCAAAATAAAGCATGCTACCAGGGTATACTGAGATACATAACCCATTACAATAGATTAAAAAAGAATTAAATAAAATCTATTTTCATAGTGTGCTTGCATTTGTACTGCACCACTGCGAAATATGATGTAACATATACAACAAAGATAAAAACAATTTATTTATGCCACCGTGTAAAAATTTTCTGCAGTGTTGACTTACCCTTCATGTTTCACTCGTTTGATGGGAGGTGGGCTGCTGTCTCGTTTAGGTTTGAAGTCACGACGGCTTCGATCACTCTCACGCTCACGACTGCGTGTACTAGCTGCATTTGATCTGCTGCAACAGCAGACATATTACGTTATATATCACGCCTTTATACCAAATTAAATCAAATGTGGCTGTAAATCATACGGTAATCATCATCGATGAATATCCCGTAGCAGATGACAAAGGAAGTCAAACAGTGCAGTAATCTATCATATACTGAAAAAACATGCGTCCGAAAGACCACATAAATTTTTGTCAATAATTTGCATTTGGAAACTAAATAGCCGGTACTAGAAAAGTTTCACATAATGCTTGTGAGCGGTGTAAAGTATGAACGGGAAGGTGTACTTTGCGAAATGCAGATTGCGGAAATTTGAAAAGGTGTATTTTGCAGAATTTCAAATGCGAACATTCTGCAAATTACACTTTAATTATTTTCCGCATTTCGCATTCAGCAAAAATTCAAACAAAATCAAATAATCAATTTTGCTTAGGCTTAGGCTTACATTTTTGAGTCTCGAATCGACATCGGCACATCACAAATGGCGCAGTCTCGCAGTTGGCAAAGTAATCACATATTGACATCTTCAACTTAACTTTTAAAACGCTTGTTAACTCATGAGCGTAAGCCGGCACATCACACACGAATGCATCGTCAACTCGGGGAAAGTAGCCTAGGTCATTAAGAAGGCCTACTGTCATATTTCACCTGACGGGCTACCGTAAAGCACGGTTAAAGACAGCTAAAAAATTAAGCTCAAATAAGCCTATCACAAAACGGTTGCCGCCGCAGCAACAACCAAGACGTCTGCTCAGGTAGGCCTAATTAAGAAAGTCTTGCATTGTATCGCACGATCAAAGACAACATTGCCACTGCCGTGAATAGTTTGTGGATATTTAGGCCTATACCTGAACAGACAGAGACACTATATTAGAGCCGTTCATCACAATGACAAACGTACAGTATTTGTGTTGCACGTTTGGCACGCTAAAATGCCAGTTGATATAATAGTTATTAAATGTGGGTTACTTAATAGCCTGATACTAAATCAAGGCAACGTAGGCCTACCAAAACAATAATAAAAATTAGCCTACTATCTCCTCTCGCAAGACACAACGAGACTTGTGAGCATGGTGGTCAAGCGCTCTGTAGAAATGTACACTTATTCGGGTGTTGGTAATTTGCGGAAATGCGGAATGTGGAAAGTAATTTGCGGAATGAAATCTGCGGAAGTAGGCTGCAGAACGGTGGGTAATATGCGGAATGACCGACCGACGGATCGATAATGCCCCCGGCCGCATTCGACATTCACTGCCACTAATTACCGAGCAACGTAGGCTAATCTACGCTATATCTCATGCTTAGATTAAAATACGCCGCTGTCATATCTCATCTTTGTCATTTTAAATTCTTTTAAAATATTTTATTGATTGCTTGCTAATTGTTTAAATTATAGGCCATAGGCCTATGTTTCTAAACTGCTATGTTATTTTACTTTATTTCATTTTTATATATTTTTTTTAATATTTTACTTCTAAATATAAAATTTCATATTTATTTTTATTATTTATTTATTTCATGTACGTAATTTTTTGGTTAATTTAATCAAATAATTGATTACAATCGCTAATTATTGTGTAATTTATGCTTTAATGTATGAACTTTAGATTAATAATAGCCTAATAGACGACGCCAAGTCATTTTACGTGAAATTAAAATCAGTTTATTACAGAGTCACAGTTCACAATCAACTCGTACGTTTTGGAGTGTTAACGTTTTTTTAGCGTTTTTTTCTACGTTTTGCAACGTTTTCGTCGTTTTCCATTGTTGGCTACAGCAATTCCGCACCATAAATTCCGCAAATTACCACCACGTCAAGCTCGGAAGCTCGGAAGCTAGGCAGTAATTTGCGGAATCGGGCTGATCACGTGATCATGCCCGTCAACCAATCATCTTCATTCCGCAGATTTCGTTCCGTAAATTACTTTCCGCATTCCGCATTTCCGCAAATTACCCATACCCCACTTATTCAATTGACATAACTCAACTACAAGAACATTTTCCGCAATTTTAATTCCGCAAACTACACCTTATTCCGCAAAAATTTTCCACAAATGAAATTCCGCAGAGTACACCTTTCCGAAATTCCGCAAAGTACACCTTCCCCGACTGAACATGTAACACCGGTACCTGTCCGATGCATCGTGACTTTTTCGACCATCGTGCCTGTCGTAGTCGCTTCGTTCGTGTTTAAACTTTTCGCGAACGTTTCTTTTATCTACTTCCTCGTCGCTATCGCCCATAATGCTATTATTTTGTCGTACTTTGTAGTTTTATTACCAAAAATCTCTTTCCAAAGCCACAACAACAACGTAGAATATGTATTCAATCCTATTCCAATAGGGATGGGTCAATATCCAAATTTCAATTTCGATACGATATCGATAACGATACGACTAGTGTATTATCTGTGATGACGCATTTATAAATTCTGATTACATAGAAGGCAAACCGTTGTTGCACAACAATAATTGTTATACCTCAGCGCAAAATTTCTGCAAACGATTGTTTCAAATCGCCTCATATGTCATACGTAATGTTGTCTCCGCAGGCAACATTGACACCTCAATGTCGAACATGCGAGCAACTTTGACCAGCTAACATTGATTTTTGTTTAATTTTTTTGTTCTTGTTTTGAGATATAACAAGACAGTCATTAGCGTCATTGATCATCATAAAAATGTTTTGCCTTAGGGTTCGTAAAATAGGTTGGGTAGGATTTCACTTAATCTTATTTCGCCTATTCTCATTTTGCCTAATCTCATATTGTTTAATCACATTTCGCCTAATCTTTTCTTCTGAAATATGGTCTTCCGAAAAAGCCGATTTTGTGGGTATAATTGCACCTGTAAATCTCCGTAACTAGTGGACCAAAGTTTACCGAACTTTTTCATTGAACGCGGGAGGGAACGCTTAGTGCACCAGGTTTTCAAATTTTAAATATCTCCATCCGTTTCGGAGATATTCACGCTCAAAGTGGGAAGGGGTCTGAAACTGCACCAAATTTAGCATGTTTTTGCCCCCAAAATTTTTCAGGGGGGGGGCAGAACCCCAAAGTTTTGGACAGACATTTATAAATGGAACATGCTTCTGAACGTGTGGCAAAATTTTGCGAAGATCGGCCCAAGGACCTCAGAGATCTCGCGTTGAAAAAAATAAAGAAACAGTAGTAAAATATAAGGCATTCCGGGAACTACCGTTCCGGACAGCCTAATAATGTTGCCGATAAAAAACTACAATAATTCATTCGAATATGTTGCCGTTATCCTGCCCAGAACTGGAATATTGCTAACTCTTATATCAAAAATGCAGCAAAAATGCCATTTGCAATGATGTGAACACGTGACTTATACGTAGTATGATACTAAAACATGGGGGTTTTTAAAAAAATATTTCTGCCAAAATTATAAAAACGTATTTACGTTTTTAAAAATTAAGCAAAAAATTCAGCAGACGTTTTCTTTCCTGGGAAATCAGTCAAAACAAGATTGAAAAACTAAAGATGACAGTGTAGAGAGCACATAAACTGACACACACGACAGAAAAATGTTCCAAATAAAACTGTAGTGCATTGCCAGGTATTCTGCATGGTTAACTAAATACTCAATAGATTTGAACTCAGCAATATACACAGTGGCACAAAACATAGTTTTCCTGTCAACATTAATTCCATGCATTAACCACCAAATAATAACACGAGTATTTATGCTTGCTGAAATGCAGCAATCAATCAGTCTTATTAACGTCAATCAATGTTTTATTACGTTGTACAAGAAAAACAAGCTAAAACAAAGTATGTAAACATTAACATATTGAGCTTAGCAATGTTGTGCAGCAAAGCAAAGCAATGGCTTGGCAGCATAATGATTAGGACATTGAACTTACATTGCCGGGTTGAGTCACTAGCAAGTGCTCACTACTAGGATGCTGACTGTCTGCAAGTAGATGAACCATCTTAGTATATAACCAAACCACCAAAGTCAACTCAACCTTCCGTTCTTCTTGGGACATGCAAATTGAGTACTGGCCTCAGTGGCTGCCTGGATAGGGTAGTAACATTCAGAGGCGTTCAAAAGCGTCAGATAACACCGTTTGATCATACATAGTGGCAAGCAAAGTGCCAAAGCTGACGATAAAACTTCTGGAATGACACGCAATTGGTGAAAATTGTTGACACAAATTCCAAACATCACGAAAACAGTCGGTGGTATTATTTATAGTACAAACATTTATAAAGATGTGTACTAAACATTCACATAAAACAATATTCACAGCTTCGATGCAACATTGCAATCAAATCACGCAGTTGATAAGGCACGTGTTAAAGTGATCTGTAAGAAAAACAATACCAATTTATTTCATTTAAAACGAGAAAGCACGATCACAGAAGGAGAGTGCAATGTTTTCCTATAAAGCAAATAAAAACCAAACTAGTGGTTAGACAATCATTCAATTTATCATCCACTAGCCGAAAAGTTCAATAAATTCTGTTCATTAACAAAAAAAAATCCACCTGTTGTGCTCTTCATATATTTGTACAGAGATGACAGCAAGCAAAATATTAAAAACATTTCATTATACACTGTGTCCCAAAAAAAAACATCCCCGACATTTTTGACTGGAACTTGAAAACCGATTATCAGATTCTGATAATTTTTGGTAAGAATATTCTTGACACAACTTGCTATCAAATGACTGCTCAGTTTCCCACCTCACCCAATGTATGCTTCTGCAATACCTAGGGAAAGCAGATCAAGCAAAATATGTGTTGAAATAAACAGAAAACCTGAAAAAACATCCCCGACATTATCGCTCATAACTTGAAGAAAGATCAGCAGATTTTAATACTTTTTGGCAGAAATATTTCTGACACAACTGGCTATTAAATAAGAGTTTTAGTTTCCACCTCACCCAACGTCTGCTTTTGCACTGCCTGGGGAAAGCAGACCAAGCACAACACGTGTTAAAATGAATTGAAAAAACGTCAATAAATTCCATCTATCCTAATCTGTGGGCCCCAACAGCTGGTCTATCACAAGGTTTGACTGTCATGCAGCAGTGTGTCTATCAGATAGTTTAGGAATCTTTGTGAAGTCAAGAAGTGACTGGTACAGCCTGCATTGGTACGGAGCAGAACTTTATCGATACTGCTGTCAATGAATGGAGAAAGTTTCTCGTTGCCTATGTTCGCATAGTGGGCCAACACTTCAAGCAATTTTACTGCAAGCAGTTGAAAAATGAACAACTGGATAAAATGTCAGTCAAAGTGTCAGAAATGTAAACAAAATGTGTTTTACATGTTACGTTAATTAAGCAATCATATCACATTTGATAAATGAGTAATATTTCGCCGGTTGTGTTTTCCCCAGATAGTGCAGAAACAAATGTTGGGTGAGATGGGAAACTGAACGGTCAATTGATGACAAGTTGTGTCAAGAATATTCGTACCAAAAATTATCAAAATCTGGTAATTGGTTTTCAAGTTACAGTCAAAAATGTCGGGGATGTTTTTTTGAGACACAGTGTATATATTTCTATAAAGACATATTATATCAGCGATGACACCATATAAGACTAAGTCAATGGAGAATGACAAATATAAATTTGACCCCTTGTAATTCCGAGGCCCCCTTCACCGATCAACAACAAATTGATACAGTTGATTATGTCCACAAGATGATCCCCTGTGCCAAATTATGTGCATCTGACCTGTGGGGCTTCAATGCTGTATAGGAAATTCTTCTAGCTTCTATAAAAAAGCAAAGTAGTAAAAGCACACAAACTAACAAAAGGTAACAAATCATAACTTAAACGTGCCATCAAAATACTGGCTAATTTAATTAATTCTTACTTTTACAATGCAAAATGCCCTAATAATTACGAACTGTTATCACTGCTAGCATGATAAATACTAATGCATGCAATGCATAATGAACATATTTCAGCATTAGCAAACTAACGGTACCCAAGTATGCAAACTTGCTAATATATTCAAAGATTACAATTCAGCTCAATATAAACATCAATGTCAAAAATTCCTAAGAACTGCAAAAAATATTTTACCCCTGTGTTTATCATTATCATGTTATTATTATTATTGGTACTAATAATAATAACAAAAAAAACAACAATAATGGTTTTAGTCTTAACACCAACATCATGTCCATGAATGCCACTGTATACTAAAACATTTCCTAAACACAAATTAATACGCTCTTTAGACAAATTATACAACCAATTTTTAAAAATAAAGCCCGAATTCACAGATAATGAAAAAAGGCAGCTGTGAGACACCAACTTTTTATCACACAACTAAACCACAAAGGCATCATAGGTTAAAAAATTTAGGTGGACAAAAAGTTGTAATTTTTCGACAGGCACTGCAAATTCCCGAACAAATTCTGACAAACAGTTGCAAATTTTGAACATTAGACATTATGAGTGTTCCTAAATTTCCCCCAAATTAGGGTTTTCTGCTTCAAATTTTGCATTTCTAAACGAACATTTTCAAGAGAAAAGATTTTCTGACAATTATCTTACAGCCCCAGATTTACAGGGGACAATTATTCTCCCCTGCCACAACGCCACTAACACAGGCAAAACTGGTCGATTTCATCTTCCTTAAGCCATATCATCCTCTTCGTCGTCTCCAACGAGCAGAGGCTTGGAACCATCGGCACTCAGTGGGAAGCTGTCGGAAGTGATGACAGGTTTCCATGGGCTGTCGGCCCGTCGAGCCATCCGGCTGCGCTGACATCGACACGCCCCGATGCACCAGATGGCTGCGATCAACGCACAGAAACCGACCAACAGCAAGACTGCAATAGCAACAAACAACAACAGTGCAAATCTACAAACTGGGTTGAAAAACTAGTTCTTTTTTCATAAGCCCAACTCTTCATGGGTTCCATCCAGATCATTTAAAAAGACCAAAGTGGATGGTTTTCGGAAGCTTTTATCACTTCCAAGTCATTAGAATGAGCGCAGCACTGCCAAATAACGTCCATATCAAGTAAATATCCAAAAATTTGCAAAATTAATAGCTTTTAAAGTTCTAAAACACAACTGTAATAAGACATTTCATTATTAGTGGAACAAGAAACAAACACACCATAAATCTACAAGTGTCGCATGGCAGTTTCTAGGTAGTGATTTTATGCAACAGTGCTCAAACAGTTGTGTATCTCCATTTGCTACCACATGGAGCACATGATGTTATATACAGTTCATATGATACAAATATTACACATTTAGTGGCTTACTCGAGCAGAAATAGAAAAGAATCAAAAACTACAGCATGGACATGTATATAGTAAAAAAACAGACAGAGCAACCAGATTACTGAAATATTCAAAGATAATATAATGCTTTAAAACTGAACGTCACACTGTATGAGAAATAAACATGAAAAACACACTAATAAATAGAAGGTAATACTAGTACTAACATGTAATCATGGTGACGTTAAGGTTGTCACTGCCAGCCAAGATATGTACAATTGCTTCAAAGCTGCCATTATTTGGTCGTGGTTCAATATCCAGCAGATGGCACAGCAACGGATAGACGTCAACAGACTCAAATGGATCGGCTTTGTAAGCCTTCTTGAACACCGGGCCGTGAGCTATGAATATTGGATGCATGTTGGGCAGTTTGTTATCATAGCCGTGGTCACCTGGTAGATAAACATTAACCATGCACACCATAATGCAGCGCTGCACAATGCTGGGCCTGCAGTCGGTTGTTATCTTGCTAGCAATTAGTGATTGCAATCCCAGGAGCAATTTCTTATTCCCGAGATCCTGCATTAAGAAATTTGTAATCCTGCGATCCTGGGATTCCTGTTGTCATGATTAGGCTTACAGACTGATCATTATTTAATATCCCTATAGCAGTCCTAAACAGACTTAAGAAAAATAAGTAAGCTGTCAAGAACTTGGGAGTGACTCTGATTGTCGAAATGCAACATATGGTTCACAGCAAACTTTCGAGCATACACAAACGTACGACATACAAGCATGTGATAAACTGATAAACAAATACCCAGACAGACATTCTGAATGGCTAATACAGGGCTCTCCACTGCAAGCTGTAAAGCAAAAAAAAATTAAGGCTGATACCAATTAAAATTTTTTTAATCAATTATATTTCAAAAATTAGTCAAAATAAAACGGATTATCTTCGTTAAATTTATGTACCAGTAGCTAAAAAATGCAAAAAAACTGCATAATTTAAGTAATAAGTACGGGTTGTTCTTATCTTTTGCAAACTAAAGCAAAATCAAATAAATAATAATGATACATTAACATACTCAAACTGTGTAGCCAAAGTTCACAAATGCAGACTGTTAAACATATACTATACAAGTACAAATCTTTATGACATATACTGTGCAAAATAACATTAGATTACAAACATTGATCATTAGTCATTTTGAGCTGTCAAACAATCCAAAATCTTAACTGAGTAAAAAATTGTAGTTTATTAATTTTTAATAATTACCAATCAATTAATTAGTCGGTAATTTCTGCAGCAATACAAAATCTATTATCCTTACCCTTTTCAGGGTTACACACTCTATCATTCTTGCACAGACGATAACCTTCAACAGTGGAAACAATTATAGGCATAATTCGTCGATTGTTTTTGTAGTGAAATGCTGGATCCATTTCTTCTTTCTTATAAACCTTCAGATTTGGTACTTGCTTCAGCTTTGTATAGATTTCATCCTCGTGTCCTGAAAGATCAAATATCATACAGACACATACGAGGTGTGACAAAAAAACAAACTTCTCAAAACAATGGCCTACAGTTTAGCTGTAGCTTGCAATATTAGTTATATTATATTAGTTGCAGCAACCAAGAAAAGCAAGTAGAGTGGATATTATCATAGAAAACCATGAACAACATAAAAATCACTTCAATCAACTCTCGTTTAGATAGTCTTGCAGATATTTTCTGAAACTGGCACAGTTCATTATTATAACATACATGCAGCATGGTAGAGTTGTGTTAATAATAATTATAATCACATTCAACTGCAATACAGCCTGGTAGTAGAGTCTCCTTAATGATGACATTTGGTAAAAAGTAGCTGCCGTACCAACTTGCATGAGATATCTGAGTCTGCAAGCTTTGTGCTTGCAAGTGCACTCATGCAAAACTGTAATGCAAATAACCTAAAATACAAGAAATTTGAGCAAAGCTCATGAGACGTGCGAAAGCCTATAGCAGTTCCTGTTCGCATGTAATCTTAGTCTATCTCCATCCATTTCGTCGTAATTCACTCTTTTGCAGCCAAAAATCGCCAAAAAGTCACGTTAAATCAATATTTTAGGGTTCAAGGTCATTCAAGGTCATCGATGTTGACATTCATAAAAAGCTCCTCATCAGTGCTATGATAAGCCACATGGCTGTGCCTATCTGCAACCATTTACACGCTAGACAAGCCAACAGAGTATAAATAACCATTTTTTACAGGGGTACCTCTCGTTGGCACCCACGTGCGCAGGCCTGTTTGAATATAGAGAGTCCGGACTTGGACTGCTAAAATCTACATTCCATGCTGAAAATTTCATATGCAGGTTCTCTTGGTCTACCTCCAGCCATTTTGGCGCAATTCACTCTTGAAATGTGTGTCGCAGCGCAAAATTGTGCAAAAATTCACTAAAAACCCCCTTTGGGAAGGTTCAAGGTCGTTCAAGGTCATCGATGTTGATAAATTTAAAAAGCCTGTCACCAGTGCTTGTTATGATAAGCAGCATGTCTGTGCCTATCTGCAACCGTGTTCACCCTACACGAGATAATTGCGGTAAAATAACCACTTTTTAGAGGGGTAGCTGTC
>Ga0209367_1012409_pt1 | contig 11141 bp, 8 predicted proteins | sample WorMetLIZISLAND2_FD_187412 | JGI IMG/M metagenome (GOLD analysis project Ga0209367, IMG submission 187412) | Marine gutless worms symbiont microbial communities from Max Planck institute for Marine Microbiology, Germany - Olavius geniculatus... ... | reverse complement strand
TGAGCTGCTTGAGTCATGCAGTTACTGAACGTGCTGTTGGCAAATGGTGTCAACGTCTACCGCTTGCATTTGTGCTGCAGGAGGACATGTTGAGCAAATGCTAAAATGAAGATGATGTCATGTGACAATAATTGGTAATTGCGTTTGTCGCTATTTAGTTCATAATTTCTGAGCCAACGCATACGCTACCCGGTAGGAATTCATTGTTGTCAATGGCCAAACTGCGACTTCTGCATTTCACACGGTAGTATAGCGACAACATTAAGGTGAGGTGGCCAAAACTACAGACCTTTGCATCAAGTTTTTTTGTAATGTCGCCTGCCAAAAATTATTTAAACTGGCCTATGTGTCACAGAGTTATTGAAAAAAATAATAGTGGCATGTTTTTATGGACCAAGGTGCATTGTTTTTCAATAGTTCACTTGCCAGGGGCAAAAATCAAGAATATTTAATTGCTGTATTTAAACACTGACTTTAGTCATGTAAAGAATTTCTTTCAGAACATTTTGCTGAAAACCGCTTGACTCTGTGATGTACGGTTGCAAAATTATGGTGCCATAAACTTTGTGCAGTTTTTTTTGGACCACCCTGTATAATAAAACACAAAACGTTTGCAAAACACGTTTGTGTTCTACTTGTAACCGCGGTCTAACTAAATAGCGTACCTAACAAAAACTAAAATAAAGGAAAAACTGAAACAAAAAGCAAAGCATAACGGAGAATCGTCGCGAGGGTCATTGAGTATTTACTGTGACGCAGGGCCGATACCTTCGATCATTGGCGCCGAGTTGTTTCGACAGCGGCCTCGACCGAAGGCGATGGCAGTCGCCGGTGCCGTCAACTGGGTTGCAACTTTCATTGTCGCTCTTGGCTTCCAGCCTGTCGCTGTAAGTGAACTAACACATATTTGTTACTGTCATGACTATAATTAGACGGGATCGCTATTGCAACGCAAGCGGTTCCGCCTGTTGATACACATTTCTCGGTGGCGTGGTGGTCTGTCGTCTATCTATATGTCGTCTGTCACATTCGTACACCATGCTTAAACCGTTCGACAAATTTTGAAGTCATTTGGCAGATACAATCGCTATGTTTAGTGACACATTGTGTTAGATGAGGGTTCCTGAACCGACAAGGGGAGGGGTGATATGATAGACGAATTCCCCGGCGGCCAAACCACGCAATTGCAAATTGCATCCAAACCGTCATTTGTGTGCTGCCACGTGGCGAATATATACAAACAAGAAATGTGATTCCGCGTTTTAAGAAATTACTTTGGTTTTTGTTATTGTTAAGTCATTAGCTATTGCAAGAGATTTTACTTCAGTGCGGTCTGTCAGTTCGTCAGTCAGTCTAGCAATTTGTTGATCTGCTAACACATTTTGCGCACTGTTTTATATACGGCCGGCGTAAGGAATGAGCTGCCCTTGCCAAAGACACACAAACAAAAATGCATTAAAGAAGCTTCTGTTCTTGCATGAAAATGAAAGATTTTGGCGTAAAACTTTAGTCAAAATTTAAATTGCAAATTGGAGCAAAACTGTCAGAAATACTATTTCGCTTACTACAAACAGCTTATATGTGCAAAAACTCAAAAAAACGACACGTTGAAAATTTGCTTCACAATTTAGACGAACACGTCTTTCTGAATCTATCTTGTTTTGTGTTATAATAATATTTCTATTTTTCTTCGCTATTTGGATATCAGGTACTTATTTATTTTTGTATCTGTTGTTTTATGAACTATCACGTGACACATCAAACGGCGTGTGGTTCAGAATCTGACTGGCGGACACTACGTGTTTACAATTTTCATCTTGCTGCTGATTGGTTTCGTCATCTTCATCTATCTTTTTGTGCCGGAGACGAAGAACAAGACGTTCGACCAGATTGCGAACCAATTCTCCTCGGCTGGCGTGGCACGCAACGGAGTCGCGGGCTGAAAAGTAAAGGGGCAGGAAGTCGCATTATTGTCCGATAGACTGTTGCGAATTTCCCACAGAAATTTTAATTTTGCTTTAAATTCCCCCCCCCCCAAAATAAAGGATATCTAGCCCCATATACATGTTACATGGGGAGATTTTTCGCTTCCTGCCTTCAGCTGTCACGATGACACTGACGCGCAACGCTGAGCAGATTAATGAATAGGCCTTAGTGATGATAGGACCATCAGACAACTAGAAACGACCAGGGCTCACAAACCTCGGTCTAGAATGATTCTGCCACCAGGCGAACACAAAGGAGTCTCACTTTACGTGCGTAATGCGTATGTGTTACTTTTACCATAGATGTAAGTTTGTTTGAGTTTCGTTCTACTGTGTCAACATGCGGACATCAGTTTAAACTTTACAAGCATCGTACAAATCATTGTGCACGCTTGTCCTTCTTCTGTGAGCGCATTATAAACGTATGGAATTCATTCATGAGTAGTGTTGATTTCAAAAGTCTTAATACTTTTAAACAGTTTACAGGTTCTGTTGATTTTACAATATTTTTAAGTGTTTTAAAATTGTTCGTTTAGTTTTGCTTGTGTTCTGTATTATTTAGGCTTACAGGCGGCTGTCAGTGTTGCTTCAACCTTGTCGTTCCTGTTCATTACTTGTGACCTTGAAAATGTCATGTTTTGTGTCTATGAACGAAATAAAATGATGACAATAATGGTGATGATATTGCTTACGTCTGTCGGCCTATATTTTGCGCGCGGCTGTAGAATCTAGCAATATTTTGCTGCTACGGCAATAATAAAACTTTCCTTAATTGCTTACTTACTAACTTTTTTTACTGCTCGTCTATCAGTAGATAACCACTTCTGTGGTCGTGCTGAATAAAAATGTTCAGAATTCGTTTACAACTTTTGAAGTAGTGTTTTTGGATACAAACTAACTGACTTATTTTCTTACTTAGCGAAAATATATAGCGCGTTAGCCAGTGTATGTGTTGTGCAAACGATTACATTTAAGTGATCGAATTCAATATTTGGCTTAATTGGAAGTCAGAAGACCGGCTGTGAAAACGGTTCAGCGTTTAATCAAAATGAAATGTCTGCCAGTTTACTGTCCGCTTACCAAAGCTGACCAATGCTGACCGTCGTGACACTCTGATGAAATTCTTCAGTGCGATAAGAACGTGGACATAATTAATGTATCTCTGGATTATTTCGGCTTTGCGTTACCATGTGATTTGCTGTATAAAAGATATTAAAAATTTTGTTTAAATGAAGCTGGTCGCTATAGCTTTGTGCCCTACATTTGCCGGTTTCCTTCACCGTCTTTACTTTATCCTTTTTGTTTGTTGGGTGAGAGACTGGATTAACCTACTTACTGCACTGTTTGATAATACCGTTACAATTTGGCAGTTCAGTTTTTAAAGTGCGTTTTAAAATGCTGCAAAACTTAGCAGAATTGCAGCTTATGACAATGAGTTTGAGGACTGAAAGAGCGCTAACGCTGAAGATTTTTGCGGACAATTTGTGGCCGTTATATTGCAATTCGCAATGAACCGGTGTATCAGTGGCGAACACCAATAGACACCGACTCACACAATCAGCGGCAGAACCTGGCAGTAAGCTAAAGATCAGACAAACTATTTAGCGCGTTTTATGGGCGACATCGGAAGCAACTGGTGGTATACAAACGCCAATCAGCGACCGACATGCTGCAAGACTTCAGAGAAGCGGAGAAGTGCGGAGTGAACGCTTAAATCCGCAGTAAGTTGAACGTCTGTGAAGAACGTTCACTACGCGGACCGCAGATAAACGTAGTTAGCTGATAATAAGTTTATCACAAAGTACAGCGTGGCTCTATGTACTGTTGCTTGCACCAGAGCAACGTCGGTTGTTTTATAGTCGCAGACCAGGATTTGGGAAAGTAATTCAAGTGAGCGCGATATTGCGACATGATGAAATTATAAAGCACAATTTCAGAGTAGCCTAATAAAACAATTTTAGGAATATAAGGAGTATGTTTCAGTTAGTAGCATTTTTGTGTTCACCGTGTTTGTCATAAATGATGAAAGTAACATCAAGTATGACACAGAAATAAACACAAATGCCTTAAAGCATCTTTCTATGTTAAACGTTGCTATACAGCAATTTCTTGTCGTCGTGCGCAGTTTAAGAACCACGGGCAAAACTTCAACTTTTTATCTAAATGTAATATTTTTGATCTAGTAGTCTATAGAGTGTGTTGTTCTTATAAATTATTTAATAACAAGCCAATTGTTATTTGATTTGCTTCTTGTTTTGCATATGACGCAATTGTTAAGTCGAATCGTATAAATGGTATGTGACATAAAATTCTTCTGTTTTTGTGTCACTTTGATAAAGCAGACTTGTGTGTGGATCTGTTGACGAACTTGCGGACTGTTGACGAACCGAAATTGCAGGAATTCGCGCACCTCTACACAGCGAAACGAAAAGTCCTGCATGCGTCACTAACGCTGCCTGGAAGTCTATAGGCCCAGTGCGTAAAGATCTGCTCTCTGTTTCATGTCGCTGAATAGTTGATCTGTGAAATTTCAGCGTAAAATTCTACTATGTATTAATTAATATAAAAAAGTTTGTGGATACACAAATATGAAAAAACAACAACTTATGCCGCTACTAGTAGGCTGTCTTTGTTCTAGAGTTAGAGTAGTGTTAGTGTTTCCGTGGGCTTTAACTCGCAAGACGCAAGTTGAAGTTTTATACTGAAAACATCTATGCGTTGGCGAATGTTGTTAGCGACGTACAGTAACTGTTGAACAGATATGAGCAAATGTTAATTCGACACGGCGTGCAGCTTTGGAAAGAGGTTTCTTGACTTTTTATGAAGCCTTATAAGGTGATCCACAACGTCATCAGGAGAATATGATAATGACGTTATTTTGTTTGCTGCAGCAGCGGCTAGTAAAAGGCGGTTAACATAATGTTACTTTGCAAGACGCGAGTTGCCGTTATCAAGAAAATTAGTGCGGAAGCTGTTTGAATTGCATCATCTGAATTCGACACGAAGAGTTTCTGTTAATAGCCTACTCTGATACTGGCACTGCAGCATCTGGTAGTCTATTGCTGAAGAAAAACGTGTTAGATTTTGACTGATCGTGTAACTACAGGTGTCAATACAAGAACAGGTCCGTCTTTTGACGTCCTGATGTAGCCAATCGGTTTTCTTCATGTTGGCCTTTGGACGCATTAAATCCAGCCTACTCAGTTGATTCTTGTCGGCCAGTCTTACGGAAATGTGCCGTGATTCTTTCGCAAAAGTTGACGATAGTCGACCAAGATACAACACAGCAATCGTTCGATAAAGGCTAGCATCATGTCAACGGCACAACGATGAGGTGATGACGATCAAAGACGAAAACGATGAAATATAACAAGATGCGCGTCAAACTGCTAATTTATACGGTTCTAACGCTGACGCTGGCCGCTAGTTCTATCTCAGCGCGAGTGAGAGGACGCAACAGCAATCGCCGTCGAGATCGACATCGTCATAATCCATACGCCGTGCCACCGGCCTACGAGACATATGCAGCCGACGATTATGAGGAAGTGGAGGTCAGCTCTTACTGTCGGGAAACTGTTGCACATCACGAGAACTACGTCAGAGAAAGGACTCAGGCGCCCAACTCCAGCAGTAAGGTAGGAGGCCTATAATTATTCTCTACAATTTCGCTAACATTATTACACATCGCAACTTTGTCTAAGACAGTAATTATAAACGAAAAATGTGGCAATAATGAACACAGAAGCTTAATTGTAAAACACCACGAGTTCTTAGTTTCAGAGGCACCGGCTGTTTTTCAACGGTTTTAAGCAAAATCACATGCGAAGACCTGTCGGGCAAGTACGTAAGTTTTTAGACAAAATTGGAGAATTGTCAGCGAGAAAAAGTCGATAGTAGTTTTCGGCAGGTGAACTTCACTTAGTCAATCGATCAATCAGTTATATTTTTACGAGTGACCTATCTTCATATGTAATTACTAATATCACGAAGTTGACGTAAATACTATTTGGTCGATTAACTCAATTGACTGATTGGTTTATCGATCGATTTGACATGATTTGACGGGCAGGTAGACGTATTCGGCGGTGTTCTGAAGCGACATGTAGAATCGCTGCGACGCACGGCCAACAGTAAAGTAGAGCTGGTCTTCCTCGTCGACGAAAGCTCCAGCGTCGGCGCAGCCAACTTCGACAACGAGCTCAAGTTTGTCAAGAAACTGTTGGCCGATTTTACCGTCGACACCTACACAACGCGAGTGGCCGTCGTCACGTTCTCGTCGCCGAACCGCGTGAGAAGACACGTCGACTACCTGACGACACCCGGCCAGGACAATCACAAGTGTGCGCTGATGCACGATCATCTGCCACGCATCAACTACGCCGGAGGGTCGACGTTCACACTTGGTGCCATGCTCGAGGCTGAGGTAATTACATGAAGACTTTATGTTTTGAGTCTCTCCGCTTGTATACCAGTATACACTTTGTTTACGCGGTGTTTCATTAAAAAAAGTCACCCGTTTTTGTTTCTTTTATAACTCAGTCGAATGGTGATCAATTTGCATGAACTTTTTACCAAATGTAGCTGAAGAAATACAATTCAAATTATTTCAACAAAATGTGACCGTTAGTTAAGTATTTTTAAACTTTTATTTTATTTTTTTAGTTACATATTTTTTGCTGACATCATATTATTGTATTGAGTACAAACTGGCTTGTCGCAATTGGTTCTGTCAGTAGCTACCCTGCTCTGATAGTGAACTTTATCTGGTTTACTGATGAAAAATGTTCATCGTGTCAGCACTTAGGCCTAGCAACATGGAGGCATAAAGTCAGGTGTCTCGCAATTCAAAAACTCATCCATCTCGTAACCGAAGTGTGCTGGTGCACTGTTATGTTTTGGGCGGCGCAGCTGCGATTGTTTTAGTTCAGTTTTACTTTTTATCGCAAAATTTAATGCGGGCGCAACTTAAGTGATGTAAAATAACCTTGGCTCTTGTTTGTTTTTAAATTTTTTTTATGGAGTATTTAATTATTAAACTTTTTGCCGTTTACTTTGTTTGCATTGTCGATCTCTGTGTGTAATTGTTAATGGTCGTCAGAAAGTGCTGCGAGCGGCTCGTCCCGACGCCAAGAAAGTGGTGTTTCTAATCACCGACGGTTACTCAAACAGCGGAGACCCGCGCCCAGTGGCACGTCGTCTGCGTCAGGACTCCGAGGTCGAGGTCTTCACGTTCGGCATCCGCGACGGCAACTTCATCGAGCTGTGTGACATGGCATCGGACGACAAACATGAACATGTTTACATCCTCAACAGCTTCCAGGAGTTCGAAGCTCTGGCCAGACGAGCTCTGCATGAAGGTTACAACTCACAACAGCCTCGTTTGTGCCGCTTTATAAATATGTTCATTATTATTGCTGCTATTACTATTTTAAAATATTTTTGGTGATATAGATCCAAGGGTTAAAATCAAAGTTACAAACACAGTACAAAATTGAAACGTTGGGTCGTCACAGAAAGGTTTTGGAACAAAAAAGCCTCTCCGTCGTCGCCAAAGACAGTATTGATTCTCTGGTCTATATTACGCGACTCGTATTATTGTTATTATTCCATTAAAAACAAAGTTAGCTGAAGACTTGAGCGTCACTAGTCCATTTCGGCTGAGAAAGTATCCATTCTTTAAATCTACCAAATTGTAACGCTGGACCGCCAGACTCGATGTCTTGACAGCTGACATTGCATTGAAGATGTGACGAAAACTTGCTGACGTTGTTGAGCAACTTCGTTCAATTAGTAGATTAGTCAATTGAATTTTTTTTCGAAGTAGCCAAAATAATAGTTACTTCTGCTAGGTTTGATGCTAAAGGGTTAGTTGATGCCCAGGAAATAGTCATTACACGTAAGAAATAATTCAAGGAAAAATGAGTTTTATCTGCAGACTTTCCTAACAATTTCGTACAGTCTTATAAATGCAACGTGCAAATGTGTGAAAGATTGGGGCGATAGTGTGTCTGCTGGCTGCACCGCGGGTTCAACTTTTCGCTGGTGCGGGCAATGGACGACCGCATAGTGCGCTGCAGTATCACTAGCTCATGTGAATCAGCTACCACTTCCGATATTGTAAAGTGCTTCTGGCCACGAGTGACGAATATCTCGTGTCCATTCACACAGCGCCCCCTGGTGAGTACGGAACAACTCTGCATTTACGTTTTGCTTGTCTGCAGACCTTCACGTTGGCAACTACATTCAGCAGAACACCAGCAAGTGCGATGAGTTGTGTACCGAACGCGCTGACTGCTGTGACGAGAAGGCGACATGCGGCTGTGGGACACACACGGGATACTACGAGTGCATCTGTTCAGTCGGGTACTTCGGCAGTGGACTGCGTCACGAGTGCTACCGTAAGTACTGCGTAATTCGTTGCCATCAACTATCAAGGGTGTAGTAGCCCTAAAAAGAACTTAGAAAAAAATCTTCCCCGTATGTTTTGTGCTGTTTTTAAAATCCTTAACATGTACCAAATACACAAAACATATTCTAATGCATTCAAAATTATCGTGAATTTGTATTTTTTCAGTCGCAGAAACTACTCTAATATAAAATTGCACAAAAACAAAAAAGTTATTGGCTTACAGCAGAATAATTTAAATTTAATCGTACTTATGACAGCTGTTGTTTTATACACATAACGTAGGAAAGCATTGCGTTGTTCGTTCGCTACGCTGTAAGTATTGTAAAATACTCTCGTCTGTGTGTTGTAGCATGTCCTGAAGGCACGTATAAGAACTTCACGGCTCCCGGCGACAAGTCAACCTGTCTAGCTTGTCCGGACGCGCATCAAACCTCAGCGGCGGGCAGCACAAGCGAACAGCAGTGCCACTGTATGAAAGGCTATCACCGGCCCGACGCCGGACCGCCACACACATGTACAGGTGACCACCAACAGTCATCCTCGTTCTACCGCTCTATCAAAGCTCTGCGGCACCACTCGTCAGCCAGACGAAAACGCTCGCTCCGTAGACAATGTAAATAGACCCGTCCGCACATTGTCATAACTGTAATTATATGCGGCCGTCCTAATAGGCCGCAATTATTACGGATCCGTCCATTTGTCTGCCTCATACAGGCTCCTTAGTCCTAATCGAGAAAAGAAAAAGTAGACAAGTCAGAATATTAGTGTAAGGAAAACATTTCTCGAGACAGGAGTAACCGGTATACAAATTTTCTGCTGGGACTGCTCAAAAGGTCAAAGGTCAGGGTTAAGTTTAAGTTTGTGTAGGTCTAAGCGGACGGCCGCAAAATATATCGGCACTAGGCTGACATAATTATTTTTCTAGTTTTTTTACGCGCAACAGCAGCTACTGCTGTAGCGAGTCTTAGCCATCGCAATTCTGTCCGTCCGTGTGTCACAAGGGTGGATCATTCAAAAATGGTGCAAGCTAGAAACACCAAATTTTTACCGTTGGCTGCCTGGAAGATTCTAGTTTCAGGAACCGTAAAGCTTTTCCATAAATTCGAAAGGGTTCACCCCAAACGAGGGTGCTAAATGAGAGGGGGTAAGAAAAATTTGCGATTTTCAGCCAATACAACTAAGTCAGACGGGTCGCGCCGTCTGGTGCCCTCTGGCGAGTGTATAAGAAACATTGTTGCTAAGATGGGTGAACTTAGATTTTGCTCGCACCGGGTCTTCACACATGCGTCGTTGTTGCGCGTTCCCTTTTGCGTTAGCTTTTGCGTTCTTGCTTATTAAGACGTATTTTTCATAAAACGAGTAAGCCACATATCAGTTATGTTGACAAATTCAGTTTATTGCTCTTTCTGCATGCGTTCTTTTGCACTTCTTGTCATCCTATAAAGACGGTGATAGCGTTAGCATTTCTGTAATATTTAGTCATTCTAATAATTGGATAGAACGTGCTGCTGCTGCTGCTGCTGCTGCTGCTGCTACGGCAAATGATGATAGGCCTAATAATGAAGACAACGAGTGTTCATGTGCTGCACTGGCCACATGGAACAGTTTGCTGCAGTCGCTTAATAGGCCTAACACCATGTCTTTTAAACGGAGCGTAAAAAATTTCTGTTTCGTCTACCGTTTTTATCTCTAATTCAGTATCCATCTTTACAGTAGGTTCTATCTTAGGTTCTGTGCATTTATTGTAAACTACTAGTCATTTTTGCAAGTGGTTGTTTGTGAATAATTAATAAACTGATTGGTGATGCTGATGCTGTGGATGTTACAGCGAAGACGTGTCCGGCAATGTCTCTGCCGGAGCACGCGTACTTCGTGCAAGGTCAGTGCAGCAACGAGATTAACGCGGCGTGCGGTATACGCTGCCAGACCGGCTACCAACTTCGTGGCACCAGTTTACGGCTCTGTACCGAGGACGCAGTCTGGACTGGCACCGACGTCACTTGCCACGGTCTGTCTTTCCTCTCGGTGCTGCAGTGCATAACTGTGCATAACTACAGGGTGGGCCCAAAAAAAACTGGTAAATTTTTATACGCCAATAACTTTATCAAATGCTATAGAAATACGTTCTATGGAACGAGGTATTCTGTCGCATTGCCATACTATAGCTGTTGCGTTTCAGCATTATACCCCGTTTTAACGATCAAGCAAACATCGAGCAATCATCGAGTAAACATCCAGCAAATGCATTCAAAATACACGTGCATGGCGTGTGCTCTAATTCCTCGCTGTTTGCTCGACGTTTGCTTGATGTTTGCTTCGTGTAGGCTATGCTCTATGCATGCTTCATGTTTGCTTAACGTTTGCTCGATTTTTGCTTGATGATTGTTTGATCGTGTAAACGGGGTATCACGCTCTTACTTATGGTGCACGTTGGCAAGGCCAGCGTGCAGCGTAACTAGTTGAGCGTAGATATTTACATTTTTGTGTGTCAGCGATGTGTTTAGGTCACGATTAAGTAAGTAAGTAAGTAAATGATTTACAAAGCGCCAAAGTCTCAGAAAGAATCAGGGCGCATAGGATGATGGACGCTAGGTGGCAGAAAAGGCTGACTGAAAGTAGTGGGTTTTTAAGTGACATCTGAATGTAGCCAAGGTTTGACATTGACGAATTTGAGGAGTTAAGGAGTTCCAAATTCTCGGAGCAGAGACACGAAAGGAACGGGAACCAAAGGATAAATTATGCCGTGG
>Ga0209367_1012407_pt1 | contig 11145 bp, 10 predicted proteins | sample WorMetLIZISLAND2_FD_187412 | JGI IMG/M metagenome (GOLD analysis project Ga0209367, IMG submission 187412) | Marine gutless worms symbiont microbial communities from Max Planck institute for Marine Microbiology, Germany - Olavius geniculatus... ... | reverse complement strand
TCAATGACTGAATTTTAACTAAAATTAACGATTAATTAATCGTTAAATTTCAAAAAGTTAACTATTAAAAAAATTTTAATCGTTACCAGCCCTAGTTATGTGTATGTGTAATTTTGCCTGCAAAGGCCATCCCCGAAATGACCTATACTGTGTTGGGCAGGACATTAAACCTTACTCATTCACTCACTCATTTCACATTAAACAGAGGAGTGAGTGGGTGCATTTCACACTGTGTGTGTGTGGTACAGATCAGACCAAGGACTAAGTGGGTGCATTTCAAACTGTGCGTGCAGGTGCTGGAGCTGAGTGATCAGTTGACTCAGTTTCAGGAGCGGCTGCTGGATCAGACAGAAGAGGTTCAGCGGACCAGTGCACAATTGGAGCTGATGAGACGAGAACGAGACACCATGAACACTGAACATTCTGACCAAATGCGACAACTGGTCAACGAGCGAACTCAGCTACAGGTCTGCTGATTCAAAGTATACTATCTCATGTAAATTGAGTTGACCTATACTCACAGCGTTACTGATAAACAGCATCACGTTTGTGGATTGATATTCATTTTATGAACGATATCCAAGGTGAGGCCCATATTTCCGTGTCATATTTAACTAAATTGGCAGTGCACTTCTGTTATGAGTCCGTTGATTGTGACTTGGTTTCTTCCCTCCCATAGTTACTTACTTTCTGCCTTTGATCTTAGCCAGTTTTTTATTGTTTTTTTAATACGCAAGTTTTAACCATTTATGATAATGACTGGCCTATTTTATGCTAATTTGGCATCAAGAAACTACTCACTCGCTCACTTCTTTGCTGCTGTGCTTCTGTTTCCACTGGGGGTAGGAGGCTGAGTTGATTTAGTGTGTGATGTTTGTTAGGCTGAGCTGGAGTCGTTGCAACGTCGTCAGGCCGTTGACTCAACTCCAGTGAGTGTGTTGACTCAGTCACTACTCAATGAGAAGAATGCTGAGATAGATGAGCTGACTGCGGAGGTTGAACGTCTGAGCACACAGGTCGACCGACTCAAAACTAACGCTGAAACTCACCACTACCAGCTCTCGTCCAGTGCCACTGTCCCATCCTCGCTACATGCCGAGGTAATGATCGCATCATTCACGCTGCTGCTTGCTTACTCTTTCTGCTTGCCAAGGTGCTGCGGTTGCTGTGCTAACAGGTTAAGTGCTTCCCACATGTCCTGCATCGAAAGTTATAAATGGCTAACAATGGATGTGCAACCACATTTTAATCTAACTTTTGCGATAATTGCATTACGATGTATTAAAGTTGGTGTAGTTTTTCGCGAATAAAATTACTGGATAGTATGTAAGTTCTAGCACTGTTTTTGATCATTTTATTCAAAATTCTCAAGTTTACCTTGGTGCTACAGTGACAGCTGCCCATATATAAACCATTGAGTTGTGTGTTCTTTGTTCAAAGCTGTTTATAATTTTCGTACAATATTGACCGGACACTGCGTATTTTAGGTTTTGCCTGTTAGTTTCAGCTTACTCTGAGCAAGAATGTAGTTTATTATCTTGGATTATTTCTTAGGCACTTTTCAGCTTTTAATTTATGGGCACCATTATTTGATAGCTGTTTTCCACACACATTGTTTTTATGTTACTTGTTTGGCTGTTTGTGATTTTAATTTTGGCCAAATTTGAATATTTTATTTTTGTGCGAAAGTCAACAGTTGATGTAACACAGTGCTACTAAATTTACGTTAACTTACTGAAGTTAATGAGAACAGAAAATCAGTATAATCCCAGCAGTCAGTTAGTCTGACGAAAAAAGATGCTGTTGTGGAAATTATGCATAGACTTTCACTAAAGGTTTCACCACACCTTAAACAAGTCGCTACCTTGTAAAATACTCATGGCTGGAAATGATTATGGACATCGTGCGTATGTGTGTGAAGTTATTGTGTATTTTGATGTAAAATATTGCAAAGTTTATAGGACACTAAACCCTACACACTCACTCACTTAGATGACTGCATGCTTTAACTGTTGTACTTAATGTTGTTCTAGTGTACTAGTGGTGAAGGTGATATTTTTTGGTAACTTTTTCTTTTTTTTTCTTAATTTTTTCCTCAGTTTCTCACTCTGTTCTGCATTGCATGCGGTGTGGTGGTTGCGCTAACGTCCAGCAACAAGCTGCAAGTCTGTCTTCAGTTGATGTTTACGTAAGCTTTGAGCGGACAATTGAGACTTTAAGAGATAAATTGCAGCAGAGCGACTTCGACCTCTGTTTGGTGAGTTTTTTAACCCTTTGCGATGAGATGACCCGTAATCATCTTTAACCCTTTTTGTGATGACCTGTAATCTGTTGACTATGGCACACAGTACGCTTGACTGCTCAGCTAGCTGCCTTAATGTCCATTTTGTCATTATTGTGCAGCTGTCCTAATAGGCCACATTACAGGTGTTGCCTGTCTGTCCGTCTGTTCATCTCTTTTCTGTCTTGTGTGCACTCTTAACTCAAAAACACAAGAAATTTGAGCTAATGCTTATGAGATGCGCGAAAGCTTGTAGCAGTTTTGGTTCGCACACTGTCAGTCTGTCTTTAACCATTTCGTCGCAGTTCATTCTTGGAGTGTGCGCTGCAGCCGAAGATCACAAAAATCAATAAAAACCCTTTATTTTGGAAGTTCAGGGTTTTCAAGTCATCGATGTTGATACATCTAAAAAACTTGTCCCTAGTGCTTCTTGTGACAGGCAGCATGCCTATGGTGATCTGCAGCCGTTTTCACGAAACACTGGCCAACAACGGTAAAATAACGACTTTTACGGGGGTACCGCTCTTTGATGCCCTTGTGCGCAGGTTTTCTTGAACCTAGAAAATCGAGACTTTGACCGTTGAAATCTACATTCAATGCTGAAAATGTCTATCTCTATTGATTTTGGTGCAATTCGCTCTTGAAATGTGTTTCGCAGCCCGAAATCACCAAAAAAATCCATAAAAACCCCAATTTTGGCATTCAAGGTTATCCAAGGTCATTGAATTCGGTGACAATTGAGAGCCAGTGTATGACTTTCTATTAGCGATTAATAGTAACCTAGGCTCTATCTTGCACTATTACTGAGATACAATGACTTATTGGCTAAAAATCGAAAATTTTTCCTACCCCTTTTTCATTTAGCACCCTCGTTCAGGGTGACTTCTTTCAAATTTATGGAAAAGCATTACAGTTCCTGAAACTAGCGTCTTCCGTGCAGCAGACGGTGAAGATTTGATGATCCTAGCATGTACCGTTTTTGACTGATCCACCCATGTGACGGACGGACAGACAGATGGACGGACGGACGGACAAAATTGCGATGGCTAAGATGCGCTAAAGCAGTAGCTGCTTTCGCGTATAAAAATGGCTTAGAAAACCCAAAATTGGTGCGAATGTTCTTTCTCAGGCAAAAGTAGGCAGCATGCCAATTTTTTTGTTCAGATGCTCATTGTTATGGTTGGGCCGAGCAGTGGATCTGTACATATCCCTAGGTTGCATATAATGACATCACAGGGCCAGCATCTTTGCTTGTCATAGTTAGAAGAGTTTGCTGTTGTGCTACTTTTTTTGTACTTAGTCAAAACTAACAAGATATTGACATTTAGCTGTATTTGGGGTGTGGTGGTTTAGAATGTTTGTTGCTAATTTTATTTTATACTTGTTTGAAGGCTGCTTGCTTTTTGTGCTTTTTATGTGAGTCTGCAAGTTGTTGGTAGAAATGATATGCCCCATCACATGGGAGATGCTATTACAGAGTGCATCCAACTGGTTCTGATAAATGTTAATATATGTGAGAGTGAAGAACCAAGTTTATGCTGTTAAATATCTGTTTTCATTACATAATCAGGTTTTCATCTAATTTGTGTTATTTTGTCATTTTTTCATCTGCATCATACTGTATATATGGTTCGTAGAACTCAACCGTTTTAAAGAAATTTATAGGTTTGAACTGAGAAAGCTGGCAATCTAGTTGAGAGTTCTGCAGTTTTGCATTTTGTAAATCAGCTGCTTCTGTGATGGTTTTTGACTGTGCCATAGTCTATAACTTTTTATTATGCCTTTGCTACCATTAGATGCTAGTGAAGGCTTTATGTTTTGTGTTGTCCATCCATGTGTAATTTTGTTTGTGCCTCTCTCGTGATTTGTTTCTATGATATCTGCGATATTTACCATGGTAACTCTTATAGGACAGAGATGAACTAAGTAGGTTTTGAGGTCAAAAAGGTCATGTGATGCTGTGACCGAATATGCTAAAATATGCTCGATTTTGTGTCTGGTAGTATGCAAATGGTAGATGATCCTGATTTTGTTAGTGATGTAGTTTGAATGGTTGTCTAATTATGTCGATTACTTTGTGCAGAAGTAAGTCATTAGGATTTAATCTTCATTTTAAACAAAAAAAATAGATATAGATTATTTAACTCAATTTATCATCACATAGGAGATGAATTTGATATGAGACATTGTTTCGAGACTGGCTTGTTTTTCATTAATTGTACAGTATTTAATCTCACAGCTGCTGTGATGTACTGTGTTGCTGTGTTGGTGTAGACTCAGGAGGCTTTGGCTTGTGCTGAGGAGCAGAATTCTGAGCTGGTGACAGTTCGTGAGGCGCTGGCTGAGAAAGAAACGACCATTGACCAACTACGGGAGCAAGTGACAAGTCTTCTGCATGAAGTCTCCAGCCTCAGTGAGGCTTATGCTCGCCTCCAGGTATTTATACATCATGGACAGCTCTGCTGTAGTATTCCCCAATATCTATTTTTATCATTTGTTTATTTCGTAATTTTTAACAACTTATTCTTGGAACACTAGAAAAGCTTGCAGTATGCATTTAATTCTCTTTAATAGATGCAGGTTTATTCTTTATTGCACATGTTTACTTTTCAGAGGGCTTAGGTTGGCTTCTAATGTCATTTTTTGTGTGTCTGCATAATGACTAAGTGATAGTAATTTTGTAGAATCATAATTGTCAAGATAATTTTGGGTGTCGGTTCTATGTAAATACAAGGTCAAACACTGAAGTTGGTGCAACCATGGTGTAGGAGTAGTCATGCGGTGGGGATTCTCATGTGACATTTCTGCAGTTGTTAGTATATAACGTTATGCCATGTGTGTGCAGGATGACTATAGTCAGGTTGAGTCGATGGCAAGTAGCAAACAGAAAGAAGTGGAGACATTGTCAGAAGAATTAACTGAACTTCGAGCATCTGCTGCTTCTGCTCAGCTTCAGGTCTGTGCATTTTGAATAATTTTGTTTATGTGCAATACTCTTGTGGTAGAGTATCGGGCTTTCAGTTGTGGTTAGAATATTTTGTTGTTAACGTTGTTATGTGCTTAGGCCAACTCAGCCTGCTGACGTCAATGGACAGGAAGTAATCATTATTAGTTCAGGGCTCTGGGGTGAAGGCAGGCCTTGTGTGGCTGATAGGGTTGGTGATATATCTTCATGTTTTACCACAGGTCCTGTTGTTTTAACATGTTTGCTAGCTTGGGCATTGGGCACTGGATCACCGGATTATGTGCCAATCGGCGGCCTTTTCTGATATTGTAAAGCACTTTTGGGCATGAATCTTGTTGATGTAAACAGTTCTATGGCATATACCCAGACCTTTGTGTGCAGTGTACAATGTGGTGCTGATGTTTGTCAGTGCACTGGCCTGTGCATAATGCACTGCTTTTGACAGGCCAATCTGGAGGCTGAGCTGGTCCGGCTGCAGAGAGAGTCTAGAGAGAAGCAGAACGTAATTAACGAGAAGGAAGAAGAGATGTATGAGCTTGAGACTCGCATTGAAAAACAGGTTTTTTTTATTTACACCTCTTTCTGTTCAGACTGTACTGGTTATTAGTAATGCAAAATTTTTATTGCTTCTGAGCTGTCATTTATGTGAAAAACTTCTCAGTTTATATAAAAAGAAATTTTGTTAAGAGTGTCATGATGGAAAATGGGCTGGTTGAAGATAAAAACTGCATAAATCATTTTCAGTTCACTATTAGATAATTTCGTCTTTACCATTACACCTTGTAAAAACGTCTTATCGACAGTGTGTCTGCTTCCATCATTTGGAACTTACTGTCTCACTGCGTCTGCTTGTGTGAATTTTTAATAACATTTTTACGCACAAAAGCAGCTACTGCTTTCAGCGCGTCTTAGCCATCGCAATTCCGTCCGTCCGTCCGTCAGTTCTTCCATCTGTCTGTCCGTCACACGGGTGGATCAGTCAAAAACGGTGCAAGCTAGTATCACCTAATCTTCACCCTCGGCTGCCTGGAATACTCTAGTTTTAGAAACCGTGAAGCTTTTCTATAAATTCGAAGGGGGTCATCCTGAACGAGGGCGCTAAATGAGAGGGGGGTGGGAAAAATTTGCAATTTTTAGCCAATAACTCGCAGTATTTCAACTACGGTGTGAGATAGGGCCTAGGTTACTATTAATCATTAATAGAAAGTCGTACACTGGCTTTTGATTGCCACCAAATTCAATGACCTTGGATAACCTTGAACGACAAGATAGGGGTTTTTATGGATTGTTGGCGATTTTGGGCTGCGAGACACATTTCAAGAGCGAATTGCGCCAAAATTAATTGAGATAGACATGGACAAGCTGCATATGAAATTTTCAGCATTGAACATAGATTTCGACAATCCAAGTCTCGATTTTCTAGGTTCAAGGAAACTGCACACGAGGGCATCAAAGAGCGGTACTCCCGTAAAAGTCGTGACGAAATGGCTGGGGATAGACTTGACAGTTTGCGAACAGGAACGGCTATAGGCTTTCGCGCATCTCTTGAGCATTAGCTCAAATTTCTTGTCAAAACATCTTGCCTTAAAGACATTTTATTTCCAGCCAGCATTCGCTGTCTTTCCTCAGCAACCTATGCCACTCCATTGCTTTATATTCAGTTGTTTTTTGACTTTGACATTTTATGTTAATTAATTTACTTGTTTGTTTACAGGATGCGGAGCTGGCTAATGCCAGGCTGCTTGTTGAGAGGCAAACTGCTGAACTAACTCATCAGAGAGAAGAGATACATCAACTGCGTTCACAGCTTGACAACAACAACTTGTCAACCTCTCATTCTGATCTCGTCAGTCAGCGAGATGCCCTGCTGCATCGAATTGCTGTTAGTCATGTTTTCTTGGCACTTTTATCAGTGATTTTACTTTTGACCATTCATGGCACTGAATGGCCTATTTTGTGCCATTAAGAAACTACTCACTCACTCACTCAGTTTGAAGGACAGAAAGAAAAAATACAAAGATTAGAAACTTATTGGTACTGTAGCCATAGTATATCACTTAGGAGGAGCAGATTACGATGATTTGGTTATAGAAAATCTGGAGACAGGATATAGCTAGCACATATCCGTATTTGCAGTAGAACCATTTTTAATCGTTGAACATTGATGTTATAAACTAGCATGACAGAAAAATTTAAATGTTTAAAGAACATCTTGTATAAAACTGTTGTTGATTGTGTAGGAGCAGGATGCAGTGATTGCTGAGATGCAAGCCAGTCTGGAGCAGCGACACGAGATGCGACAGCCGCGACTGTCGAGCGACACTTATCATTTGTCGGACGACGAGTCAGAGAATTCTGTCACCTTGGACCAAGCCGTCGCACGTAACATTGACATTGACTCAGCTGTCATTGATCAAGAACTCAGCGGCATCTCAGAACCTCTCAATGTTAGTTTGCCTTTTGTCTGTCCGTCTGTCTGCTTACGTGTTTGCAGCATACTTGTTGTTAGTATGCATTGGAAACCTGTTTGTTATTATCTCCGCCAAGTATTGGAGGAGATTATGAGATTGGTCGTTTTGTGTGTCCATGTGTGTGGGTGTGTTTGTGTCTGTGTACATGTCTTTAGAGGTGCCATATCTCCATAACAGTGTCAGATAGACGCATGGTTGCAATGGACCACCCATAAGAAGTCCACACCGCGAGTCGAATGGTCATGTGATTTATGACGTCACGTGACCCCAAAAGGTCAAGGTCGTGACCCAATTGTTTTCGAGGCGCCATATCTCCATAACGGTGCCAGATAGACGCATGGTCACAATGTAGTAGTAGTAGTAGTAGCAGTAGTTGTAATGTTTAAATTACTTCACTTGGCGGAGATATGCACACTTACAATCGCCTTCTAGTTTTTCACATTTGATGCTTTTTTGGTTATATACTATGTTTTGGTTTCAACATTCCAACTTTTTCAATTTTTTGCCGGCAAAGACTTCTCTCTGAAGTGAGCGGTAATGCAGTTATTTAGCATTCAGCACAGCTACCACCCACCATTTTTAGTTCTTATTTCCTTGTCTATAACTTTTTTATAGTGTACCTTGAGATATCTTTTTCTTTTTTAGAATTATGTTATACTTTTTCAAGTCATCCAGGCCTTCCATGTCTACGATTTGAACTTCTATTTTGACATATGGCACACTACAAGTACAGACTACTTACTTACTTACTTAGTTACTTACTTACTTACTTAGTTACTTACTTACTTACTTAAATGAAGTCTGGCTGGAGCTTGTTCACCTATGTTGGGTGGCAGGTGTGATCCCATACAGCAGGTGATGCTTTGTAGCGCTGAGACAAGTTTCTGTGACTCAATCTTTAACAATTTCACTGTATGATTGATGCATCTGTGTCAGACTATTCTGAAGAAGTTGTATGCTGAGACGCTGCATGTGCTGTCACTGTCGGACCTGCGCTACCTGCGGGGTCTGGCAGAGCACCGGTCGTCAGTTGCCATCTCCAGTACACAGCTGTCAGCTGATGACAGTCATCGGTCGCCACCCTTTATGGTAGAGTCTGAACCACGGGTCCTTAGTGAGCTACTGACAGCCGCTCAGCAGTCATGGAATGAGGAGAAACAGAGTATACTTTCATCCGTTGAGTCTCTCAAAACCCTTCTTGCACATGTCCAGCCTGACAGCACTGTTAGTATTAAACAGAAACAGTGTTATCTATGTAAAAGCAGTTCGTGTTACATGGTTTTCATGTCTATGTCTACAGAATTAGGTTTTATATTGGTTTAAAAGTTACATTTTTTAAACATTTAGTGCTGCATTTTTGAGACAACTGTTCTGAGTTGACTTGATAAAACCTTTTTTGTTGTTTGTCCATCTATCTGTATGTCTGCATGTACACAAAAAGCTTGTTCGACTTTTATAACAATTTTTGTTATGTAGGTGCAGGTTGATGTGATGACATACATGACAGTGTGCCATGTGACCCAATTTCAGTCAAGGTCACAAGACCTTCATATTTAGAAATTCTTTCATTTTTAGAGTATATCTCTTCTCCTATTGACCACAGGAGCTGGCAATCGACTAGTGATTTTTAAACCGGGGTACAATATCTAAATTTATTTTAGTCAGATTTATGATATTTGTTTTGCTTTTTGGTGACATATCTTTGAACTTGGGTGAAAAATGAAAATTACGACATGATGAGTTGACCATCAGTCTTGCGCGGGGTTAGTTAGTTTGTGTGAAAAAAACGTAAGCAAATCGAGATATCTGTTGAATCTGTTGGACGATGTTTATATAGGGTGGGATTTGAGAAAGAGATAAGTTTTGTTGTAGAAAAGGAACAGTAATGGGATGATGGCTGATAACAGTGATGATGATGGAGGAATGATGAAGCCGATGTTGTGTAGTGGCATGTGTTTGTATCATGCAGTTGTCAGTCACTGTGTCGTTGGACTGGAGAGCCGATATTCTACATGCCGTTCACGACATATTTGCCAAGGACCTGCAAGCCATCCACTCCAATCTTCGCACTTACACTCTGCTTCACTCTGCTGATGGCAGCGATGCTCTCGACGCTCTTGAAAGAACCATCTCAGCACAGGTAACATTAGTGCCTGTTCCATCATTTGTGTGTTGTGTAAATTGGCATATTACTTGCTTGCTTAAAGTAACAGTCTGATGGATATACACTCGTGAGTCAGGGTTGAAAAAACCATTTAGAGTTTTATTGGCTTCTATTGGATTTGGAGTTTTTGGGGGTTTTTAAAAAGCCCAACTTAAGCCTTAGCTTAAAAGTTTTTTGGTTGATCATTTGAGTTTTTAATTGTTCTCCACGGCATAGAATATGCAATGATTTGGATAGTTGTGGCTTTAGATAATTCAAAAACTTAAATATAATAAAATATTCCGTTATTAGTAAAACAAGAAAGTAAAATTAGATTACATTTTTTGGGGGAGGGAGAGTGGGTTTTTACCATTTTTTCAGGCGGCTTTACCAAAAAATAAAACCCATCAGGTTTTTTGCTGTGTTCCCATGTTGCTTAACCCTACTCTGAGTTGATCTACTTCTCAATTTCTTGAAATTAATGGAACAACCTCTCACAATGGTTAGATTTATTGTGTTGGCCAGGTGCCAGCACTGTTTGCGGCAGAAGTTTCAGACATTTACTGTAGCATAATCACGTAAACTGCTGTTAATGTGTTAATGATACAGGAGTCGTCTCATCGTGACGCTATTCACCTTCTGATCACAGCCGACCGGCGCTCACTGACAGCTGAACTGAACGACCTCCGGGCTAAGATTGAGTCATCCCAGCGTGAACTGCAGGCATCCAGAGACCAGCACACTGTGGACATGCAGCAGGTTCAGCAACAGGCTGAGACGGCACAGCAGTATGCAAATAAACGTCGTAAGTGTAACAACTAACATCATAGTAATGGAATTTTGGCCCTTGTTTTAAGTAAGTAAGTACTGATAAGTAAGTAGTCTGCATGTTAGCGCGCCATAATGTCAAAACAGAAGTTCGAATCGTAGGGATGGGCGGTAGCAGTTAGTCGTTGGCGGTGTCGTCTGAGAACAGATGAGTCTTGACGTGTCATCGGAAGGTGTTCCTGTTTGTCTGAACATGGTCACATTGTCCAATGACAGCATTGTCCAATGTTACTGAGCAATGAACAAATGTAAACTAGTGGTTAATAGTTAAATAAAAGAACGAGAATCCGGCCTTTAGTGGTCAATCCACCAACAGGCTCAATGGCCTGAAGAGGCAGATAAGCACCTCACTTGTGCTCCGGGTAGTCAAGCAAACTTCTTTTGCTAAATGCAGTAGATATACACTGTGTCTCAAAAAAAACCAGACCCCTATTACGTTTTGAAATAACTCCAACAA
>Ga0209367_1012406_pt1 | contig 11146 bp, 6 predicted proteins | sample WorMetLIZISLAND2_FD_187412 | JGI IMG/M metagenome (GOLD analysis project Ga0209367, IMG submission 187412) | Marine gutless worms symbiont microbial communities from Max Planck institute for Marine Microbiology, Germany - Olavius geniculatus... ... | reverse complement strand
ATGAGCTCTTATAACTTGGGAGTTAGGGGGTGTAGCCCAACGAAACTTTGGCACTTGACGCGGCTCTAGGTTGGGGTGTTAAAGCAGGTACGAAATTTTGGGACACCGCCCCCCTTAAAATTTAGGATGGCAAAAAACGTCCAAAATTTAGTACGTTTTACGACAACTTTCGAGTTTGACCGCAAATATCTCTAAACTGGATAGAGGTATCGACAAGAGGTACACGGATTTATCAAATGCAGTTAATTCCGCGTTGAACAAAAGAACTTGTGTAAACTTCGGTCTTCTACGAACCAAGTTATAAGGGCTCATTTTGACCTACCCTAAGTCGCATTACTGGGAAGATCATATTTCGGCCCGTAGGGGGTGCTGCGCCCCCAAATTTTTACAGGCGCTAGAGAATGACCAAGTCTTAGTAGCGCACCTCCCCACGGGGACGGGGGCCACCTTACAATTTTTTTCAAAGGGGGGTCAAAAATTGGCTTAAAATGCAATAAAGGAGCGCTTATAACTTCGGAGTTAGGGGGTGTAGCCCGATGAAACTTTGGCTTGACGTGTCTCTAGGTGGGGGTGTTAACGCAAGTACAACTTTTGGGGGCACTGCCCCCCTTAAAATTTGGGAGGGCAAAAAAAGTGCAAAAATCGGTGCGATTTACGACAACTTTCGAGTTTGAGCGCAAATATCTCTGGAACCAATGAAGACAGCGACAAAATCTAAACGGCGTTGATGAGAACGATCTTTTGGGCGTTGAACAAAAGAAATTTTGTGAAATTCCGTCCACTACGAACAAAGTTATAGGCGCTCATGTTGACCTACCCTAAGTCGACAATGCATTTGAGTTCGGGCCACGTGACTTTGATGCCGGGAAATTTTACCCCCTCCCCCCTAATTTTCCCCAGTCGGACTTAGGGCGCCGGGCGGACTCACGTTGGGCTTTGCCCCAAATTTCTAGTTTTTTAAAAAAATGCTTAACATGTCCTCCAATGCACTTTGTCCATATGACACTTACTATAACTCATTAACATTAACAGCTACATTTAAGTTAATTACTTCCAAAATTAACCATTAGACCTTCTGTTCATCTGCAAATATTGTATGTTTTTGGATATCTATATTATACAAGGTAGTGTAGCGACAATAAGTGTGGTGTGCATGCCCCTGAGTAGCAAATTTATTACAGAGTCCACTGGTAAAAAATTGTGAAAATTGATCAATATTTAGCGAAGATATGGACAAAGTGCAACAGCTTACTTTTTTGGTCCACCCCGTATGTTACTGCAGGTGGCCGAACAGAACTTCCGATTGGTTTGCCTTCGAGCTACTACAGCGGCTTCAGCGGTTGCATAGCGTCCGTTGCTATTGACAACACGCAGCTACATCTAGTGAACGACAGACAAAACGTCCTGCCGATGCCACAGCACTGCCCCACCAAGTCGTCCTAACATCGTACTATCGTCATACATATGTCGTGTACAATTGTACACGCAGATAAAAAAGAGGCATCTAATCTTTTCGTCGCAGTGTTAACAAATAAGCAGATGCACGACTGGCCACAACGGTGTGCACACTATAACGATCTAAGTCATTGACCTAGGCCTTCAATTTTGACGAAGTTCTTTTTCAGAAAGCCTACAAGTGTGCCGTGAGTGGTATGTAATTTTCAGTTCGTCAATTTGGCATAGGCGGCATCGCTGCAGTTCCCACGTCAGTCAAGCTTAATTAATCTGGCCTCTGTCCAATACGGCGTTATTTGGGGTCACCTCCATTGTCCCTGCTCATAGGTCTAGTGCTAGATGCATCTAATTCCGTCCAACGGTTTTAGCCAAGTGTACGAGTGTGACAGACAGACGGACCACGCTACTGTAACGTCTGTCGCAATAGCCGGAATCGCTGCAGCTTAAAAATCAAATTCTTGCTTTTTACGCGCGAAAGAAGCTACTGCTTTCAGCGCGTCTTAGCCATCGCAATTCTGTCTGTCCGTCCGTCACACGGGTGGATCAGTCAAAAACGGTGCAAGCTAGGATCAACAATTCACCGTCGGCTGCCTGGAAGACTCTAGTTCAGGAACCGTAAAGCTTTACCATAAATTCAAGAGGGGTCACCCCGAACGAGGGCGCTAAATGAGAGGGGGTGGGCAAAATTTGCGACTTTTGGCCAAGAAGTCGCTGAATCTCAGTAACGGTGCGAGATAGGGCCTAGGTTACTATTAATCACTAATAGGAAGTCGTACACTGGCTCTCGATTGGCGCCAAATTCAATGTCCTTGAATGACCTTGAACGCCAAAATAGGGGGTGTTATGGATTTTTTGGCGATTTCGGGTAGCGAGACACATTGCAAGAGCGAATTGCGCCGAAATCAATTGAGATAGACATGGACAAGCTGCGTACGAAATTTTTAGCATTGAACGTAGACTTCGACGGTCCAAGTCTCGATTTTTTAGGTTCAAGGAAATCTGCGCACGAGGGCATCAAAAGCGGTACCCCCATAAAAGTCGCGACGAAATGGCTGGAGATAGACTGACAGTTTGCAAACAAGAACTGCTATAGGCTTTCGCGCGTCCCGTAAGCATTAGCTCAAATTTCTTGTTCGTATTGTTTTGGTCATCTCCGTGCCAGAAGTCAGCAAAGCATCTTTACTGTTATGAAAGTTATACCAGGAAATTGAGAAAAACTAGCTGCCTCTTTTATGTGGACACTTGACGTTTGGTACATTAGGTGAGGTCAAGTTTTGCTAAAACTAGTCTAAGACTAAGGTCTTGACTTGACTTTGGTCTAAGACCAAGACCAAAATCAAGATTAAATTAACTGGCAATTTTCAGTGTCACAATTATACAATAATTAGGGCTTAGCTTGACCAAATGGACGTCCAAGTTTGTTATTTGAGCGTAATAATTATTTACTTTTTGCCCAGTAAAATAACGTGCAGCGTCTGATAACTAATAGTCATTTTGTTACTTACTATCTACCGGTGTTAACTATGCAGATGACACAATTGTAAGTAATGAGCTAATATTGCACACACCACCCGATTAATATAGGCCCGGAAAACACTTCTACACGGTGTTTCATAAAAAAAGGACACCTTTTTTCATAATTCACTCAAATGATTATCAATTTACCCAAAATTTATACCAGTTGTGGCTGACGAAATAATTCAAAATATTGCAACAAAATATGGCAGTTGCTTAAATATTCTTTGCTAGTCGTGACGTAATGCTGACGTCATAATGTGTCACGAGTACAAGATCGATAGTCTCAACTGGTGCTATCAATTGCTACTCTGCTTCTATGGTGAACTTATCTGGTGCGCTAATGAAAAATGTTTATCGTGCAAGCACTAAGCAACATGGGGACATGAAATCAGGCGTTTTGTGATCCAAAACGCAACCATTTTGCAAACTCGGTGTGCTAGTGCACTGTCTTGCTCGAACACGTGAAAGTCCAATTATCCCCACAGACACGTAAATGCAATCGCTTTGCACGCTTTTGTGGCTGCAACTGTAAAACTTCAGAAATTCGTCAGCAGCGAACCAAATTTTTCACTATCGGAGCAGAGTAGCAACTGACAGCACCAGTTCAGACTATCAAGCTTGTACCCGTGACACATTATGACGTCAGCGTTACATCACAACTAGCAAAGAATATTTAATCAACTGCCATATTTTGTTGCAACATTTTGAATTAGTATTTTTTCAGCTACAACTAGTACAAATTTTGTGTAAATTGCTCATCACTTGAGTGAATTATAAAAAAAACAAAACGGGGTCCCTTTTTTCATGAAACACTGTGTATAATGTTAATTTAACTAGTCATATGATTGCAGTTATTCGATGGTTGCATAAAAAAGATGGACGACCACAAACGAAAGTCAAGACCAAAGTCAAGACTAGTCTAAGACTTTAAAGTCTAAAGTCTTATCTTAGCAAAACTTAGAACTCACCCATTGTATCTGTCTTGCTGTTGGCGAATTGTGACAGGATGAATGGCTGCATCGAGAACAGAGATAGTTCACACAATGTAGATACTTGTACATTAACGTTTTCATATCGCAGACTTTATCAGCTCAAAAGTATTGTTGAAACTTCATAGTGCAGTTAGTAGTGTTTGCATCGTATATCAGGTGCTTTGCGTCAAATCATGTATGTATATACAGTGTCAGTCAGAAAATTTTACACCCCTGAAGTTTTTTTAAACTCAGTTTTAAAGACTAAAAATTTTCAAGCCATATTTTACACGCGTATTTGCCATTCAAATCTATGCCAAACTGCAAAGTGTCATTCAATTATTGTTGAATTTCATTGTCAAATTTTAGCATGATCGCCCAGAGAATTTTCCATTTTCACAATGCATTTACCACAAAACACGAACTTTTGATATTCAACATCAAACAAATGGTTAAAACACAAATTACTGGGGTATTACAGTTTCAGAAACAGCTAAAAATATTTCATAAAATATTTCTGGAAAAAAAGTTAACATCTGACGTTCAAAATGTTCACCACCGGTCAAAACGCATGGTCAAAAACCATGTCGACATGGTTTTTGAAAAATAAACTTTTAGAAACTTTCTGGTGTAAAATTTTCCGACTCACGCTGTACACGTAGCCTAGTTACAATTCTAGCAATTACTGTCCGACGTCTCAAACATCGCAGTAGCAATACAAAACATCGCAGTACAGTACAGTACAGTAAAATTGCACCCCATACATAATGCAGGTCATAAAGTAAAATTGAACAAAACTTTGTAATTTGTCGCAGATTTGACTGCCAAATATATGCGTAAAATGTAAAATATGTAAAATACGATATTGCGAAAGTCTGTGGCAAGATCCCATATCTGCCGCAGCACATTTTTTCCAGCTTTGGAATCGTCTTTGGCTTTGAATTAAGTTTGTGAAATGTCTGCAGCATTGCACCCCATACATAACAGTCAACTGGATTGAGGTCTGGTGAATTTAGCAGCCATTCATCCTCTACGACAAAGTCAGTACAGTGGGCCTTTAAATGAAAAAAGTAAAATTGAACGAAACTCTGTAATTTGTCGCAGATTTGAATGTCAAATATATGCGTAAAATGTGGCCGAAAAATTTTCGGGGTTTTTTGAAAAATAAACTTTTAAAAACTTTCTGGTGTAAAATCTTCTGACTCACGCTGTACATGTAGCCTAGTTACAATTCTAGCAATTACTGTCCGACGTCTCAAACATCGCAGTAGCAACTATTGCAGACTGTGGAAGCGTGGGTTATTAGGCACAGGCTGCAGGTCATTTTAACGGCCCGAGTAACAACATTTGTGACTGCTGAAGATGGGATGTGCATAATGTGCATACACACAACTAAATTCCGGTGTCGTGGAAAATTTGTCGCACCTGGAAAATTCTTCCCACCTCTATATTGTCATAATGTAACTAACGCTAACCCTAATCTCAACCCTAGCCCTAATCCTAAATTTAACCCTATCCTTAATCTTAACCCTAACCCGTACTGCTGCACGTGGGAATAATTTTCCAGTGAGACGAATTTTCCACTACACCGGGACCATAAATACCCCAAAATTTGGTTTGCCTGCACACTTTTTCTCTGTCTCCAGGACGAAGTTCCAGAAAGTACAAAAATTAGAAAAGAAAGATAATTATTATTTATTACAATTAAAACGAGCAGCGCTAAGTTTATCAACTTCATCCTCTCCCCTGCAATAATTTATGCATTAAAACGAGGTGAAGTCAGTATTATTAAAATCACGAGTTTTAGATATATATTTCAGAATGGCAGCAGACTGTAGCTTATGTGTAGACAGCACTATCGACAGTATACAGTATGCGATGTAAAAATGTCCGGTAATATTTTAACATCCAGTAACTGCCGGTTGTTTGTAATTTATTCACAACTTGCACAGTTGTGCTAGAAATAAACAAATAAAAATATTCACAGAGCACTGGAAACTGTTAACGTAACATCATCAGCATATAATAACAAACTGCTAACAGGTCAATGGGCAGGAAAAATGCAGAATATGGCCCCAGTGATATTTTACACTCGCTACACTCAGAAAAATATATTGCCATTGTGTTCTGCCCAATAGGAGAAAAACAGGTTAAAACATGCTTAAGATGCAGAAAATGCAGACACCGACAAGTAGCATTATTCTGGTTTTTCAGAGACTTACTAAAGTTGGTTGGCAAGGACATCCAGACAGCAAACACTCACTGTAGCAATCCACTTAGGACCAAGCCAAACACGAATAAGTGAGTCGGTGAAATGAAAGCCAAAATTATTCATAGTAACTGAAGAACGTGGCTTCAGGCTACCCACAAAAGCACACTATTGGCCTTGCGATACAAAACAAAAATAAAACTCGGAAAATCATGACAACAAAGAAATGTGTAAGTTCATCCGATAATTTTTCACAGATCTGCTCAAAGAGAGATTATGTAAACTCAGAATACATGCAGACATTTTCTATTAAGTGCATACAATTACACTTATCACAATACTGGATAAAACATAATTACAGGGTGGTCCAAAAAAACTGCACAAAGTTAATGGCATCATAATTTTGCAAACGTACATCACAGAGTCATGCGATTTTCAGCAAAATGTTCTAAAAGAAATTCTTTACATGACTAAAATCAGTTTAAATACAGCAATTAAATATTCTTTGCTTTTGCCGATGGCAAGTGAACTATTGAAAAAATAAAAGTGGCACGTTTTTATGGACCGCAATGTCGAGAGTAATACTGTTTTTGCATAGTTCAATTGTCAGCGGCAATAACAAAAAATATTTAACTGCTTTATTCAAGTACTGACTTTAGTCATGTAAAGAATTTCTTTTGGAACTTATTGCTGAAAACCACATGACTCTATGACATACGGTTGCAAAATTATGGTGTCATTAACTTTGTGCCGTTTTTTTTGGACCACCCTGTATATATTATTACATCACAGCAACAGACCTAGGCTATTAGTTGTGTAACAATTCCAAAAATTAATACATTTCATAGATATATACTGCATATCTTAAGTTATATATAAGTTATATAAGTTAAGATAATATATACCGCATATGTCATTAAGTTTTCATCGGCACACTATAGACACTGAATTATTGTTACCCGGTATTTAAATACATCGCTTCCAAGGTTACATGTACTAAAAACACCGGTCAATTCGGTGCTGAAACACCACCACCACCACCACCCGCGACAGAAACTACTTGTGGGCCACAGAATGATGACAACAATGATGATGATACTGGAGCGCTCAAAACCTACGGCGATGATTAATCGAGACAGTCTGATGCAATTGCCTATCGTTTATGTCGGATGCGTTTCTTGCGAACAGTCTTACGAATCTTGTGCAGTCGACCTACGCTGGAGCCCTGTCTACGCTTCATCAGCATATGCTGCTCGACGAGCCCTGCCAACTGTCCCTGCTCGGCCAGCATTGACAGGAACGTACAGATGAACTGGTCATAGTTGTGTGTCCGCCGACAGTCATCAATCTAAGACCACACACACCACAGTTCTCCGTCTCCATAACACTGTAGATTTACCATGCACACAAGAACTGCTCTTGGCCATCATGCACTCACATGCAATGCACTATCAATTAGGGCAGAAACCGATTACAATTTTCTTTACTCGACTGACCTCCAAAACTAAATCGAAATTAATCGACGAATTTCAATTAATTATCCATAGTCAATCAGAAGCTGAAAAGTGCAGAATTCAACTACTGACTTATTGTTATTTAAATACATCGCTTCCGAGGTTACATGTACTAACAAGAAATTTGAGCAAAGCTCACGAGACGCGCGAAAGCCTATAGCATTTCCACTTCAGTAGCTATAGTTTCGAAAATTGCATATCATCTGGACTCGGACCATCAGGACCATAATACACATCGGCCATAGGCGCGTGTGGCGACGCCTTGTGAATGATATAGACTTGTCCAGGACGTAAACGCCAAAAAAATCCATAAAACCCCCTATTTTGGCGTTCAAGGTCATCCAAGGTCATTGAATTCGGCGCCAATTGAAAGCCAGTGTACGATTTCCTATTAGTGATTAATAGTAACCTAGGCCTTATCTCGCACCGTTACTGAGATACAGCGAGTTATTGGCCGAAAATTGCAAATTTTGACCACCCCCTCTCATTTAGCGCCCTTGTTTGGGGTGACCCCCTTCGAATTTATGGAAAAGCTTTACGGCTCCTGAAACTAAAGTCTTCCAGGCAGCCGACGGTGAAGATTTGGTGATCCTAGCTTGGACCGTTTTTGCCTGATCCACCTGTGTGACGGACAGACGGACGGACAGACAGAATTGCAATGGCTAAGACACGCTGAAAGCAGTAGCTGCTCTCGCGGGTAAAAACACTGGTCAATGCAATGGAAAACACCACCACCCGCGACAGAAACTACTTGTGGGCCACAGCATGATAATCTGTCATGAACTGAAGCACAAGTTATAATGACGATGCAACACACAAACTGTGCAGTCAAAAATGACAAAGTGCAGAATGTTGAAATAGTGCTATACAAATACAAACCTTGATTACACGTGCTATGTGAAATAACTGCTGTCTCTGTAGCTTACAATTGACTGAAAATGTGCCGATTAAGTTATGAGATATTTTTAGTCCAAAATTTGAATGAAATTTTAATCTATTACAAAATTTTCAACGGATTAATTATTTTTACAGATTAATCGATCGATTAATCGTTAATGTCCGCAGACCTACTATCAACGCAATTAAGAAACAGAAGACACGTTTGTGAAATGACCAAATACACCGAAAGTAGGTCAGCACACTTTGAAGGCATTAGATTAAAGTTTTATTAGTTTATCCCACTCTAACGACCAGTATAACCAGTTTTTATTTTCATCCCACTTTTCATATAATTTTTGTCTTTTTCATGGCAGAGTATATTAATTTGACAGTCATACAGAAATTGAGAAAGCAATCAAGCAAATGCGTAGCAATAAAGCAGCAGGACCATCTGGAATCACTGCAGAAATGATTAAAGCTTTAGATGAGCTTGGAGTGGATTGGCTTCACACAATTCTCAATGAATTTCTTACAGACGAGCGAGTCCCAGGTGACTTGAAGGAAAGTGAAATAGTGACTATTCATAAGCAAAAAGGAGATGCTCTTGAACGTGGCAATTACAGAGGAATAAAGTTGCTGGAAATTGCACTGAAAGTGTATGAACGAGTGACTGAAAGGCGTATCAGAGAAACGGTACACATTCACTCTAACCAGTTTGGATTCATGCCAGGAAGGGGAACCATAGATCCCATTTTTATTCTCCGACAAGTGCAGGAAAAGATTCTGGAAGGGAACAGAAAACGATATTGGACATTTGTGGATTTGGAGAAAGCTTTTGATCGAGTGCCTAGAGAGATGTTATACTGGAGTTTACGACGTAAAGGAATTAGTGAGAAGCTTATGAGAGTGAACAGGTCAATTTATGATGGAGCAATGACAACGGTGCGAAGACAACAAGGAAAGACATGAGCTTTTGAAATAAAAGTTGGTGTACATCAAGGATCCTGCCTTAGTCCACTGCTGTTTATCATCTTTATGGATGCATTCTGTGAATATGTTCAACATGGGAGGCCAGGTTGAGATGGTTTGGGCATGTACAATGCCGAGAAGAGGAGGATTGTGTCAGGAGAATCTTGGAGGCAGACGTACGTGGACAACGGAGTAGGGGAAGACAGAGAAAAAGGTGGATCGACGTCGTGAAGTGCAACATGAAGGACTTGCGGGTCGACCTGATGGACGTGGAGAATAGAGCCGAGTGGAGACGGAGAACCAGTGTGGCTGACCCCTCACCCAAAGGATCTAAACCAGCCCGAAGGAGAGAGGGAGACAGAGAGAGAGAGTATATTAACAACTTATCTGTTTTTGGTATGCACTGTAATCATCTCACTCTACGTCAACAAAACTGCTTAATATTAAACTCACTTAGTGCAGACATGGACAGCCCTCAGGGTGAACTATCCCGATATCATCGTCAACATCAACATTAGATTTATATAGCACAATATCACAAAGCATCTCTATTGTGCTGAATACACAATTTGCAAATTTGAATGAATTTGCAAAAAGTACAGTTTTTAAGCTGCGCCTAATGCTGCAGCTGCAGTGTGACAGATCATGGATAGTTTCCAGTAATGAGTTCCAATCAATTGGATCCCTAACAGCAAAAGCCCAACGGCCGAATATGCTTAGTCAAAAACCCAGAACAGTAAGGAATTGACGACCAACAGATCTCAGACGCTGTTGACCGGCGACATCAGAGACTGGAATGCAGTGGTCGACCAGGTACTTTGGTGCTTTATTTTGAAGGCACCGGTGAACCGTCGCTGCTGGCTTGTACTGCACTTGCTCAGGAACGTTGAGCCACTGCACTTCGACATGTGGAAGATGGGATAGACCTTGATCGAACTTGTGCTTGCCAGAGACGACATGGAAAAGGCAAACAATATTTTAAAAACAAAGTCGGTCAAAAACCCAGTCAATAGTAATCAAACCTTGTATTTCTTGCGTTTTTCAATTTCATCATGATGACAGCTTTCGCAGTTGGAAATTTCAGCATCAACACGTTTCAGCAGCTGAGCCAACTCCTGGACAGACAACAACAAACAAAATCTGTAACTACCATTATCTGTCTCAACAGCCAACTGTTCGAGAGTTGGCCAAGGTTAGGCCAGGTGTCCAAAAATAGTTCCAGTGGCAATTTTTGAAGCTAGGCATTTTACAGGCTGAACACTCTGACCAGCACTATGGATGGCTTTCCTATTGCCCAACCAAACAGTGAAATGCATCCAATGATGGGTGACAAGAAGACATTCATCATCATCATCATGTCTGGCAAGCACCACTAAGAGTGTGTAGCGCCGAACGTAGACATCAGTCTCCAGAGTAGACGGTTCTGAGCCAAGTCAACTGCGTCGTCCATATTGAGGTCGTTGGATTTCAGATCCTGCTGAATGGTTTTCATCCATGTAATACGAGGACGTCCCAGTGGTCTCCTCCAGTTTCCTGCGGGGGAAGCTGTTAAGATCTGTTTTGCATCTGTTTCATCAGGCATTCGTGCAATGTGTCCGAACAGGGACAGGCGCCTTGACTGGACTATGGCT
>Ga0209367_1012404_pt1 | contig 11147 bp, 9 predicted proteins | sample WorMetLIZISLAND2_FD_187412 | JGI IMG/M metagenome (GOLD analysis project Ga0209367, IMG submission 187412) | Marine gutless worms symbiont microbial communities from Max Planck institute for Marine Microbiology, Germany - Olavius geniculatus... ... | reverse complement strand
ATTAATTACTGCATTTACTGCATTTTGTCGTCTCTAAAAACAATGCGGCCCACCGACTGAGTGATATCTTGCAGTGTGGCCCGCACCCCCAAATGAGTTTGAGACCCCTGCTTTAGACCCACGTTCCGAGTGGACGCATTGCTTCTCCTACATGTATATGCAAATTACGTTGCTTCGGACATAGATTTTTTTGCAGCCGTCTTGCTTGTCCATCTGTTTGTCCGTCTGTCTTCTGCCCGTTTCATACAGACTCTTTACTCGAAAATCGCAGAAAAACCAAAATTCGTGTGCGCGTTCTCCAGAGCAGAAGTAACTAGTAGTAGCAATTTTAAGTTCAAAGGGTGATAGATCAGGCTTAGGGTTGGCCAGCTGTAGGCAAACGGCCGCATGATATGTCGGCACTCGGTCGACATGTTTCTATTGATAGTTCGGCACAAGCGAGTCAGTTCATCTCGTCTAGCGGCAGTGTGTACATTAGCCAGTAGACAATGTTGAACAAAGTAAACGTTAGCGGAAACATTCTCCGCGAGATTCTGTCGACCTGGCGAGCTTTCTGCTTGCCCTCGGGATCAATGATCCTCGGAGGTCCTCGATTCCCGCCGTTCTCGATGTAGTCGATCTGTAGATATACACAAGCAAGACGGTAAGTACTAGTTTATGTAGCGCCAAAATCTCACAAAAGAATCAAAGCGCATTGGAGATAAGTGGAAAGATAAGCGGACTAAAAATACCGGTAATAAATCTTAAGATAACGTTTGAAATAGGCGAATGTTTGAGCTTGACGAATATGAAGAGGAACAGAATTATATACTTGTGGCGCGAAAACTCGAAATGCACGGGAACCAAAAGACACGTTATGTCTTATGGCAGTCGCATGCATTAGGCCTATCACACTCTAACGCTGCGTATAGGCCTAGTACCAAAATTAATTAATTAAAAAGATCACGGCACATTACACATTATAAGCTCTTAGGCCTATAAAAGACACCATAACTTTAGAAAATGATGACTAAGCTACAATTGAGCAGTAGCTCTACCAGAGAAAGATTTGTGATATTGATGAACTGAGAGAACAGCTCGCAGCCACTTGATATACATAACCTGGAACAGTCGATTATTGATTGACACGGCAACTGATAAGTGGCGCAAACGGCCAACAGGTTACGTATTTAAGCCCAAAGAAGAGCACTTTGAATATCAGTTACAACTTGGTACGTGCTAATATTATTTTTGCATGTAACAAGAATAATTTTTAAAACAAAAGATCAGTCATCATTTCTTAAAGTTACAGTGTCTTTTTGGAAAACTATAATGTATACATGCCCTAGTTTTTGTGACAAGTTAATCTTTCAATTCTGTTTCAAGGTAGTGTAGGCATGTTTGAATATCTTTGGCGTAAAACCAGTATTAACGTAAACTAGAAAATATTTCATGGTTTGCTGAAAATTTAACTCTTTTTTCAACGGTGCAAAAATTGTGAAAATCAATTAACATTTGATAAAGTTATCACAGATTATGTAATGGTTTGTTTTTATGGACCACGGTGTACTTTTGTACCCCCAGCAGTAAAAAACACAATAAAAAATTACAACCCAAATTTTAAAATAGATAGGGGACGATAGTGACTGTATCGCCGAAAACAACCTGGCTTACATTAAGCTTGCAGAAACCGGATAAAAACTACATATATAATATGCATGCAATGAAAACATTGTGTTGTTGCTATTATTACTGCTGCGCTGAAGCCCATAGCACACAGGCATAGAAAATTATTATCAGTCAATCGATCAAAAGAAAAACATTAATATTGCTGCTGAATCACACGTCGCAAGCGAATAACAAGCGCAACCTTGACTCGTTATGCAGTATGCCGAGAAATATCGCCCCAAATCTGGAATCGAAATCGAGCGCAACTCGCCCACATTTGGGCTCAAGTACCTTCCCCCTTTTTGGCTTCTTTCCTTTTCTGTGGGAAAAGTTTTGTTAAGAGTGTAGATTAAAATATAGGAGAAGTGAAAAATATGGGCGGGGGAGTTTTGATCTACAGCCTTAACAAAATATCCCCCATTTCTCACCGGGCGCAAGCTGCGCCCATCAGGTATAAGGATAAAAGCCACTGGCAAAGCCTGCACGGCATCCGTTCAGGGTTCAACGCAACGCGCGCAACGCCCATGCAACGTAGTACGCAGCTGACGCAACGTCGGCCAGAACGCAAAGATAAAAGCAGTCGTTGCGTCCGTTGCTTTAAACGAAAACCGGGCTTAAAGCCGAACTGTCACTGTGCCAGTTAACATCGGTGCGGTAAGTGCCACGACAAAATGGCTTATGAGTTTGGTTGGACTTAAGATCGCGAGGTCGTTGGTTCAACTCACAATCGGGTAGCTAACAAACAATTACGTGCTTAGTTGCTTATCACCTGGATGGGCGAAAGTCTGCAAACAGGTAAACCATCTCGATATATATAACCAACACCGATGTCAACTCAGCCTTCCATCCCTCTGGGGTAGGTAAATCGAGTACCGGCCTGTCTGGCTGTGGCTAAGGCGGAGCGCGTGTGTCGGGTAGTAGGTGTGTGATCCAGTATGGCAGGTGACACTACGTAGCTCTGAGATTGTTTTCTTATGAAGAGCTATGACAGACCTGGTCGAGTTGACTCTCCTCGAGGCTCTCGGGTTCTGGCTGCGGCGGTAGGGCGAGCGTGGCGGCAGTCTGCAGCTGGAGGCCGGGCAGCGCGAGCTGCGGTATCGAGTGGATAATGTGGATGCCACGCCGCCGAGCCAGCACGTTGACCAGGGCGTACTCGAGCAGCGCCGCGAAAACAAAGACTAGACACATGGACATCCAGACGTCGATCGCCTTGACGTACGAGACGCGCGGCAGAGATGCGTTGATGAACGTCGACTGAGTGGTCGTCGTCAGCACGGTCAGCAGACCGATGGAGACGCGTGCCGGGCTGGCGTCGACGTTGAGCCAAAACGACACCCAAGAGAGAATGACGATCAGCATGCTGGGTACGTAGAACTGGATGATGAAGTAGCCGACGTCTCGCGCCAGCAAGAACCTGATCTCGAGGCACGAGAACGCACCTGCGTGACCACACACAGCATACACACAGACAACTGCGGCGTCACGACAGACTTACGACAAGCATCTCATTAGTAACACTTCAGTTCATAACAGCGTTTTGTTTACGCAAGTCTTATAACAAAAATTATAGGCCATAGACGTCAATCTTCCTTTACAATTGGGGACATGCAGCGCCGAATTTTCCCCTCCGTTTTCTTTCACTTTTTCTTGTTTTTTCTCTTTCACTTTCTTTCCTTTAGAAGTAGTTTATGTAAAATCCAGATAGGCAGTCTAGGGAATCGCTTACGCTCCCCCAAAGGGAATCCATTCAGGGCGAAGTCCCAGCCGAAATCGAATTAGGTGCTTTTAGCCTTAAAATGTGACATCTGGTGGCAAAAAGTGTACGGTAATGATTTTCCTGAGAATCAGCTGACTAAAATGTTGCACGGATGAAATTTTTCTGTAGTTACTGCTATTACTGCTCATGTATTCGGGAGGAGGCATTCGTAATAGCGTTTCCCAGTCTAAATAATAAAGAACGTGTCCCTCGGTCCTATAGGGATCGACGCCCACATTTGAGACTAATGGGGGTATGCACATGGGCGACAAAATAAAATAGCACCACAACAAAACAACGCATTCTGTTGTATACATGCGAACCCCCGCAACAAAATAAAATAAAAGTTCTCTAATAATTTGTAGCGCCACGCTCTGTTCCGCGATGAACAGTTGACGAAGTTGTTTTATATTTTATTTCACTTAATGTGTTTATTGCGTATATGTGCGATCCCCGTTACATGTGAAGGCATAGGCCATATTACGGGCCTTGCCCGTCCGTTTGTCCGGCTTCTACGAGCTTCTAACTCGAGAAACTAAGGACGCAAGAAAACCGAAATTGATGTAAGCGTTTCTTATTGAGGAGTAATAAATGTGCCTTTTTCAGTTCAAAAATTATAATTTAAAGTTGCGAACAGCCGCACAAAATGTCGGTATTGGGACGATGCGATGCATTTTTCAACATAGATTATCGATGTTTGATGCAAACGCACAAAACTGACGCGGTCAGGAATTCACAGAATGTTATAAACGTTTCTTCCTGCAACGTAAATTTTTGACTCACGCAACCGTCACAATGACAAATGTAAGTGACTGTACAACATACAGCAGTTGTCAGCAGGCGGATATTGAAAATTGTAACTACTGAAAAATAAATTATAGGCGTCACTTGCAAATTAAACACTAATAAAGAGACCTATTGCAGTGATTAATGACTCGGAAGTCGGTCGAGACTTGAACATATAGTTCACGTTTTAACCTGATTTTATGTTATAAACTACACTGTGTCTTAAACACCGCTATATCTTTACACATACGAGCGTACACGGTGTTTCATAAAAATAGTACCCTTTTTCTTTCTTTTATAACTCAGTCGAATAATAATCAATTTACATAGATTTTTTACTAGTTGTAGCGCAAGAAATACTAATTCAAAATATTTTAACAAATGTGGCTGTTAGTTCAATATTCTTTGCTTGTCGTGATGTAATACTGACGTCATGATGTGCCGTGAGTAGTACAAGCCTGTCTGTCTCAACTGGTGCTGTCAATTACTACCTTGCTTCGATGATGAATCTTATCTGGTTCACTGATAAAAATGTTCATCGCATCAGCACCAAGCAACATGGGGGCATGAAATCAGGCGTCTCGCGATACAGACTCAACCATCTCGCAAGCAGTGTGTGCTGGTGTGTGCTGTCTTGCTCAAAGGTGCAAAAGTCAAGCTATCCCCACAAGTGTGTGAAAGTGATCGTTTGGGGCGTTTTTGTGTCTGCAATGGTAAAACTTCAACAGTTTACCATCAGTAAAGCAGATGAAGTTCGCCATTGCAGCAGGGTAGCTATTCAGCAAGTTTGTCAGCACCGTTTGCGACAAGACAGTTTGTACTCGCGGCACACTATGACGTCAGCATTACGTCACGACTAGCAAAAATATTTAATTAACAGCCATTATTTTATTGATGTTTTTAAAAATTAGTATTTCTTTGGCTACATCTGGTAAAAATTTTGTGTAAATTGATCATTATTTGAGTAAATTATTAAAGAGGCGTTTTTAATGAAACACCGTGTATATTAGCCAAACTACAGCAAATTTTGACATGTTTTGGCTTAAAAGATAAGCAGACTTTTTGATACCGGTATTTTGCTATTTTGCTGACTGTTCTTTGGCGGGATGGATTCTATCGCTACGCGTGTTGACGATTCTCTATTTTTAATCACGTTTATTTCTGTTGCTGCCTAATGACAGCATATCGTCGAAATCAAGGGCCGTCTACAACAGACAAAGTTTTTGCTTCAACAAAAAATGTGAAGTAAATCTTTTGCAGAATAAAAGAGGACATAAACTAAATGAAAAAAATAATTTCTGTGCAAATAAAGGGTGCATTATAACTCCAATTAGACCACGACCGGTAGAAATGTAAGGCTTTCACATAAATTTTCCGCTCAGGAAATAAATTTGTAAGTAAGGTCGTCCGTCTGTCTGCCCGTCTATTGTGGCTAAACGGTGCGAGATAGGGCCTAGGTTGCTATTGATCAGTAATAGGAAGTCGCATGCTGGCTTTCAAATAACGTGAAAATCATTGAACTTGGATGACCTTGAGGGGTCATAACGTACTATGTATGCCAATCGTGCGGTATTGTAGCTAAACGATAAGTCGTAGGAAGTCGGCGATGGCACGCTCGGATCGGGCGCTTTTGACTTTTTACGCTGAAAATAGTAACTATGTTATCTGCACGGTTTGGCCGCAATGTTCAATAGAAATTTCCAAGCTATAAGTGGCCGTGTCTCGGAAACGGTAAAAGGCAGAACCAAGGTTACTATTAATCGGTAATAGAAAGTGGCATAAGCGATTTCAGATAAAATAAAAATCATTGACCTTGAATAACCTTGAAGGTCAGTACTGCAATAGGAACTGTATAGGCTGTAGCACGTCTTCCCTAGCGACAGTTGGGCTTTCGTGTTTCAAATCCCAATTGCAAGCACGCAAATTCAGGTTCAAACGTCGGTGGCCGGCCGACCGGCGCTCGTGCCATGGCAAACATTCATCAGCTGAACCGACTGAACTCTGGCAATGACAGCTAGTGACGTGCACGACGACAGCGACATAAACATTGTCGTGGCTATAAAGCACGAGCGCGGCATTAATGAGCCAACATACAAGTGATTTACAAGCGGGACTACTTCACATGCAACGCGGATAGACATTGTCTCACGTCGTCTTGGCACAGGCTTATCAAAGTGCCTAAAATAAACTAGAATGAAGACGATGACAATGTAACCGGTAGTTATCGTGGCAACGGTGACTACATAGACCGGCTTACATGTAACTGCACTGTGTTCACAAAATGCCCCCTCAACATTTTGCAATAACAAGCGCAAACCTGCACCAAGTTGAATGAAACTCTGCACACACAAAAGAACAACTGTTCTGAACACTGCAGTACAGTTTCGCAGACGTTTCGTATTTTAAATAACGCTGCCCAATGCTAAGATTTTTCCAACACAGTTATGCTCAATATCGCTGATATCGGTCGAAACAGTTCCGTTGATATTCAAATAGTTTTACTTTCGTGCGAATGCAGTTTTTCTCACGATTCGATGTACAGGGTTAGCTGTGACATTTTCTCAACGAAATGCAAGTTCTTGGACGCCATTAACGTGCGACGTCAACCACTGCAGATCCAGTCGTATCAACCTTATGTCAGAGGCATTTCACAGAAGCAAGACCAGATTTTTATTGAAAATTGAGCAACTGGTCTTATAGCACCGTATTTTTTCTCTCAGCATTTTCTGACACCTGGATCTTTTTTCAAAACATTTTGTTTATCAACAGGAAGTAAAGTTACTAATGATGTCTGCCAACTGATCGAGGTGGAAAAGGCAGATCTGTGATGTCTTCTAAAAAAAGTAAAAAATCTCTTAAACAGAACGACGGATATCTGAAATTTTGTGCCGATGACTTAAATGGATGTCACATTGTGTGCACGTGTAAAACTATATTTTATTCCACGCAAGTCCACGATAAATATTTAAAACTTTTTGGGAGGGAGAGAGGCACTTTTTGTGAACAGCGTAACGGAGGATGACAGACTGATTGACTGGCAGACAGACCTCCGGTGTAGTTTTGTGAGCAGTCGTATAGCACGGTGTCACGCAGTCGGAACTGCGGCAGTTGGATCGCCTTGTCGACCTCGACCGGGTTCGGCAGCCAGGCAAAGTACATCACGTCCATCGTGTACCCAACTACGCACACACAGACACCAGAGATGTTCGGTCCTCGCGGCCAAAGTGGTCTCGAAGCCAAAATGGTGGGCCTCGGCCTGGCAAAGCATGACAGACTTGGCAGGCATTATAATTACACGCAGTTTTTGCTTTTTCCGCGAGAGGCCAATGTTCTCCGTTTGTCCGTGGAGGCTTTGGGCGGCCATGCGGATGAAGACAAATGCTAATTGATGTGTGAGTGTCACTGTGTTTAACGAAAGCGAGACACTTGGACTGAGAAGACAATCGCGTCTGACAACTCCTTCCAGTCCGCTAATTGACTGCTTACACGACGTAGGCGCGGTCTCCACTCAACGCAACGCACACAACGTACGCAGCCCACGCAAGCAAGAAACTACGTAAAGTACGCAATGAACGCACGAAAAGTACGCAACAAACGCAGCTGACGTAGTTGACGCAACAGCGGTCCTAATAAATCATCCGCAACCCCTCCGCTGCTCAGTCGTCTGCTTTGCAATTAAATGCCGCACAAGAAAACGAATTTAAATCATATGTTACGAATAAAGTAAGTGAACAAAAATAAATCGCAATTAACACTATATTTAAGAAAACAGACACCTAACAATTTAATATTAATTACGAGCGACGAAGTGTCAAAGAGGCGGTCGTTTCCGCAGCGGTCGTTGCGTCGTTCCGCTGTGTCTACGTTGCGATCGTTGGGTTGAGTGGAAACCCCGCTTTAGTCAGAGTACTCTCATGAATCAGTCAACTGCACAGATTAGCCGAGAAATAAACGACCAGACCGTTCGTTGTATTCCTTTACCCTCTACTGCCCAAGCGTATGAATAAATGAATTCATTTTGCCAACACACACACACACACGCACCCTCGCACATACAACCAATTTTGCAGAATACAGCACAGGACAATCAATAATTGACAGAACATAAAAATAGGCTACACGCCTTCACTAACAGGAGCCTCTAATAATAACTAAAAGTTGAGAAAATTATTACAATAATTAAATCAATACAAATAATGTTTTACTCAACTACTTCAAGAACAATACATAGCGCGCATAAATACCGTGTATTCTCTTATATAGAAACGCTGTATACCCTTTATGTTCTGAGGTTGGTCACTGGGTCTGTGCATATTGGACCAGAGATACCCTTTATTTATAAGGTACGGAAACCGTCGTTGTTCAGAGCGCCGTTTTCAGTTAATATTACAGCGAAATACACGAAAATAAATCGAAAAACAGACGTACAGCTTTCGAACATCATCGGACAAGTCTGCGAGTCGAGCGGATATTTGTGGAGCGTCATCGGGCATGACAGCGTCGCTGACACCCTGCAATGACAGATAAATAAGTAAACACTTCGCGATCACTTTCCGCGTGTTCAAGCGTGCAGTATGTCCGTGCTAATGTGCACATTTTCACTTGCAGCGTATCTGGAAAATTTTTATTCGTAAACGGGTGGGGGCCAGGTACATAAAGTTTTTTTTAATGAAATCATTGGTTTTGTGATTTACTATACCATGAAAATTGCAAAAAATGCGTAAGTTTACGAATCTCCACAGAATTTCTACAACATCACACTCCGAATTGCAACGTGTTTATGAAGTTTAGCTAATCGATAGCAAACAATTGAAAATAAAATACAGGGTGTAAAAACGAGGTCAAACTACGCAAAATAACAACGCCAATCCAATGACGGTAGAAAATCCACACAACTGACAAAGACCATCCATTCAACATATTACCAGTGTTTGAATTGCCGGAGGGGTTGGGGGGTTGAACCCCCCAACTGTTTTCCCAATCCCCCTAACACACTGTCAAATTATGCACTAAAGGTCAGCTATATACTATATACATATATTACTTCTACTGACAAGTGGTTGTACGGTATGAACTACAAATTCGAAAGGTTTAATTTTGAAATAATCTGCTAAGTGTTATTATTTTTGAAGATATATTAAATAATGCGTAACAAATTAACATTCACGGTGTGGACTGGGCGGCTACATGCTACATGAAAGAGAAACATTGAAATGAACATCACTTAGAACTTAACTCATGCGCGCAGCCAACCGTCGCAAAACAACGACGTCGCCTAATGATTTGACATAAACCAACGATAATAATTATTGTGTCTGTCCGTTAGCCATAGGCCAACAGTCACACTGTAATTTTTTGTATTGATCGTGTATTTCTTCCATTCTGCCGGACGGTAGATCATCCGAAACGATTATCTGTGACAGCTATATCTCTATCCGTTACTTTTTAACATTTACATTACTGTGTATTGTAACCCGGCAAATAAAGCGTCTATTAGATCAAAAATGCTCGTTTTCCATACCAAATGCCGTTCTAAAAATTTAAAATAAAAGCTAAGTAAACCAGTTTAACTCACTCCGGCCATTCCCCTGTGCGTATATGCGATGCGCTGTCGTTTTATGCGATACGTTAGGCCGCAACAGCTAATTCGATTGATTCAAATATTAGCTCGTATTTTCGCATTTCGGCCGAATTTCGTATAATAATAAAGCACACAACGCGAGCGCAGATAAACACACAAAAAGACACGATAAACGAGTTTATTTCCTATATGCCAGTCCTCTAGCATCATGACGTTTTTGCTGCAAAGGACACCGATCAGTGTCGCACTGCTAGGCTACTAACATTTATACATATTTTAAGCGCACTTAGGAGTGTAACATACGGGCACTTGATAACATCGCCATATCCAGCCTACACCGTGACTGTATGACAACCCACTCGCGACAAAACCCCCTACGAGAAATAACCCATGCACTCCATGTTTTTGAAAGCTTTGTTTTGGACTTCAAAGTGTGTCAGTCCTGTAAATTTTGACACAGTTACACAAAATGCAGCAAAAATTATTTACAGAAATCGAACATACGGTGAGGTATAAACTCCCTCTAAGACAAACCCTCACAACAGAAGGCTTTTTTCGCCATACCTCATAAAAAGGCCTTCTGTCGTGAGAGTTTGTCTTAGAGGAAGTCTTAGAAGGAGTTCTGTTATAAGGGAGTTCTGTCTGCGATGGGGTTCGTCCGTAGGGCCCGTCACGGTGACGCTGAATACACTCAACGCTAACCTATGCAGCGCCTGGATGCACTCTCTCTATATTTAATTAACGCTAAGCTTGCTACGTTTGACCGTTCACTTCAGCTGGCGACACGGCGCAACAGTTTTTAAGTGTACGTTAATTTATCGTATTGATTCATGCACATTCTGCTGTACACTACGTACTCCAGTAGGGACTATCCCTACTGATGCTGTGATGTCTTCTTATGCCTTGAAACATGCTTGCATGCAGGGTTATCTAAAGAGCTTGCTAAATATAAAAATAACTGTAACTAGTGAGCACTGCTCATAGTAATCAGTCTTCAGAGCTATGGACAAGAGCAACCGCGGGGTGAAAATGTTCAACTCTATCGTGAACGCAATCTCAATTCTCATTGTACCGGATGCGCGAATTAAAAACCAACACTGCAGGAAAAATCATATCTTCGCAGACGCAGTAGATTATTTCACCAGATTTACAGTATTTACAGAAAAAAAATTCGGCCACATGTTAATTTCCAGTTCCGCGCGAGGTCAAAAAAACCTAAATGTGTAATGTAAATTTATATAGCGCATTGTCGTCAAAACCTCTAATGCGCTGAACACACTAGTACTGTGAAAACAAAAACGTCTTTAGCGACTGTCTGAAAATGTCTGCAGAACATTCCGGATCACGTAGGTCATCAGGCAGTGAGTTCCAGACAGT
>Ga0209367_1012403_pt1 | contig 11147 bp, 8 predicted proteins | sample WorMetLIZISLAND2_FD_187412 | JGI IMG/M metagenome (GOLD analysis project Ga0209367, IMG submission 187412) | Marine gutless worms symbiont microbial communities from Max Planck institute for Marine Microbiology, Germany - Olavius geniculatus... ... | reverse complement strand
CCCTTTTTCCCCCACACCAAAAAATCCTGTGGGTTTGTTCGGTATGTGCACGGGTGTCTCAGCCCCGATTAGTACTCTTTTTATGTTTTTAATCATAATTTTTGACATGTTTTCGCTGTGCATTTTCTTAGTCACACCATGCTAATCTGGTTGTTGTGATATGATGAGATAGATGTACTGTGACAGTTGTAGATAGATTTCTGGATGTTGACTCAGTTGTCGTAGCATTTATAAGCAATAGTAAGTATTAATCAGTACAGCCATCCAGGATCAAGTTGGATCAAGTTTTGGTCAGTCCGGCCTGTCTGGCTGGGGTTCTTATGACAGGGCACGTTCGCCTGTGTCAGGTGGCAGGATATGACACTGCGTGATCACATATGGCAGGTGATGCTTCGTATCCAAGGCTAAGGCAAGGCACAGGTGGCAGCTAACACTGCGTGATCCCGTATTGCAGGTCTTTTAACATCTGCAACACGGGGTCATTTTTGTCATTTCCGTAGCTCTTGAGGTGGGTATGGAACTGCAGTCACCTCGGAGTAATCACTGTCACGGTCGGCCTTCCCTAGCGACAGCTAGGCTTCTTCTTTTGGTGCTGTTCTCGGGTGTCTGAAGCCTTGGTGAAACTGTGGACAATTGTTTGGTTGCAGAGACGTTGACCTGTTGTTAATGAGTACACCGCCAGCTCTTCCAGTGAAGGGTGCAGCAACGAGCGAGTCTAACGACGCCGAGGGTACAGAGCCGACGGGGTCGAGCCGAGCTAAGAGTTCCCTCGACAAGATACTCAGCTGTACTCCATCTGATACGGTGTGTATCTCATTTTGATCGGAACTGATAGTAACGATTAGGCCTAGGTACCGAATATTCTATTCATATTCGTTTCGGTTCGAATGCTAGGCTGAACAGTGTATTCATATTTGGTTGAATAGTAGACCAAAAGGGGACTGAATGTCAATAATAGCCACTGCTCTTTTTGCATTTTGTTTTTGAAGCAGCTGCTGTCAACTCGGCAGTCGTGGCTGCATATTTCCTGTACACCACACATGAAGCTTTAGGGCTTTCCCTTAGCACATGGTTCCTACGGTCAGGGGAAGTTGGGGAAAATGAATTCTGCAGAGTAGTAGGAACCATGTTAGCAGTTTGGTATATCCATTGTCAAGAGTATACACCATGTTTCGTTAATGTTATCAGTAATTTTTGTTAGTAGCATTCGTTTAACATGGATACAATTAATATGACTGATTTGGATTTTTTTTCACCGTATGTGTGTTAGATGAAACTGGAGCATTGTGCATTGTTTGAACTTGCATTATAAACTGTTTGTATTCTATGCGCATTCAGTCGAATAATAGAATAAGTTATTTTTATTCTGGCTCATTATAACTTGGCAGTATTATAATTTGGCAGCAAACGATGATGCAGAGGTTTGTCAGCAATTTCTGTGTATGTTTTCAGAAGACAGCTGGAGCGGCCAATGCTGAAGCATCATCGAGCAAACTGATAGAAGATGATAATGTTATTCGTGAGGTATATTTATTCTCGGCTTAATTTTTGCATATTTGACGCTAGATGTATACGTTTCAACATGGTCTGCAGTGTATTATGCCAGTGTATGGAAGCATTATAGCATTATACACTTTTTTGTTTTTTTTGTTTTTGGTAAATCTTCTTCTGAGACGAGTATTAAATCTAACTGTCTACTTAGTGACCTAAATAAATGGTTTTTAGCAAATAAACTTACTCTTCATATTGAGAAAACTTGTTACTCGGCCTTTTCAAATGACCCATCAAATTCTAATGATTACAGTTCAATTGACCTAAAAATTAATGCAGCCAACGTCAAAATGTGTGACAGAGTTAAATATTTCGGAGTGTGGATTGATGATAAGCTTAACTGGAAAATTCGCATTGATTATATCTATTCAAAATTAGTTAAATTTGTTGGAATATTTTACAAACTTAGTCACAAGTTACCTCTTGATTGTTTGAAAATGTTATATTTTAGTTTTGTGCATCCTCATATATTATATGGTGTTGAAATCTATGCCAATACATATACTTCATATCTTGATAAACTGTTGAAATAGAACAATAAATTACTAAGAATTCTACAGCAAAAAGACAATTATGGCAGGAATATTGAATTGTATGTAAACTATAATATTTTACCTATTACCGAACTTTATTGTTTTCAAATACTTTGTATTGTTCACAAATTTACTTACCATAAAGAATTACTGCCAAAGATTTATTATAATTATTTTACTGAAAACTATAAAATTCATGATTATGACACAAGAAATAAAAACAATTTGCGTTTGTCAACTGTTAATCTTTGTTACGGGTTTAGGGCAATAACTTTTAAAGGTTGTAATTTGTGGAATCAATAATTGTCAGAAGATATTAAATATGTACAAAATACAACTACTTTGAAGAATAAATTAAAGGAATTATTTTACAGTGGTATGTCTTTGTGTTGAAGTTATACATTGTTATGTTCAGGCTGGTTTTTGCAATTCGTTATAATCATATTGTTTGAAACTGACTTTTGCACTTTTCTTTCTTTTTTTCTTTCTTTTTTCTTTTTTTTATCTGTGGATATTGTATCATTTATTACTTATAGTTACTATGGGCGGCCAGCGTTGATGAGCGATTGCTTTTTTGGTAGCCCGCCTACACTGTCTAGTATTGTATGACAACATTGTATTTGTGTTTTTGGCAAATAAATACTCTCTCTCTCTCTCTCTCTTATACACTGTAGACTGTTGAAAAGTACTTATTTCCTGATTTTGATCGATGGTGTGTTCTGCCTGAGAATGGATCCGAGCCATGTTTTGGTCGTAACGTTTGAGGGGAATGAGATTATGGGCAAATAGAACACTTAGGCACTGCAGTGATAAATAGGAGGGCTGCGGTTAAGAAATTTCTAATTCTTGCATTTCGTTTTCAGGATTATTCAGTTATGTTCCTGATATTAGCTTTTCTAAACTTGCCTGGGATGCAGTGGGCCTCTGCTGCTAGTGACTAGTGACTACGACTGTCAAAATGCAACTTGTGGTGCATAGCAAGGACTCGTGCAGTTTTGCTGCTTGCACAAAATATTTTATTAGATGTCACGAACAACAACTACCAAATTTGAAAATCGAGTCATTTCGACACCGCTGTCATCTGACGGTCAAAAAAGTATTATTTTGAATATTTCTCGTAATTTCAAAATTTTTGGATCATGGCGCCACCAGTTCCGGGATTCAGGCAAAAGCGGCCGGGATCCCTGGATTGCAAATGCTATTCATAATGTCGACACTATTGTTCCCTTATCGTTTGGCCTACTTCTCCGGCCACTGTGGTGACTGATTTATATGACATGGCTTGTAGATGCTGCAGTTTAGCCAGGCCAACATTGATAAGCTGCTGAAGGAAAAGGAGTTGGAATTTGAGGCACGGGAGCGGGAATTCCAGGCACGTGAGCAGGAATTCCAGGCGCGCGAGCGTGATTTGCTGAGCAAGCTTGAAGAGCAGAAGCGCCGTTCTACGGAGAAGGAACTTCTGACCGATGAGAAAGTGATTCGACTGCAGAAGTCTCATGAAGACATGAAGTATGTCATGTCATGTTATTTTCTTTATTACGCATGAAAGCAGCTGCTGCTTTCAGCGCATCGTAGCCATCGCAATTCTGTCCGTCCGTCACACGGGTGGATCAGTCAAAAGCGATGCAAGCTAGGATCACTAAATTTTCACTGTTGGCTGCCTGGAAGACTGTAGTTTCAGGAACCATAGAGCTTTCCTATAAATTCATAGGGGGTCACCTCGAATGAAAGTGCTAAATGAGAGGGGGTGGGCAAAATTTGCAATTTTTGGCCAATAAGTCACTGTATCTCAGTAACGGTGCGAGATAGGGCCTAGGTTACTATTAATCACTAATAGGAAGTCAAACACTGGCTCTCGAATTGCGCTGAATTCAATGACCTTGAATGCCAAAATTGTGGGTTTTATGTATTTTTTGGCGATTCTGGGCTGCAACACAAGTCTATATCATTCACAAGGTGGCACCACGCTACTATTGTTATGCGATCCAGATAGAGAATTTAGTATTTGTATATTAACTTAGCGTGAACACCCGAATTTTCAGCTAAACTACTAAACTGGAACTGCTATAGGCTTTTGCACATCTCGTGAGCATTAGCTCAAATTTCTTGTTACTTATTTGAAGGCTGTCTGTCTGGAGAATAATGCAGCGTTTACACAATGAAGCAAACATAAGAGAAAGAAGCAGCAATTGATCCCTATGTGAAGCACTCTTAGAGCACACATCGTGCTTGTGTATATTCAATACATTTGCTTCATGTTTGCTTCATCGTGTAAACACCCTATAACAGACAAGATTATTAGAAGTACCATTACTTTGTCACTTTTACATATGCGCACTCATTATCGTCAGTTCTTACGATTATAGGTTAGGATTGATATTTTGTGTTTCCTGTGTATCTTATCTGGTTTTTTCTGTAAAGGTTAAATTTTGTGTTCCATTGTGTGTTTATGTATGCGCATTGCTTGTAAAGATAAGGTAAAGGTAAAGGTACCATACCCCAATGAGGTGTAGGCGGGGTGCTCATCTCTCACTTGCAGCTGTTGAGCCCGTAGGTGGATAAACCACTGAGTTCGTGACGCATGGTCAGTGTGACACAAGACCTACGGTTACCTTCCCAGCTGTGGGGCATCACTGCCCTTTGACCCGTACCAAATTATACTGCTTGGTGACAGAGGCACATGTGTGTAAACAACTTGCCTAAGGTCGTTACTCGGCAGTGTCCCGGTGCGGAGTCGAACCTGCTTCCCTGAGTGGCCTCAGGATTCCAAGTCCGGCATTTTACCGTTAGACTACTGAGCCACACTGCAAAGGCTGTCCTTGAAATGACTTACGCTGTGTCAGGTGGGATGTTAAACCCTACTCACTCGCTCACTCTTGTTTAAGGGCATTGCCAGGATTATGTTGTAAAATTATAAACATTTGGCATTTTTTTAGACAGCCCGTCTCAAAGCTACGGAGCATCACCTGCCATATGGGATCACACAGTGTTACCTGCCACTGTGTGTGTTGTTGATGTAGCTGTTTGGCAGATGGGAATATCATATTGTCCAGTGTGTAAAATAACTGCTAACCTGTAAAATGCCTTGCTGTTGCAGTGGCAGTTTTTCTCTCAGCATCCCGGTCTATTTACTGAAATGTCACACTTGTTGTTGTTTGTTAATAGAGTTTGTGCATGAAATCTACTGGTGGGGCCAGTAAACTGGACTTTTTGAGCATTCAGAACTTACCAGCCGTGTTTTAGCCCACGCTGTAGTGTATAATGGTAATTTTTTTCAACATGCTGCTGGAATGTAACTGTGGTATTGTTGATGTTGTTTTGTTCAGGGGTGTTATAAGTGAATATGAAAACACGATTCACAAGCTTATTGGTGAGTAGTATTTTGTATTTATTTTAGTTTGCAGTTGTATGTTACGTGATGCAGCGCAACAGTGTCATTGCTAGTATAAATGCTAGAAATATCTGGTTTTCGTAACATTATTATGTGGCTGTCTTAACAGCTAGCAATATGTGTCTCTCCCGTATGGGCTTATAATTTGAAAACGAAAAGTGGAAAACCAAAATTGGTGTCGATGTTCTCCAGGGCAGAACGACCCGAGTACCAATTTTCCGTTGAAAACAGGGTAGCCACAAACCTGGAAAATTCAGAGAAATATCAGAATTTTGGACAACCTCAGGGAGAAATTGTAATAAACAAAATATTTTTTGAGATCTGGTTTCCGGGATGCAAAAATGCTTTAAAATACGTTTGTGACCGGTGTTCCGCCTCGGACTCTGCTCAGAAGCTTACAGTGCTGCCTTAGATTACCATTGTTGGAATTACTTATTGTTGCGATAACTGTGAAAAAGCAAGCTTATGGCTCTGGAAAACTTGGGGAATTTTTTTTCTCTTTGTGGCTACCATCTCTGGTTTGGTTCAGGTTTAGGGTTGCACATGTTTAGGCAGACAACTGCTTAGTATGTCTTGTGGAACTTGGTCAATATTTTTTCCTGTCTTGAGATTATCTGTTTTGTTATTTGCTCTCATTGGTGCAATAAGATCTTACTGTTAGTTGGTTAGCATAATGTGTGGTGGGTCATAGTGTCTGCTATAGATAACTGCATCGACTATTATTTAATATAATGGTGCAAATTGCAGACTTGAACCTGATACGGTTCCCCACCGATTCCTCAGGCGATCATCACAGTATGTCTGTAGGCAGCAACCGTAGATGTGTGCAGTTACGCATGTCGTGCATGCATTTCTTGAATGCCACCACTGATAGCATTTACCTGACTGTCTGTTATTAGTGAGCTCCCACTGTCGACTATTTAACTAGTTGACCAGTCGTCGACTATTCTAGTCAACTATTTGGTTGACTAGTTGATGGTCACTATTGACTGTTTTACAACTTGACTAGTTGTCGACTATTAGAATAAAATTGGCTAAAGTTCGGCGCGAGCATGCCTAAAACAATAACTCCCAAATTCAAACATCAAGTCATTTCGACACCGTTGGTTCAGAGTTGACAGTTTGAAATGATGCAGCAATGCAGTTATAAGTAATGCTGGCACACTATTGACTATTTTGCTAGTCGATCAACTATTTTTTTTAAAATTTGACTAGTTGACTAATAGTTGGCTAGAATTTATTGATCAACTAGATGGCAGCACTATACGGTGAACGACAAAGCAAACATCACTCAACAAGATGCCCAGCTGTTGCTAGAATAGTTGACCATATGGCTTGGCGGCATGCTGTAATTTTTTGGGGGTGGAAGGTGTGGAGCCCTATTTTGGGAGAACAGATGTCTGTAGGGGTTGGCAGTGGTACAGTTGGATAGGGTGTTGGTCATTTTTTTATAGGCTGTCAGTAGTAAATTTGCCGCTAACTGAATGGTTTGGGCGTAATTTGTAATGCAAATATTTCGGGGTGCAGCCAGTAGTCGACATTGCTGGTTGTCTTCATATTTACTGCCTGTGTTAGCAATAACAGTATTGTTTTCAGCATTGTGGCAGAGTTTTATGTTGTTTTTTCTGTTTCTCTGTCACCGCGATAACTCATGAATTGCTGCACTTAGTTTGATGAAATTTTTCACGAACTGCAAGAACCCTATTGAAATGTCATGGTCGTAGGTCAATGGGTAAAGTGACTGGATTTTCAGATACTTTACCATTGCAAGATTACCAGATTACCAGTGGACCGTGGCATGCTGTTACTAGCTGCTGCTAGGCCAATAGCTATGGGCCGACGCTGACGTCATTGCTATAAATATTGCAGCATGCCACGATAGAGGTGGCTATCACAGACAAATTTAGCCTTTCGCAGTTCTTGGCAGTCTGGTGTTGTATAGTTACATTCTGTTTGTTACTCATTGTCATAAACTTGCGTGAGATGGAGTGTCTGTTTAACGCATAGTTCTGGCCTGATCTCTGTTGGATGTCGTTTTGCATGTGTTTTTACTGTTCTCATATAATATTGTTGTCTTTCACTAAAAATTTGCTTGAACCCCCTACATTCTGTGAGTCGCTGTATCGGTTCAGAGTCAGATCGTTGGTCTGTAGTATACTGTAGTACTTTAGCTATATTTTTCGGAAAGTTTTTATTTCAGCTTTTTGGATAATCAGTTAAATGACAACTTATCATGTGCAAATATGTGAAGAAGGCTACTTCCAGTTTACTTCATATCAGCAGAATATTGTTTTTCTGCATTAAATAGCAAACGGAGAATATTGTTTTTCTGCATTAAATAGCAAACTGCATCTATCTTTGTTGAGTAAAGATCTTTATTTTTCCATTTTTTCTCGCATTTTTCGTTCTGTGTGTGCAAGTTTTTTTTTCAATTTTGCAGTCACTATGGTTATATCGATGTGTGAATGAGTTAATAGCCTTTTCTGGTTAAGTTGACAGTTGGGAATCATATAGTCGTATAGCAGCAACTTTTGCGCTATCTAATTTTGCACTTTTATTGGTGTCAACGAATAAGCAACTCGAATGAGGGGTGAAATGAATATGTCTGACCATGTTTTACAGAGTGGGTTAAAAATGTGGGTGGGGCAGGAAGTTGCAATTTTCTGTCACGTGCCCCAAAGTTTTGATTTTCTGTCACGTGCTCCAAAATTTTGACAGACAGCTGCAAGTTTTTGACAGAGGAGGTTGTGGGTGGCCAAAGTTTTAATGTTGCCTTTGAATTTTCTCAATTTCTCCAAACTGGGGCGTTTTCAGCTCCAAATGTCGCATTTTCGGACGAAGGGAATTTTGCGGACAATTTTCTGACGGCCCAAATTTGTTCGACCCTGTTGTTTCTCTCTACTTCCATGCCTGCTGAGCGGAGCGCTTGCTGGTGTGAATTGTATTTCAGCGGAGCAGGAGATGGCGAAGCAAGATTCGAAGACGTCACTGGCAGAAATCATCAAAGACCGCGATCAGGTTTGAAGTTTGTTGCTGTTCGCTGACTTGGGCTGTGTGCTCGTTCAATTGGGTTTAACCGTTGCTGGCTCCTGTAACGAGGGGATGAGCTCCCACACAACAGACTTAGTTTGTCTAGCTGTTTACTTTTTGGTGTTTGTGCAAAGTCTCTTTTTCTGTTTAGGACTATGCAATGAATACTTCACTGTTTTTTGTTTTTTTTGTTTTGCTGCTGTTTAACGGTGCCTGAAACACTTGTTGATTCGATGTTGCAGGCGTTGGAAGATTTACAGTCGGTTGAAACGGCATTTTCCGATCTCCATCGGCGCTACGAGAAAACAAAGTCTGTCATCGAGACAATGAAAAAGGTATATATGTCTTGCACACGTGGCCAGTCTCTGATGTTAGAAGTACTTCAGTAAATTGCTTTAGTAAAAGTTTTAGTTAAAAATGTTACTGATGTAAAAAGTGTTTATTGCTGTGAGTACAGAAAGTTGTTGCTGATCGGTACACATTCACTTCCTGTTGAGTCTACTGGTCATCTTTGATGCCTATATATGGCAAGATTGCAAAAAAACCATGTCTTTTAAACTGGGTTTTACGGGTTTGGGTATTTTTGGCTTTTTAGGTTTTTGTAAAAATTCACGACTTGACGTGTTTCAGTTGGTTGATTCATGTGAATTTCCGTTTATTTCCCACAGCTAATATACCAATATTTACAAATTTTTAGGTTCAAATGTTTCAAAAAATTCGCCACGAATTAGATAAAGTTTGGGGTGCATTTTGGTGGTAGGTCTTTAGCGGGTTTATTGGTGGTTTTTCTCAACTCAAAAAAACCTGCAGGGTTTTTAAGTGGTTTTTTTTGGGTGCTCAGGTCTCTCAGCCTTGATATATGAGTGAGTGGCTCTGTACTGAATTCACATTCCAGCAGAGCAATTCTTCAGTCATTTTGTAATTTGTAATTTTGGGCCTTTTTCAGAAGGTAGTGCAGTGACACGCTGTGGTGATAATTCTTTCACCAGCCCTTTTACTTGGAATTTCTTCCAGGATGTACACTGTGAGAAATGAGAATGGCAACGGGTTTAGTGGTCAGTACATCATACTCATTAGGCAGTTACAGTTGAAATAAGGTGAAATTAATAATATTTGTTTTTATTCACTGTTTAGAATGAGGACATCTTGAAGAAATGCGTCGCAGATTATCAGTCAAAGTTGAAGAAATCGGACGAGAAATTTGAGCTTCTGAGAACACAGGCGGAAGATAAACTGAGGGAGTAAGTTCACCTTCTTTTGTCACTTTTGGAAAACCTTTGTCTCTGTCTGTAGTGCATGGTTTCTCTCAGCAACTGGAAGTTGGACGCTGACCTTCGGATGTGGGTGGTGATACAGTCAGCCTTCCGTAGTGACAGCTGGGCTTCTTGTTACTTATTGAACATTATGTTGGTTTGTACAAGATTTATTATATTGCTTGCTTTTTGTTATTTTTTTGTTCTTTTGGTGCAATTTGCTGTATATTCAAATGGCGTGCTGTTTGCTGGTCTAAGACTGTATTTTGGTAAGAGCGTTGCCATAGATTTTTCCACAGTGGCTACACACCCAAAGCACTGTTTAGCAGGGATGGGGTCCGCAAGAATTGTGCTCTAAAAATTGTGGTTATTGCCTTGGTCTCGATGCCATGGCTTCTAGTGACTTGTAATGAACGTGCTCGTGGAATGGGCTTTTGGTATTTGTATGATATGTCCACTGAAACAATGACTTGGTCTTGAAAATACTGGCCTCGAGCCTATCTCTGCTGTTTACAGTAGCGGGTATGCCATGTGTGTCCAGAGCCAATGAGGAGATAGCAAAAGTCAAGCGAACTTCGGAGTCTGAAATGGCCGTGTGTCAGGCAGCGTTGCGCAAAGCCGAGATGAGGGTCCAGGGCTTGGAGCAGACCGTCGAGCAGAAGGTTGGTTGAACAAAGTTCTGCTTTGTCTTATGTGTTTTTTAGTATTAGGCGGAATCGTCGTTGCGCCACGAGCGATTTCACCTATTGCTGTGCATTTCTTCGTAGCATTATCATCACGCTCAGTCTGTCTGTCCGTCACATTTCTCCACGCTGCTCAAGTTTTTCGATGGATTTTGATGCCACTGACACATTATTAGATAGCGGTCCTTGAACTACAAAAAAGGTAGTCCCATGGTCCTCTGAGCTCTCTCAAAACTCTGTAGTCCATAGCAGCAGTGCTTATCTCCGTTTGCACTGGCCAGGATTGGCGGTGAGTGCAAATGCAACTCGGTTACATGGGCGGTGGGACAGATCTCTACTACACTGTGTCTCAATAAAACCGGACCCCTATTACGTTTTGAAATAACTCCAACAAACTGTGCCTAATAATAATAATGATTAGCTGAAAAAATCGTCAATAGGTACTCAATATCGTAGTGTGTTACGGGCTTACGATATTTCATAAAACGGGGTACCAGCTTAGGTTAGATGTGGATGAACTGAAGCAGCGCTTGGTGGAGGTCTGGTCTGGCCTACAGCAGACCGTTGTCGATGACACAATCGACGAATGGAGAAGACGTCTCCGGGCCTGTGTTCGAGTAAAGGGACAGCACAACGAACATCTGCTGTAACTTCTGACTATGATGTTGCTAATCAACAGTTCGTTCAACTTCAAACGTTGGCGTTA
>Ga0209367_1012402_pt1 | contig 11147 bp, 5 predicted proteins | sample WorMetLIZISLAND2_FD_187412 | JGI IMG/M metagenome (GOLD analysis project Ga0209367, IMG submission 187412) | Marine gutless worms symbiont microbial communities from Max Planck institute for Marine Microbiology, Germany - Olavius geniculatus... ... | reverse complement strand
GTATCGAGATCAAACGGCTGTACAGTAGTGCTGGGCGAATCTCGTTTTGAATAGGGCATATATTCGATTTTTTGCATTTTAGCGCTGCGGAAATGAAATACACGATCAATCATGAAAAAATCGATTGGTGACAAATAATCGCTAAATTTTCGCCGTGCTTTTTGCACAATAATCATAATTTAATTTTTAGTCGAAATTAATGAATTAGTCGGTAATTTTTAAGAAGGTTAATATTAACTTGTTCAAGTCGTCACAAACTGCAGTAATGTATTTTGACTGCAAATTTGCGATAAGACAAAACGTACATTATACCCCGTTTACACGATCAAGCAATCATCAAGCAAACATCGAGCAAACATCGAGCAATTAGAGCACACGTTGTGCACGTGTATTTTGAATGCATTTGCTGGATGTTTGCTCGATGATAGCTCGATGTTCGCTTGATCGTGTAAACGGGGTATTAGGCATTAACTACACCATGTTGAAAGATAGAACTTTGAATTTACCTCGTAAAATTAAACTAAAAGTTAACGACGAAGGGAAAAATTAAAATAGGCCCTAACAGTTGTAAAATGTGCAAGTTTTGTGATTTTGTGTTTAACCAAGTTCGAATTTTTAACTAAAAAATAAAACAGAAAAAGGACTCAGGCGGAGCTATGCCTTTTGCCAGACGGCTTTAATAAAATAGGCCTAGATGAAACGTTCGGCTGTACTGTGTCGCCTGTTCTGCTCCCAGCCTGAGCCTACAGCAGTTATAGCAGTTGTTTCGTTTTTTTGCAACAGAAATATTCGATTAACAATTTAACCGAGAGTCCCAACCCCAATATGTATCGCCCAGTAGTGAATGGTAGTAGAACCGACAGATCACTCATGATTCACTACCCGCTCTCCAGTCCATCGTAAGCTTGCACCGCGAATCAGAAAAGTAGGCCTGCGATTTGAGCCGATAGTCTAAAATTCTAAATCGATTGCCAATTCAACGTCCGTCAGGCGATTTCTGGTCGCCGGAAAAAGGCGAATCTTGCAGTAATTCAATTCTCACTTTTCAGCCATCGTAAGTTAATTCGAACAAATTAAGGATCAAACTTCAGCAGGTGTGAACGTGTCAGGTCTAATGACTCGCTTTCTACAATATTTTGATTTCGTTCATACGCGCAGCAATGTGTTAAGGTGTGTTCAAAGCGACAGAAATGAACTGAACTAAACTGAACTGAAATGCACGTAGGCCTAGAAATAGGCACAGGACCGTCTTATAGGGGGGTCAAGAGGTCGGCGGTACCTTGGCACTGTGCCAAGAGCCCCGCGCCCCAAGGCCCCACGCTATCGCGGTGATCGTCGCAACGGACCATAAATCAATTATAAGGTCTAGAAAATTTCGAAGAAAGCTAAAATTTAGGGTCCAAATTTTTGTTGCTCGCGGATTGTACGCCTAAAACATATAGGGGGTCAGTTTGCGGTGTAATGTGATCACCGGTCGCTGTGTGGTGCCAGGGGGCCCGCGGGTATGTCAGTGCCAATATTGTACAGTTGTACTAAGAGTCCAGCGCTGGCAAAAGACAAGCCCATATAGGCCTACGTATATAGTGGCGCAGCCAGAAATTTTGAGAATCAATTTCTAGTAGGCCTAATATTTCAGCCACTCATTATATACTTGGCCAATCTTTGCAGCCTGCAAAGAATTGCAGCGCGAGACTACAGCGGCTGTGTTAGCAACGCCGCATGACGTCACCCGGCTGCCGCAGCAACCAAGTGACGTCACAAGGCCGCCGTGTACCGTCCAGCGTTTAGTAATAGCAGAAAAATCGTAATAAAAATCGCAATTTTCTGTTAATTTTCGTTTTAACTCGTCTTCGGTCAACGGAATCTGTTCCCAGGGAGAGAGAGTGTGTCGGTTGGACATTCCGCAACGCTACTCTTGGTTAGTTTCTTGCTTACTTTGCCAGTTTAATTGTCTTACGGCATCCCCAGTAACAACGTTCATGCTGTACTGCCGCCTCTGATGTTAACTGCGAAGTTGCCATTTGTAACATACATCCATATTTAGACTGTATCATCATTTTGCATACTCAACAGGTGCAGATCGACTTAATCAAATCATTGTGGAAAGACCAATGGTGGTACGCTGTGCATTTGCGAGGTTCAAAATGTCGCAAAAATACTATATTGCAACGCACCAGATGCGTTTCCCAAGCTCAAACTGCATTTGCCTAAACTTGTTTTCGGCCGCGGCTAAGCCCCACGGACCCTGTTGCTGGGCAACTTACGACGCTCCCAGATTCTTAGGCGGCTAAAGAGAGATAATTCTGCTGTCTTCCTCGGCGTCTCCGTTGCCCGTATCTCTTCTTTTTTAGTCGGAATAGCTCTAGCGAAGCAATTCCCTAGCGTGGTCTGTCTGTCCTGTATGTCGTCTGTCACATGCGTAAACCGTTCGACGGGTGGCATGTACACTGGTGGGGTTCACCGTCGATCCAACATTGTGTTCGATGAGGGTTTCTGGCCTGAGAGAAAAGAAGATTTATGGGGGTCGCACCATCAATCAAAACTTGCAGTTGCTTATTTATGATTCACTACGTGGCAGCGCCGCTCTACAGCAATTCCGGGTTTTACCGAATTGCATCAATCCTTGTTCTACACTCACTCCGTGCTTCATTCGTTGTGCCTAAGCTACCTTGGAAGGCTTGGTCAAGTTGCCAATACCGCGTGCTCGTCAACTCAGCCTCCTACCCCTGCTGGGAAATAAATAGTAGCTTACGGGCTACGGGGTGAAGGTCTAGTGTGGCTGATTTGGGCTATGGTATGTCTGCTAGCTGAATACCTTGGGTCGAACTGTTTGCTAACGCGGGCAGTGCGCTGCGGTATCCCTAGTTCTGGCAAATCAGCTGCCACTTGCCCAGAGAAATTGTAAAGCGTTTATGGTCACGAGTCCGTCTGATGTAAAAGCACGTTGGAATTTGGGCTTTACCGGACTTTAATTACTTTATTAGCACTGCAGTTTAAGTTATAATCAAGTACAAATGCGTGAATTTAAAAACAATTTCAAAGTCGTAAAGTTTAAAACCATTCTCAATGCGTGTTTTACTCATAGTTCGTGTCGTTGCAGTGCGAGCGAGATCGTATCGTCAGTAGCATTCAGACATCAGCGCCGGCAAGATGATGGTCGACTTGAGCCTGTCGGTGACAAGCGTCATCATGCTGTTCCCGCTGGTAGGCGTTCTCGCCTTCCTGTTGGTGTTCGTCGCTCCGTGGCTCTTCGACAAGGTCAGTTCTGAAACGGCTCCCAGCTTTCAAACGTTTTGTTGTCGATGTTGAAGGTTAAAAGGTTAAAAGTGTTGCTGCAGCATAGCTCTTTATAGGAAATCCATCTCAGAGCTACGGAGCGTCACCTGCTGTATGGGCTTGCACACTGTTACCTGCCACCTGACACAGGTGGACGCGCTCCGCCTTAACTCCAGCCAAAGAGGTCGGTACTTGATTTACCTATCCAGGAGGGATAGATGGCTAAGTTGACCTAGGCGACTGGTTACATACTAAAATAGTTTAATAGCCCGCCGGCAGTCACCCATCTAAGTACTAACTCGGCTTGGTGTAGAGCAACTTCGTTGATCGGACACAACGTGCTACCGCTACGCCACGCCACCAACCCAACTTAACTAGTTTTTAATGTGTTTTGGCCGACCGTTAAGTCGAGCCTTTGACACGATGTCGTCTGCCTGTGGTCGTTAATTGTCGTCTGTAATGCATGTATTGTGGCTTAACTTAATCGTACGTCGGAGAGGGTCGGGGATGATACAGTTGGATAAAGCGATGACGATTGGCTGTCAACAGTAACCGTGTGTCTATTTGCCGCAATTTTGAATGCTAAGTTTCTGCCTGCAGCCATCACCCACGTGCGCCGATTATCGTATAGCAGCGTTGATTGTAGCGTTCGATATAGCAGCGTCGCCATAGCGTATATAAGATTGTACTCACTGTAGGAAATCGTTTTTTTTCGGCGACCGGAAGTCTGACGCTGGCCTTTGGATATAGGGGTACGGTCGGCCCACCATAGCGACAGCTTGGCTGTTTGTTGATTTACGTGGGGCTATGTTCAAGGGCAGCTGTCATTGTTAATAGCCTTGTTGTTATGCTTAGCGGTTTTTATATGGTTGTAACTGTTTATTTCTATACGCTGCACTGGCGTAGCCATAGGGGCAATAGAAGCACGTGCCCCCTTCCAGAAGCCTAATCACTTACTCAGAATACCAAAATGCACAAAAACACTTTATTTTAGCGCAGAAATCGAGAAAAAAATTTCTGAGGAGGAAGCATAGCCACATCTCTATACCCTTCCCCTGGTGAGAAGGGGGCCTCTCCTCGCACTTCACGCCTAAAGTGCCCCTTCCCCTTATCTTTAGATTCTGGCTACGCCGGTGATACGCTGAGCAATGCAATGATTTGATGTAAAGGTCGTGGCACCGTTTTTCGGCGGGGGTCAGATGGACCGGCGCGGTCCGGGACCGAGCGCCGATGTACATCATCACATCCAGAGATGGCGCCAGCAGCGCCAGCATCGATCAGTCCGCGGCGGCGACGACGACCACGACCACGACCATGACCATGACCATCACAGGCACCATGTTCACCGCGGACACTATGGCCACGCCCACAACCACTCATACGGCAGACGGGTACGCATAATGTGTGCGATGTGTTTCTCCTCAGTCGCGTCGTTAGTAGCGTAGTTAGAAATGTCAATTTGGTGGGAGGGGGGTTTGTCTTTGTTTTCTTCCCTCTCCTTTTTGTCTCTCCTCTCCATTTTTTAACCCCCATTCCTTTCCGTATCCTTTTCTTTTCCCCTTTGCTTAAAAGTGGGACACCCTAAAATCCAGCAAAAGGGTTGGAAGAACGCCGTGAGCTCCTCCAGCAGGGGGGAAGGCAGTGCCTCAACCAAATTTGGTGTATTTAAGCTTTAAAAGGTGAGATCTGCTGGCAACAATTTTAATTATTTTCCCAAGATTAAACTGTCTAAATTGGTAAATTTAGTGCAGTTTAAAAGTATGTTTATGACTTGTCTGCAGGGTTAGGGGGAGCTGGGCCCCCTTGTCTATGCCACTAGGCGCCGTAAGTCAAGAAAAAGTAGACGGAGCAGGAAGTTGCGATTTTCCGACCGCGACGTTTGAGTCCTTGGGTTTCGTGCGCACTCATCTTGCCGCTGAGCCTGAGGGGAGAGGGGAGGAGGTTGAGTTGCCGGGTAACAAAGTGGACTCGCCCGTAAAGCGGGAACTTTTCTAGTCCAAAGTAATCTGGGGAAAAGCGGAATCGCTCCTGGTTTCTGTCTCGCCTAGGGGCGAGCCGCAAAAGTTTAAAATTGCATGCTTTTGCTGCGAGGTTCGACCGCTAAAATCCCCCCTTTCCCCGGAGGTTCATCAGAGACCCCATCTAACATCGGATGTCATCGGATCCCAAAACTGTCTTTGCCAAATGACATCTTAGTTCGTCGAACGTTTTAAGCAGGATGCAAGAGTATGACAGATGACATACAGACAGACAGACAGACCACGCTACGGAGAACTATGTATATAAGCTATAAGCGAAATCGCTTGCTCTATAGCGATTCCGCATAATAAAGCAATGATTATACGAGTATACACCAAAATTTTTTTGGAAAAACAGTGATAAATCAAACTCTCAGACATCAGTGTATAATGTATTGTTTTGTTCTTATATTGTTTACATTCGACATAACACACTGTTACTTAGTCGCCCAATCTTAAATACAATATTGAGGCGTATCCCCGCTGCATTTTCACAGGTCAACTCAGCCTGGCCATCCCTACGCGAGTAGGTGCAATAAGTACCAGCGAAAGCTGGGACGTCAGGCACATCACAACACAAACGGTGCCGGAGGAGTATGACAGACGAACTGCATGACAAACTTTCCACGCATTATAGTAATATTTGTTGTTAGCTGCGTCTCCGAAGAAAAATACATGTGAATGTATAGGATGATAGTCGCAACGCGGGCAGCAGCGGTTACAGCAGCTGGTTCTTCGGCCGCAGAAGCAACGACAACTACGGCAAGAGCGGCGGTAGCTATGGCAGCGGTTACTCGGGCAACTACGGTGGCGGCTCCGGTAGCCATAGCGACGACTACGACCTACAGTACAACTTTTACCCCTCGCAGCCCGGTCCGGGCTTCGGCGGCGGTGACGACAGCGATGACGACGATGACTATTAAAAAATCATTATTATTAGATAGATAATTAACAGCTAGCGGAACGGCAACTTAGTAACTATAACATTCGCAGCACGAAATGATGATTTTTTTTTCTCACATTTAGCTTAAATATAGTAATATTAATATACTGGTGCTGTCTAAATTTTTGTTTTGATTTTGGGTTTAGTTAATATAATTTATTTTATTTTTGTTTTGTTTATTATTACAAGCCTTGAAAGAACCCAATTACAGTTACTGAACAGCAGATATTAATTAGCATTCGCAGCACAAAATGGTAATTTCGTTAGTTAGTTAATAATTATTACTATAAATATCCACGGTATAGTTTTTTTTCGTTATGAGTTCGTATTTTGTTAATATAGGTTACGGCATTTTTGTTTCCTTTATTATTTTATAAAGCTGCGGGAAAAAACGATTACAGCTTGAAAGGGTATTTACGTGACGGATACGGCGATGAAGACTACAGACAGTAGGCCTAACTTAATACTCTAATCGTGTAACGTGTGTAACAACAATTTATGAAGAAGACTTAACAACATGATGTTTAAAAATTGTTTTTGTTTGTTTGTTTGTTTCATTAATTAGCTAAAGCAGTGAGGTTAAGTTTAACGTAATGCACTATATAAATTAAATTTGCGTTTTACTTACTTACTTATTTACTTAGAGTAAAAATTATAAGCCATACTTAAATCTGTAAGACAACGTCTGCAAAAATGTTTCCAAACATCCTGAACACGTTGAAAGTATAAAGTACAGAGCGACGTAACCAAACGGAACTGAACTGACATGGTTTAGTTTTTGACGAACTGATCAATGGGCAAGCAGAGCGGTGGTCATTGCTCACTGGCTGACGCGTACGTGAGCGTAATCACGTAGGCCACCGACGCCGTTGGACGGTGCCTACTGTAATGCATTACTGTTCGCCCATTGGGCAGTTTGTCAAAAATTAAATCGTGTCGGTTTAGTTACGTCGCTGAGTCGCTCTGCACGCGCCTTAAAATTTACCAAAGTCTTAAACGGCAGCGCTACCCTTACATGATTTTGCGTTGACCCTAATAAATTCGTTGATCGATTGATTGACTGAAATTATTGTCAATTGGCTAGCTACGTCTGCGCGACTGCATCAGCCATAATTAGTTACGTCAGCTGTCCAAGTGCACTGCATTCACGGGGACGTGCACTTGAGACTTTTCAGGCAGAGACCCGAGATTAACAAAATGATCGCAAAACATGTTTTGCGACCCCACCCTAATACATACTGTTGATTCCATTGTACAGCTGTGTAGGTTTTATTTTAGACTGGGACGTTAAATGTTAAAAAAGGTTAAAAATGGTAGAAAAGCTCTTTATGGGAAGCCCACTTTAGAGCCACAGAGCGTCACCTGCCATATGGGATCACACAGTGTTACCTGCCACCCGACACACGTGAACGCATTAACCACAGCCAGATAGGCTGGTACTCGATTTACCTACCCCGAAGGGATGGAAGGCTGAGTTGACTTAGGCGGCTGGTTACATACCGATATGGTTTACGCCACGCCACCAATCCGTTAGTAAGCTTACGTCCCGAGAGCGAGATGTCAAGACTATCAACATCACATCCGGAACATTTATGCAAGTTCATTTTTGATGCGGTCTAACTAAACATCGTCGATCACCGCAGATTAACAGAATTGTCTATGTTCGTGACCGCAGATCTGTCTATGCCATCAGTTCAACTGCACATACCTTATCAGATATTTCTTAAGACACGTACAGAGCGACGTAACTGAACCGAACTGAACTGACATGGTTTAGTTTGTGACAAACTGAACAATGGGCAAGCAGTGATGCATTACAGTAGGCACCGTCTAACGGCGTCGGTAAACTACGTGACTATGCTCACGTACGCATCAACCAATGACCAATGATTTAGCTCGGTCTGCTTGCCCATTGGTCATTGGTCATTGTTTAGTTCCCGTGTCAGTTCAGTTCAGTTTAGTTCAATTTAGTTACGTCGCTCTGTACGCGCCTTTATGTTAATCATTGCATATCAGCCTCATGCCCGTAGCCGGACCAAACGAGGGTTTAATTTCCAGCCACATTTTTTGCTATTTATGCAATTTTTTGCTGGTTTCGAGTAAGGGAGGGTAGTTCGATTAATTGGATCGAAGTCATCGGAGCCTCCTGACTCGCTCGACCTTGCCCCCAACTTCAACTCGTGGATCCGCCTATGAGCAGCATGCTCGGTGTTGCTGATTATGCGTGGGTTAAAATAAGCGTCTGTAGGCCTATATACTTTTTTTGTTTTAAAGAATCAAAGTTTGCGCATTTTTTGTCGAACGTGCCACATATCGTAGTTAATGGCTAGCTCTCGCGCGTAAAAATAGAGCTAAAGAATGTGTTTATATTCTTACGCCTTAGCTTTATGAACGTTTTAATGCACTATCCAAACATTTGCCACGTTTTTGACGTTTTAGCGTTTTTTTTAAAATTTATCCTGGAACGTTATTTTACATCTATAGACTTTAGTCGGACTGGAGTAATTATTTCACGTGACTCGAACTCGAACTTGAATTGAGAGGACTCGAGTGCATCACCTGTGGTAAACTATCGCCAGCGTGAGTGTAAAAAATAACGCGTTAATTTCGTCATCGTGTAGAGCTACGATTGCTGTAATTGCCATAGCAACAGATGCTGCGGCAGCACGATGAAGAATACTGATTGGAACAACGCGTGTTGATAACAACAGTGCTGAGCTATTGATAACGGAAGATGACGAGTATGAAAAAGAGTAATATCCAATGAGTAATAAACCACGGCTACGTAATACACTTTTTGTAGCAAAGAACAGCATTGGCAGCTACCGTGCAGAACATATAACCTAAAGTATCTGTTGAAATGTGAGTAAAACGAATAATACGTTAAATAGACAAATATTGGACTGGTAGTATAATCTTACAGATAGGTCTACTCAGTCAAACAAACAAGACAAAAACGATACATAATTTTTTTCGGCGAAAATGTTTTGCTTTATTCCATTTTCAGTAACTACACTGTATATATATTTTGACGTGTACATTTCACAACGTTAGGTCTAAGCAATGGCAATGTGACAGAAAGGGCCAAAGATTATAGAGCGAGCTTTGCTCGCTCTGTAATATTTGAAAGGGCCATGGGCAATACACCCTCCATTAGGCCTACATTTAAGCTGTTGGAAAAAAAATTTTTGTCCGAATAGTTTTGTTTAGAAATACCTAACTTGAGGCTGAACCTTAGGACACGCAGAACATCTTTTCGCAGAATGCGGCCGGTGGTAATTATTTTTTACTTAAGCTGTTTTAGTTACTTACTTATTTTATTTCAATTTATTTCGTGCGCTGTGTACACGTTTTTATATTTTTTTTGTCCTGGCTAAAACCCTGTCGCTAAGCTTTCTGGTCGACACGCCTGCGCTCGTCATCGATCTTGGCACTGGCCGTACCACTGACACCGCTCTCCACAATCGGCCACCGAGCGAGCATTCCCTGTCGCTTACTGTATGCTTACTGTATGCAGGATACACTGCACTGGAGCCTCAGACGAGCCATGTTGCTGGCGCTGTTAGAGATACAATGTAGTCCTGCTGGTTGTGATAGAACCACTGTTGTATTACCGTACGTGTTAATAACGACCACCAGGTCAACTCAGCCTGGCCATCCCTCCGTGGCTAAGCGCAATGAGTACCAGCGAAAGCTGGAAAGTAAACAGACACATTCACCAGTTATTACCTCCGGAAAAGATTCTACCTATGAAACTCAGGGCCACCAATTGTATTTTTGCTTTGCCTCAGTGCCACTATAACTTGTACAAACGTTCGTTTGTATTGCGATATTTGTTTGGTGATGCATATTAGATTTTGCATGTAGATCTGTTGTAGCTCTACCGTATTTCATTTCATTTTATTTTATTTTTTCTTTTTTTCCCTTTTTTTCTTTTTCTTTTTTCTTATCGATAGGTATTGTAACGATTATGCTCTGTTATGTACTGTTTTTGCAATGGCGTTTGATCGTTGTTTAATAAAAGATTACTTACTTACTTACTTACTTAGTTATGAGATTAGTGTTGCCGGGCGTTTCAACATTGATGAAAGGGGGTGAAAGGAAAGGAATAGAATTTGAGTGGTGATGACATATGAAGTAGGAAGTTTAGTGTTGTTTTAACGTCGAAAATGCTGTTGCTAACTTTATGGGGAAATGTTTGCATCTGCAAAATGTTTAGAATGTGCATTTTTTTCTTAGCGTCGACAGTTTTTTTAGTTTGCAGATCAAAGAGGCTAAGCTTCATCCTGTGGTCATCTGCGTTTATTGTCTGGATATATTGAATTACAGCGCTGCAGCTTTGAAGGCGCTCCATATGTCATTAGGCGGCGACACGTGGTGAATGTGAATGAGTAAATGAATATAATACGTTTGTATTGCCTTAGCATTAAACTTCTACTACTGTCTCAATGCTTGTATTGTGCAGGTTCGAGCCAAGACGTCGAAGGGGTGGACAGAATTTAGTGACGAGGTGTATGCGATCACAGGATATGCATGTACGTAAAGTTAGTTTGTTGCAGCTGGTTTCAGAATTAGCAGCAGCAGTAGTAGTAGAACTAGGCCATTTGGTACAATAATTTATAGTGAAATTAAGTAGTTGATGCTAAATATTCGTTTGTGTTATCATTTAACAATGCAGTGAAATTGTCGTTATTTCTGCATCGTCTAATTTATGTTTTGTCACCGAGGTATTGTCCTGTAAGCTAAGAATGAGAACAGAATTTACAGAAATTCACTAAGTTAGGCCTACAGGGTGCGGCAGAAAAAAGTGGACCCCTAAATTTTTTCGCCGTTTTCTCAGCAACCGTTTGGGATTTTAATACGAAATTTTACAGCTTTATTTACTGAAACCTTCTACATCTAACAGCCAA
>Ga0209367_1012401_pt1 | contig 11147 bp, 8 predicted proteins | sample WorMetLIZISLAND2_FD_187412 | JGI IMG/M metagenome (GOLD analysis project Ga0209367, IMG submission 187412) | Marine gutless worms symbiont microbial communities from Max Planck institute for Marine Microbiology, Germany - Olavius geniculatus... ... | reverse complement strand
GTTTGACTTGTTTCAACGATGTTATTGAACTGGTGTTGTAGCTTGAACATTTTTTCACGCTGAAAAATCGGTAAGCGGTCATGTTAAAAAATCTATAACTTCGTCATTTTTCAATGGAATCAAATTAATTTTATTTGGCACTTAGCCGTAAAACAATTGAGTAAATAAATCTTTAAATTTTCAAATTAAAATGCTAAACGGTTGCTGAGAAAACAGCAAAAAAACTTTAGGGGACTACTTTTTTCTGCCGCACCTTGTACTGAACCGGAAGTGCTATAGGCTTTCGCGCGTCTCGTGAGCATTAGCTCAATTTTTTTGTTTTTTTTAACTGTGCTGGCTGTGTGTTAATTGTACTCAGGGGTGGGACTACGGTCTACATACACGGAGCAGAGTTGCAGAGCGTCAGTGAAGCACAGCTCGTTGTTAGCATGAAACACTCCACAGTCGACGGCTTTACAAACACCGTGACTGAAACCAACTTCACTAGTCACGTGAGAAAATTATATAACTTAGCTATCTACTCGTACTTAACACATTCGTAGCTTTTATGTTACCCTAGTATGGTTTTATACAGTTTGCTCTCTTAATGATATAGTATGATTTAATGTGTTACATTAACTTATTTAGAGCTAAAAAAACTATCAGTTAAATATAGCAGGTAAACTGGAAGAACTAAAACTAATTTAAACAAAGCTACAAAATGAAATAAATAAACTAAGTGTTGTTATGTAAAAAAATTTAAGAAAGTCTAAAAGCTGTAAAAAAATATGACCCAGAAATCAAAAAAACTACAAACGGAAAAGAATAACTAAAACTGAAATGAAAAAATAATTGAAACGAAAAACCGTAATGAAATATTCGTCAACAGCATTATTCATAAAATACACTGTGTTTAAAAAAACACTTACTCACGTTTTCTTTTATAACTTTGTGGAAAATGTTTAGATTTTCAAAAAAAATTAGAGAATGTTTAGGAAAAAACACGTATTCCACCAGTGAAAAAAAGTTAAATATTTTTGCTACCGGTGACGTCAAGTTGACATCGTATTTTGTGTTTGGAAATTATGGAGTATACCGTTGAAGTCTGACATTTGATAAAATGTTTGCTTGTCAGTAAGGGTTATGGAGCCGCAAGTTTGTGCAAGATGTTTCTGGACAATGTCAGACAACTGAATATTGGTGAAATGAAATTTTTTAGTTAAACATTGACATGATCGGCAGTAACAAACCATTCGACTGATAGCGGGCAAGTGGTCATCCATGCTGTGACGGAATGCGTGTACGCCTGCCAACATCAACAAAGTTGAGGATCTTGAACTCAGCTAAGAAGATAAACCACTGAAACATTTCACAATAAAACACTGCGTGATGGATTAGCATATTTTTGGGTTCAGTCAACACAATGATCAATTTATGTGTTTTAACATTTCATCAAATGTCAATCTTTAGGGAAAATATGACATCAGCATGACGTCACTGGTAGCAGAGAATATTTAACCTTTTCACTGCTGAAATACTTGTTTTCTCTTAAACATTTTCTGAAAATTTTGAGCAAATTAAAACATTTTCCATGAAGATATAAAAGAAAACGTAAGTGGGTGTTTTTTCTGAACGCAGTGTATGTATACTAAATGTTTTTGTGAAGTTTTTCTTTCTACAATACTATATTTGTCTAATGCAAACGTAGTCAGACCCTACTAAGGTAACAAAAGCTAGTCTTATAAGAAACAAATAACTGTGACGAATTTTACAGTACAAATCAACACAATACATTAATTGCGCCGGTAAAAGTCAGCTGTGCTGCCTCTTGGATTACATGTTTACATGTATCTTCGTTATTTCTTTCTTCTAGTTTTTTTTAGACTTTAGCCTCCATAGCTTGTCTGTTTCATTAATTTTTTATGCCTCCTCTCAGCGTAATGAAGATTGGTTCACTGGATGATTGGTGGTAAGTTTGCGTTCAGTGGTGTGTGTGGGTACAGGCGTGCAAAACTGTCAGCTCATCTCAGCTGTTGTGCGTCATTCCTGCACTCCGTCTACCGAAGGAGTTCAATGACTTGAGCGATGCTGCGTTGATCTTTCCATACAATGACGCGTCGCTTCGCTACAGCCCTATGACGGCGCATTACACCGCTACAGCTTACAACGTCACCCGCAACTCGACGCTGAGCTTTGAGCAGACTGTCTTGCTTGACGGAGTAGCGCATCGCTGGTGGAACGAGTCCATGAACTTGCAATTTATCAGCCTTTTACCAACTGTCAGTGACAGCGGACTGCGGGATTTTGACGGCAACCTGCTTAAGATTGAGGTCCGTTGCTGTTTTACCGCGCGTTGTCCGTTTTTCCATCAGTTCGTAACGTGGTGGGATTACTCAAAATATGCACAAATTGTAATCGAAATTTAAGTTTCTGAAGAAGAGGTGATCAGATTACTTTGTTGATTTTGTATTATCAGCCAGAATTCTTTACCAGTGCATGTAGATATGAGAAAATAATGTGTTGTAAATAACAGGTAAGTAGCTGTTTGAACACTGCAGTAGCTGCGGAGTCTGTGATTTTGAACAGACGCCCTCAAATGTTCTAACTAACTAACTACCTTTCATTCATTCGACAAGCGACTGATTGACTATGTAATGACTCGTCGTGCTCAGGGCAGTAACTTGGACAGAGGAGTGACGCGGGCAAGTGATTACACAGTGCTACTGGGAGACGAACAGTGTATACCGAGCGGCCAGCTTAGCGCCAACATGTTTCACTGTCGCGCTCCAGACTCCGGTCCAACAGCCGCCATTGTCGACAACCTGCACTGCAACGATAGCCTCGCATTGATTGTCAGTTACTTAACTCTTTCGTTTTTTTACCTCCGCCATGGAGGTTATGTTTTTGCCAGAGTTTGTTTGTTTGTCTGTCTGTGTGTTAGCAAGATAACTCAAAAAGTCACGAACGGATCTTTTTTGAAATTTTCTGGGAATGTCGGGAATGGCAAAAACTACCAGTGATTTAATTTTGGGGGTGATCCGGAAGGAATCCTGGATTCTGGATCACTTTGAAATTTTTGTTAACATTGCTTTCAATGGGGCATAAGGAAAACCGCTGCCAAGCCGAATATGGTGCTGCCACCTGGCAAACGACATGGCATTGGCGGAGGTCTGCGGTCTCTGACTGCTTTTCTAGTCTTTAAAATACATTTTGCTGTTGTCATTGCATTTGTAACAATGGCCAGCATTGATGAACTGTAATTTATGCACTTTATGGTCTCGCTTTTAAAGTATTATTTAATTCTTTCGTAATCGCAACTGTGTGGTTTTGGAGAATATGTACTATACTTTCTCTTCCATTCTTTACAGATATTAGGCCGCCCTCACATGTGATGCAAAACAAAAGCTAAATTGTAATTAAATTGGACGCAACTGCAAAATTGTTGTTTGTTTTCTTTTGGACCAAATTATAAATGATTTTCGTTTATTTTTGAGAATTGAGCGTATTATTTGGCGTGTTTATTTTCTGAGTTTTGTCAAGTGTTTTAATGTTTCATGTGTAGGCTACTTTTTCGTCTGACCATGTTGTGCTTCAAATCTTTTTATGTGTTGTTCTACTTTTAGGTCATCTGTAGTGTAAGTCTAAGTGCAGTTTTTGCTTGGTTGTTCCCGCCGCATTATTGCGAAATGCGACACTGAAATTATGTTACGTTTACCATTTGGCAAACTAATAAATGTATTGATTGTTTTACGTGTGCACGGACAACCTTAATCAAGAAAGACTCTATGTGCACTAAGTTTTGATGAAGTTTAAAGAAAATTTATGTGCTTTTGGTTTTCGTCCGTTTCTAAACGTTTTAGTTCTATAACATTTTTATAGAAACGTTAAAACTATCGGTGCAGTTTTTAGTTTGATTTTAAGTTTTGCTGAACAAAAACTAGTTTACATCTAGCCAGTTATGCTTCAGTATATTTACTTTACTTCTCTTGGGTAATATTCAATGTGTCAATTTGTTTTTATGAGTTGCATGTCATGAAATAAATGCTTCTGTGTTTTTGGACTGCATGGCGTTATATAAATTGTGTATTGTTATTATTATTGCAAAAAATATCTTTTTACTTTTTTTTACTTTATTGCCGTACTGCACATGAATTTTTAGGCCTGAATCGTTTAGCACTTCTAAAACGGACCCGGACAGACAGTGTAACTACTACTGCTAGCAGTGATTGTAGTAGTAGTAATAGACAGAGCTGTGCATTAATAGGCCGTGTGAATATTGTGAAACAGGTGAAGCTAGGAGGTCGACATGTCGGCAAAGCGGGCTGTCTGTCATACTCGTCGGCCAGCTCGCAGGACGCTGCAAACAGCAATGTGCCAATCATCGTCGTCGTCGGCACTATCGGCCTGGCTCTTATCGTCGTGCTCGTCGTCGTTGCGATCCGGACGTTCCTGCGCTGTCGACGCCGTCTTGACGAGGAACGACAGCCACTTGACTCACCGCACAAGGTCTGCTGCATTTCGCAGCCAGAGTCGCGTTTTGTTCTTTCCTACACATTTCTCCACAGCAGTATGTCTGTTTGTCTGCTGTCTCTACTGGATACCACACTGTTGTAGTGGGTAAGCGAGCACGCAATGCGAGCTTATACCACTCCAGACAGTGCTGTATCGTACTTAAACCAAGCTTAGATGGCCTGGACTACACCGTAGTTTGCTTTATGACGCATGACTGCAACTGAAAATTAAGAAACCAGTGCAAGCAAGCTAAGTGTGCTTCAAGTCACATTCGTGTACCTTGCTTGAACAGTTCGATAAATTCATACAAGGTTTGTTTGGCAGGTAATGAAACGGGTAACGATTAGCGTGATAATAAAAGTAATAGATAAAGCGTGCCATACTCCAACTGGGGCTTAGGCAGGGTGTTCATTTCCCTTTCCTAGGCTTTGAGCCCGTAGGTAGATAAACCACTCAAGTCCGTGACGCATGAGCAGTGCGACGCCAGACCTTCCCCTTTGACTGGCATCAAACTATACTGCTTGGTAACAGAGGCACATGTGTGTGAACAACTTGCTCTAGATCGTTACCTGGTTGTGCTCTGGCTCGAAGTCGAACCAGCGACCTTGGGGTCACCAGTCCGACACGATACCGCTACACCACCAAGCCACGTGATAATGGCGACGATTAAAATAAAGAACTTGGATGCGCTATTGATAAAGTAGTGGTGAATTTGGTGTACAGACTTAGTTAGTCTTACTGGCGTGTCATCATGTCGCATCCTGTCCAAAAAATGTGCTATTGCGCCCATCGTCCATATGGCAAAATAGCGGCATACCAGTTGCGCAAACTATTCTCGAAAACAAACATCTGATGAAAATGCGAAAAAAAATCTATGTCGTGAAGCACTGCTATTAGTTGATGTCTGTGATTTGTAGGCAATAGGCTTATTTTTTTCTTGCAGCGGAAGTGTTTGCGCCTATCTGTCCGCATGTCTCCGTAGTGTGGTCTGTGTGTCGTCTGTCCTTCGTCACATTCGTGCCTCCTGGTTAAAAATTTTGACGGATTTAAATGCCACTTGGCACCTGACTTGCGGGGTTCAATAAGATATTGTATTAGATGGGATCTCTGATCCCAGGGACAGAAAATATTTAAAAAATTGTAGCTCGAACTCAGCAGCCAGAGCATGCAATTGCAAACTGCTGCAGTGCGTTCCCATGGCGACTAAATAGAAAATGATTCTGCCTAATACCAAGTGACTTTGGCTACTTGTTCTGGCTGACGTGTATGTGCGTAGAATTTGGGGAACACGTCGATGCCTAACAATATGAGCGAGTACGCAAACAGCGGCGAGTTTTCACCGGCCGCCAATGACACACTGGAGATGTCACAGTACGGCAACTCCAGCGAGCTGAAACAAGGCACGATTCAACGTCACACCACCAGTGAAGTCGGATTCTATTAGCTGCATACGTGGACTAGCTGCGTGCTGATTTCACAGCAAATGACAGGAGCGCAGCACGTTGTTATGTCGCTTGGCGCAGAAACCTCTTTATGTGATCTTCGCTCACCGCTCCGTTCCATCTCGGCAACCTTTCGCTCCGCTCTTTGAATAAAGGCACGTGCTGACACCGGGACACCGGGAGCGTATCCAGTATGGTTAAAAATGCTATATGGTTAAATGCTATAACTGTTTATAGGAAACCCATCTCAGAGCTACGGAGCGTCACCTGCCGTATGGGATCACACAGTGTTACCAGCCACCCGACACAGCTGAACGCGCCCCGTTTGGACAAAAATAAAGTTGCTCGCTACTCCCGACTTTTCATTTGTTTCTTTTTCGTTGTCCAATTCGCTCACAGTTTTCTCGCATACTCTAGTATCAACTCCTGCTATTTATTTGACGCCCTAAAAGTATTCAACAGCCCGATCTTTCTACATTTACGCGATCTTGCGAAAACAATGGATATTTTTTGTAGGAGGCATCTTTTCACAGAAACTGTGTGATATTTAACCACCGGCATAGTCAGTCATAGTTACTTAGTTCTACAAAGCTAGCTACTGTGGCTTACGAAGAAGAATAAATAAAACTTGATTCACAATTTTATATGAAGTGAGACAAATAAAGTACGTTTACAGGTAAACGGAACTTTTGAAATCCGTTGTCGATACATTGTACAAATGTACAAAACATCAGTTTATACACTTGTTAACGGCTACATGCAATGAGTGACACATTGAAAACAGCAAAAATTATAAAAAAAAGATGATATCACTCACCATCACATCGCCTAACTGTCAATGTGCTGTTGAATAATATCACCTTTTTTATAATTTTTGCTGTTTTTCGATGTGTCACTCATTGCATGTCGCCGTTAACAAGTGTATAAACTGATGTTTTGTACATTTGTATTTGCTATTTTGTTACAATAATAAAGTTTTTATGTTGATGGTCAATTATAAAATATTTGCTTTACACGGCCATGAAGACACTGAACCTTAAATATTTTGGGGGTCACGATTTTAATCTTTAGGGGTCGTGTGATGTCATCGGAACGTGACCATCAGACTCGTCGAGTGCACTTTCCTAGTGATGGTCAATGATGACCATGAATCTATCTTGCACAGATACGGAGATACGGGGCTTCAAAAATTGTGGGGTCACGAGTTTGACCTTTTGGGGTCACGTGACGTCATCGGTCACGTATCCATTGGATACAGCATATGTGTTTTCGTATTGGCGGTCCATTGAAATCATGCATCTATCTTGCACCGTTACGAAGATATGGGGCCCCAAATATATTGAGGTCACGACCGTGACCTTTTGGGGTCACGTGACGTCATCGGTCACGTGACCATTGGACTCGGCATATGTGGTTTCCTATTGGTGGTCCATTGGAACCATGCATCTATCTTGCACCGTTACGGAGATATTACGACCCAAAGATATTGGGGTCACGACCTTGACCTTTTGGGGTCACGTGACGTCATCGGTCACATGACCATTGGACTCGGCATATGTGGTTTCCTATTGGTGGTCCATTGGAACCATGCGTCTATCTTGCACCGTTAAGAAGATATAAAGCCTCAAAGTTGCATTTGCCCATGTTAAAGGCCAAAAATTCACTGCGCATGCTCCGTGTCACGTGACCTATAGGCAGGGGACCAAAATGACCACATATTTGGAATTCCCAAGTCTATATTGCCTATTCACTATACAACTTTTATGAGGCTACGATGACGATTAAGGGTCGTTTGTAGGTGAAAATTTTATACAGAGGCATGTTTTTCAAGGCAAAAACGTTGACTGCGCATGCCCCGTGTCACGTGACCTGTGGGTAGGCGGTCTAAAATGACCACATATTTGGAATTCCCGAGGCCATATTGCCTATTCACTATACAACTTTTGTGGGCCTACGATGACCATTAGGGGCCGTTTATAGGTGAAATTTTTATACAGGAGCGTTTTTGGCCGATAATTTGTCCGTTTTTGGGCCAAATTTTTGACTTTGGGGGGATTTTTTTGGGGTTAGATATTAACTTCAAATTTCGGTTTCCGAAAAGGTTTGACCCTTGCGTGAGACCGCGTCGTTTGAGCCATCGTGCGTGAAAATTCGCTGGCGGTCTGACCTGTAGGTCGGTCAACAAAAAAGGTATATATATCGGAGAAAAATTTTCGTTATATTTCACTCATTTGCCGAGAAGCCCCCAATGGACGGATTTGCACGAAATTTTGCACCGGGGGTCATCTTGCCGACGTTATTACCTGTTTCAAATTTTGTGTCGATTGGTTGAGGGGTTTCGGATCTGCGCGGGGTCGAATTTTGCCATTCTCCCTTTACTTAGCCGGTCGCCATTAACACGGGGCTGTGCTACCGCACGCCTGTGATTTTGCGATTGTCATTCCTCAGAATTGGTTAGCACGTCTTACCTGAAATGTGCATTACCTGCGGTGCTTCCGTCGATGTTATAACATGCAATCAAACAGATACAATGCAAATAAAGTAAATATTGTTCTAAATACCGGTGTTATTTTTCTCTGACGTAATCAGGACGCTGTCATAAGTTGACTGATATTAAGTTTTGTCGAGGTTTCATGGAAAGCTTATGTACAGTGTATCTTTGATATCATGGCAGTTGTTCCTACGAGAAATCGCCTACAGTGGCAATCCATAAGAAAATAGAACAGTTGCTTTTGCTCTACTTTTAGCGGTAACTTTTTCAAGTAGTCCAAATAATATTTTTCTAGATAAATTCATATAGTAAGACTATGTGCCGCAATTCATTAAACCGTATGTAGGCCTAACGGTCATATTGTTTTGCGTTGCATCTACGAAAATCTATCAACTGGCGTTTAATCTAGTGTGTAAAAAGTGAGATGCTATAAAGTAAATGAAAGCTGTTGTTTATTTATTCAAGTTGCTGTTACAACTGCGTTTGACTGCATATGTAGAATAAGCTTAAGTTGTCTTACGTTATACATTTAAGTAAGTAATTAAGTAAGTACGTACGTGCATATTTAAAGTGCACAGTGTCAGCCAGTGGCTGAATCTGAGGCACTTGGCTGAACCGCTAGGGGGAGCAGTAGGCCTGCTGGAAGCAGTGAGTTTTACGGAGGCGACGGAAAGTGACTGCAGAGGTAGAACTGCTGATGCTAGAGGGTAGTAAGTTCCAGACTGTGGGGCTGTAATGGTAAAACCGCGGGAGGCAAAGGTTGTGCGGACACGTGGAACCGACGAAAGATTGGTGTTGGCAGAACGCAGAGAACGTGTGGGAATGTGATTATTGAGCAGAGAACGTAGATAAGCAGGTTGAGAGGAGTTGAGAATGTTGTACGTCAATGTGGCAAGTTTGAATTCAATGTGTTGATCAATTGGGAGCCAATGCAGATCCTGGAGAATATCAAATGAGTGAGTACCACGAGGGAGAGCGTGACTGGCAACAACTTTGGCAAGTGTATTTTGGACGCGTTGAAAACGGTTGATATTTTTCTGAGTGATGCCAAAAAGAAAAGAATTGGCGTAGTCTAAGCGAGAGCAGACCAGGGAAGAAGCGACTGATTTGGCCATATCATCAGTGATGGCCGAACGAATATGGCGGAGTGACCGGATGTGATAATAAGCAGATTTGCAGATGGAGCTAGTGTGTTTATCAAAAGAAAAATGACAGTCCATGAGTGACACCGAGAATCTTTATGTTGTCAGACAATAAAACTGAGCAGCCAGCAACATTAACAGAATGGACAGAAGCAAAGGTTCTGGAACGCTGACGAGTACCAAGTAGCATCGCATCTGATTTATCAGGATTTAGTGCCATTCCGTTGACGCAAAACCATAAATATAAAGCGTGCAGACAGCTAGTGAGGTTAGCAATATCAGATGATGGATCGGATGGATTTAACGCGATGAAGAGCTGAGTGTCATCAGCATATTGCTGATGACAAACCTGAAAAGAGCGAGTAATAGTTGCAATCGGTGAAGTATATGTCGCAAATAACAATGGCCCAAGGACGGAACCCTGGGAACACCGGTGGTACACCTGGTTGAAGTTGAGGAGTGATGGCCAATGTGCACTAACTGGGTTCTGTTAAACAGACAAGACTGTAGCCAAGAGAGTACAGAACCAGTGATGCCAAAAATGTGTACGAAAACGGTTGATGAGGGTGACATGATCGATGGTGTCAAAGGCTGCACTAAGGTCCAAAGACACAAGCAAGGTCGAGGAACCAAAGTCTGACGCACGGTAAATGTTCTCTAGTGTTGAGAGTAAAGAAGTTTCAGTAGAGTAACGAGGCCTGTAAGCTGACTGGTAGTGGTTGAAATTTGAACAGGCAAATATATGTGGTTGGAAGCGTGCGAGAAAAAGACGTTCTAATATTTTGGATATAAAATCGAGGTTGGAGATAGGCCTATAACTAGAGGGATCAGATGTCTCGAGAGTAGGCTTTTTGAGGAGACGTGTAATTATACATTTTGCTTGCTAGTGATGAAGAGAAAGCCATTGTGTAAGTTTATTGTGTACATTAAGCTTTTTGTTTAAATTGTATTCTCTCAAGCTTGTTGTTCTGCAAATACATCTTTATGAACTATAATCTATGTTGCATAAGGCCCGTCCATTTTTTTATTATGTACGTGTTATAATATTGTGTTTTAATGTTGACATCGTCAGACGTCCTGTTCGAATGTTGCTTTTGTTTTAATGTTTTCGAGCTTGTAAAATGACGAAAATGATTTGTTCATTATAATGAATTTTCACAAAGTACTTAATTGTCGGTTGTATTATCTAATATATTTTGTGTCGCCTTTTGCGTTGTCATTTGTTAACTCATGGGCATTTTGTAACTATTACGTTTGTGCTAGCTATAGGTTACAAGTAATTTGAGCAAAGCTCGTGATACGCGCGACAGCCTTAGCAGTTCCTATTCGCAGGTTGTCTTGATTTAACTCTATCCATTTTGACGCAATTCACTCTTGAAATTTACGCCGCAGCCACAAATTGGAAAAAACACTAAAACCCTTATTTTAGAAATTCAAGGTCATTCAAGGTCATCAATGTTTACACCAATAAAAAGCTTGTCACTATATTGCTTGTTATGATAAGCAGCATGTCTCTGCCGATCTGCAACCGTTTTCAAGCTACACGAGCCAATAGCGGTAAAATAACTACTTGTAGATTCT
>Ga0209367_1012400_pt1 | contig 11148 bp, 9 predicted proteins | sample WorMetLIZISLAND2_FD_187412 | JGI IMG/M metagenome (GOLD analysis project Ga0209367, IMG submission 187412) | Marine gutless worms symbiont microbial communities from Max Planck institute for Marine Microbiology, Germany - Olavius geniculatus... ... | reverse complement strand
AGTTCTTTTTAGTTTATGTGCTAGATTAAACTGACAGTGTGTTTGTCAGTTTTTGAGTGCAAATTTTCCATTGTATTGTATTGTATTGTATTGTATGTATCATCTTATTAACGGTGTCTGGCTTTTTCGCCCCTTTGCCAGTTCGCCCCCTGGCTTGTTCACCCCCTGGCTCTTTCGCTCCCTGGCTCTTTTGCCCCTTGGCTCTTTCGCTCCTGGCTTGTTCGCCCCTGGCTCATGTGCCCCCTGGCTGATTCGCCCTCTGGCTCTTTCACCCCTTGGCTCTTTCACCCTTTTGCTGATTCGCCCCTTGGCTCTTTCGCTCCTGGCTTGTTCGCCCCTGGCTCATTTGCCCCCTGGCTGATTCGCCCCCTGGCTCTTTCGCCCCCTGGCTTGTTCGCCCCCGTGCCTGGCTGATTCACCTCTTGGCTCATTCGCTCTCTGGCTTGTTCTCCCCCTGGCTCTTTCGCCCCCTGTTCCTGGCTGATTCGCCCCCTGGCTTTTTTTGCTCTGGCTTGTTTGCCCCCTGTCTATTTCGTTCCCTTATATTGGACATTTCGCCTCCGTTGAATACCAGCAATTCGACATCGAGGTTTATGCGTAATAATTGTCCTTAGGCCTAGATAGTTTATGCACGATGAATACACTTATTTTATTTTACATGTACAGGGTTTTAGTATGCTTTCCCGCCTTAGAATGTTTGCAATGATGTCTGACGCTCTCTATAGATCTAGGTGTTCGTCAAGCGGTTATTAGGCCTGGACCTAAGTATACCTGTAAAAATTCATTTCAAAGGAAGCTTGACATTGACACATAGAGCACGTTGAATTTAAACACACTTAGCTTGATAGGAGTGGGGTCTGTGATGCGGCTTGCAGGCATACAGTGGATACTGGATAATGCATCATGTCAAGTGAAATTTCCAAGTAATCCATTTTGTTATCTTTGGATATAATTGCCGCTCAGTAGATGGACAGCAAACTGTACTCGTGGTAACTTGTAAGTTGTAGCATTTGTTTGTTGTATTTTGCAGATTCTTCCATTCACACCGCTTATATGGGGCCTGTACAGCGCAGCTGTGTTCATGCTGTTTACTGTGATAAAGCTAGTGAACTATCGGCTACATGTGATGTACGATACTGGCATGGCCGTTGAGGAAGCTGAATTCGAGGATATGGGTGATCGCAGCGAAATCCAGGATCACTCAGAGCATGGCAGAATTGGTGGAACACTAACAGATATAAATGATGTCGAACACTCCAGGTAGTTGAAATATATGTTAAGTTTACATGTGATATAGCAGTGCAGCTACTGTCTGTTATAGGTTGTAGGGAGCTTACGTTTGTTTTCTTTGTTTGTTAGCTTGCTATGCAGACTTGTGTAATTAGCTGTGACAGTCCAGGCATCGTCGGTCTGTCATCTGTCACTTTGCTGTAAACAAAGTGCAAGCTATGGTCACATAATCTTCACTGTTGTCTATGAGAAACACTTGCTCGTGGAATCTGTAATGTTTATCCAGAACTTCAAAGTGATCACCCAGTCCATTGCACTGAATGGAGAGGGGTAATGAAAATACACTCAGTCAGTGTATGGCGAAAGAGAAAGGATGCACCATGTTCTTCACTGGTTTGTATAATGGGCTAGTTTACGACCGCTGGTAGAAAAAAAAGATTGCATCTAGTTGCAGATACTGACTTTACAACAACAGATCTAGTTAGTGCAAGCTAGAAACAAATGTACAAAGTTACACTGTCGAATTGGAATTTAAACAAAGAAATGTATAATTTAAAACCCAAATTTGCAATCTCATATCCCTGGAATGGATATTTGTTATGCTGTAAATAAACAGCAGATCAATAGATTATTATTAGTAGTTTTTGTTGTGTATCTCCTGCAGTACTGACAGTATAAAAAGTTGTTATTGACTTAGATTTCATGAGAAATTTCATTACTTGTGCATAACCTGCAGTGTTAATACTGTGAACTGTTTTAGTGCTCCGATGGAGTCAATAGAGATGACAACACTTACAAATATGTCGAGTCGTTGGCCGCGCACATCAAGCATGACTCCTCCAGTTCTGTGCAGCTCGAGAGCATCCCCAAGTAGTGGTAGCGGCCGCAGAGTCACAAACATGATGCCTGCCGACTCCATGGAGTACATTAGGAAAATGATCGAGGAAGATCGCTCTTCTTCTCTGCGTGATAAAAGTGGGTACTGACTAGATGCTTGCTTAAGGCTTGTTGAGATACTAGGAAAAAAGTTAAACACATGTCATTGTGGTTGACACCTTTGTACGAATTTTACAGCATTGCATAAGATATTGCCAGCAAAGTTTAAAGTCAGCTGACACAAAAACTAGGCTAAATATGAAAAATCCAGCCTGCTCATTCTAATTTAGACATTGTGCTTTGGTCAGTAGACTGTAGTTATTAGTCAACTGATACAGCCCTGCCAAGTCTGACGCATCTTGTGTCAGTCTCACACATTTTCATTCAACTCTAGCTTTTCTACTCGCTTAAAGGTCCATGGTCACCAAAATTAACATATACATTTCATCCATTTTCCTGAAAGTGCAGAATTTTATGATAACTTTGACAGTAATATCGGCGCCCAGCGTTCTGTCAACACGGAAAAATTTACCTTTGAAGTCGACGATCTACAAAAACGACATAGGAAACGCGCCGCCATGATGACCTGCGGTGACGTCATGAGTTTAGCCTATAGACGTCATGAATTAATATTCATGACGTCTATAGGCTATGGCCTAGCCTAGAATGATGACGTCGTCGGCTAGCCATTAATGTTCATGATCTATATGGGCTAGGGTCATGACGTCACTGCGGGCACTGATAGATTAGAATATTTCACATAACGTAATGTAATGCCGCATTTCGTTTGAATTCACGCATTAATTTCATATATTTATGAAGCTCAAATTGACATATTATATATGCGAGGTTAAAAGTCTAATCTTCAAGCCAGGTTAGGTCACCCAAAGTTCCAAGCGCCACGAAAAGGTCGCCTGATCTCAATGATCTGACGGACTTACGTCGCACCTGATGGGTGTATGATCCCTTCTCATTTTTCTTTTTCATTCCTCTTTTTTCTTCCCTCCTTTTTATTTTTTCAGTCGCCTGAACTGAACTGAGTTTATTAGCACACAATTGTAGCTCCAAAGCTGAATAGCTAAACTGCTAAATGATATCTTGTCTTCCTCTTCCCCTTCCTATGGGGTATGAAAGAGCACTGTAAACAATTTTTGGACATTCTGAGCAAAAAAAAGTGCGTTTTACAGGCAGCTGCAGCCAGTACTGATGCAAAGCAATAGGCAAGGTGGAGCCAGGGCAGTGGATCTTCCAGCCTGTTCATTTGACCTGGTGCACCCTGTTGTAGTGGTATATCGCCGCCACTGGAAGGTTGATCACTGATCATTTCTTTTTGCTTTGAGCGTGTCACTACAGTATCTTGTGTTATGTTAATCTAGGAAATCTTGCATGCGATAACCTTATAACAACAATTTTAGCTGCATCTTTCTTTGTTTTGTGGTATGGAAAGCTGAAGACTAGCTTTGAGTGTTACTAATGGCAATTGGTTTTGTTTTTGTACGCTGCAGGGCACGACTCTAAGCCAAACAGTGCAGAAAATCTGCGGTTACGGCCGCCGTCGAAGACAAAAGAGTCACTGAATCTTTCAGCTGGTGCCTCGGCACACACAGCAAATCGCAGCATGTCTGCAGCATCAGCAAATGACAGACATGTGGACAGTTTAGATGCCTCAGCAGATTGTGCTGCGGCTGTCGAACCATCATCAAACGGTGCGGGTAGCTTGCTGCGACCGACGTTGACGTTGTCACGCAAGGGTCACGGACATCGGCATCGGAGGGCAGTCCGGCGTGCCAGCAGTGGTGTCAGCTGTGCTGCTGCTATGCCACCATCTTCCGTCGAGGTTGATCCACGTGAGCCGCAAGTTGTGCTCTCGGAGTCAGCCCTGTTAACGACGCACAGAAGCCGTGGGTCTCGTCCACATGGACCAGTCGAAACGGTCGCTTTGCAGACATTTGGCACAAGTCGCGCAAGCTTTGCGTCACCGGTTCAGTTCGATCTCTCATCGCTCAGTTCTTACAAGGAGACCAGTCCCGAGTCTGAGACCTCAGCTCCTCACACCTCCATGCGCTTGTTGAAATTGGATGTCTCGTGCCCTTCCAAGATAAATTTAACAGAGCCTCGGAGGCAATCTGAGAACCGACTGTCATCACTGTCACAGAGCCGAGACTCTTTAGAAATGTACAAGAATCGGGCACAGCGTAAAATGTCGGTCGATGGCGTGGTGTTGAGCGAGAGTGCAGTTATACATGCTGTTGCCGAGCCGGCTTGTTCGACGTCAAACTTTGCTGATGATAACAGTGCTGACCATGTGATTACTTGCGCTAGGCAGCAGAGCTCTGATAGCGATCGTTTAGCCACCATTGCCATAGATCAGATTCAACCAGAAATTGATTCCAGTACTGCTACGATCGATCGACTGCCTTTATCGCGCAATGTCATAGAAGTGCCACCAACCACTGATGCAGCTCTTCTCACTCGTAGCGGCTCCAGTCCAACAGAGTCCAAGTCCGAGTCGAGTAACACACTGACACCTGCTGCTGATCTCTCGTCAGACACTGTTAGAAGGAGAACTGCTGCTAGAAGTCCAGCAAGCAGCAAACTGGCAGCATCTTCTTCCTCGTCATCTAGGAAACTGACGTCATTGTTCTGCGGTGCTAGTCATCACGATGATGATGACAACGATGATGATGATGAAGGTGGTGTTCGTGACATCGCAGGTGAAATTGGCGAAGCCACCGGAGCATTTGGTTGGCTTTTTAGCACCGACAGTGAAGATTCGCCATCCTCTGTTGGTACGTACCCATATTTTTGCATGTACACGGTGTTTCATTTCTCATCGGTGAACCAGATAAAGTTCACCATCGAAGCAAGGTAGCAACTGATAACACCAGTTGAGACAGCCAGCGTTACGTCACAACTCGCAAAAAATATTTAATTAGTGGCCATATTTTGTCAAAATGTTTTGATTCAGTATTTCTTCAGCTACATCTGGTAAAATTTTTGTGTAAATTGATCATCATTTGAGTGAATTATGAAAGAAAGAAAAGGGTGTTTTTTAATGAAACACCATGTATACACACATACATGCCAGTGAAGATGTGTATAAATTTATACCACAAAACTTTAAGTTGAAATAAAATCTTGTATACAGGCCTTGTATACAGGTTAGGAGAATATGTTATGCTTTGGTCACTCAGTATGTTATGAAGTAGGTAGAGTATTGCTGTAATGTGAAAGTGGGATTGATGTCAGAAAAGAACAAGAAGCAGTAATAGATTAAAGCTGTCAAAATATGGTTCCAAGTTCGGACCATTTTAGATGGCAGTAGTGTTTGAAGCTGTTAAATATTTTCCACTTGGTCTGTAGCTTGGTTTGGTGTGTGTCTCATTTTGTGGTATTGAGTATAGTGTGCTTGTATGTTGGCAGACGATGTGCGATCGTGCACTGATGCGACTGACTCGTCGGGAACTTTAACGAATGATGACACCTATGTAACTCCTCGGACCGATCTGCCCTCTGTTGCCAGTCTGCTGCAAGTGAACGTGAATGCCTCTAACAACAGAGTCGCGGCCGAGGCTGCAGCCAAGCAGTGCATGCTGACTTCGAGGTGCTCAGCATGCAACCAGGTCCAGACAGAAAGGAACCCCATCGCTGCGGTGGAAGGTGGCACCCAGACTCCAAAGACAGAGTCGCCACAACTCTCGGATGAAGAACATCGGTACTTGGAGCTGCAGCGAAGTCATGGTGCCATACCCAAGTGTCGCTCCGACCATCGGCCATGCAGTCATTCCGGTAAAGTCTTTTTTTTTTCTTAAATTTCTCTTCATAATCTTAGATGGGTTTAAGTAAGTATGTAAGTAATTTATATTATGCGACATGTGTTAACTGTAACGATCTCAAATGCATTCGATATGCTAGTAGAATGAGAAGTAAAAATGTTTTAGATGACATGTGAACGTGGCCTATTTGATAAGCCTTATTTCTAGGATGATGACAGCAAAGTGTCAGCCTAAGTAGAGCTAGATATGAACAACCAAAGAGAAAACCTCTCTTGAAATGTTGTTTGAACACTGAATGTGATAGTGCAGGAGTAATGTTGAGTGGAAGGTTGTTTCATTGTTTGGCACCACACCATAGATTGGAAATGTCTGTTTGCAGACTGTAGTATAGCATAAAGTTCTGACAATGAGAGACCAACGATCATGAAATTTTTCAGCATAGCATGAAAGGAGACATGAAGCTTTTTTGACTGTAGCTGCTTAAAGTTTGTTAAGTCAGGATTGAGCTAATATTTTTGCTTTTATGCTTAGTTGGTTAGCCTCTGATGCTGTGGAGCTAACATGACAAAATGTGGCTGTTCGTTAACTATTCTTTGCTAGTCGTAATGTAATGCTGACGTCATAATGTGGGGAGTACAAACTTGCTAGTTACAACCGGTGTGACAGCTGCTGAATAGTTGCCCTGCTTCGATGGTGAACTTCATTTGGTTTACTGATGACAAACTGTTGAAGTTTTGCCATTGCAGCCACAAAAAACGCCCATAACGATCAATTTTTCACAGTTGTGGGATAGCTTAACTTTTACATCTTCCAGCTAGACAATGCACCAGCACACACCGTTTGCAAGATGGTTGAGTTTATGGATCGAAAGACGCCTGATTTCATGCTCCCATGTTGCTTAGTGCTGATATGAAGAACATTTTTCATCCCTGAACCAGATAAAGTTTGCCGTCGCAGCAGGGTAGCAACTGACGGCACCAGTTGATACAGGCAAGCTTGTACTTAAGACACATTATGACATCAGCATTACATCGCGACTAGCAAAGAATATTTAACTAACAGCCATATTCTGTCAAAATATTTTAAATGAGTATTTCTTTAGCTACATCTGGTAAGAATTTTGGGTAAATTGATCATCATTTGAGTGAATTATGAAAAAAAGAAAAAGGGTGTCTTTTTATGAAACATCGTGTATTTGATAGTAATATAGTCAACTGCATAAGATAACTGCATGTGAAAAATACCACCACAGCGGCCACATTAAGGATCCTGGCTGTTGTTTAATGTGCACGTATGTTGATATGTGGTTGTTGGTTGCTTTGGCAGGAGCTCACAGAAGGGCCAGTCGACAGCTGTCTTTGGACACCATCGAGAATCAGCTGAGGTCACGCATGCAGCAAATATTGAACAAGTCGAGCCAGCAGGACGCCGAGTTAGAACTGGACAAACTTCAGTCTGAACTTCTTGCACGAGGTACACAAGCAGCCAGCGTTTCTTTTATATTATTGTAAGCATAATTTTATTTATTATTGGCACAGACTTTCCAGGCACAGTGGATGTGAATGCCCCTTGAAAAGTTCGCTTGAGTGCTGAATGTAGCCACAAAATATATGAAATATATAAATTTATCCTGCCCAATGAGTGTCCAATTATTGTGCATTAGGGTGGTCCGTGAAATATAGGCAAAAATTAAAGTGATGAATGTTTTTACGCACAAAAGCAGCTACTGCTTTCATTGCGTCTTAGCCATCGCAAGTCTGTCTGTCTGCCTGTTCATCCGTTCATTCGTCTGTCACACGGGTGGATCAGTCAAAAACGGTGCAAGCTAGGATTACAAAATTTTTACCCGGGCTGTCCGGAAGACTCTAGTTTCAGGAACCGTAAAGCTTTTCCATAAATTCGAAGGGGGTCACCCTGATTGAGGGCGCTAAATGAAAGATACACAAAAAACACTGAAACTCACCCAAAATCCCTCACCGAACTTAATCCAACTTTGCTTTCTTGTTCCATTAGTAATAAAATATTATATTATGGCTAAGTTATTGAAACATTGAAATGTACAAATTTGTTAATGTTGGTACATTTTATGCTGTGTGGAGTGAACCGACTAATATACAAGGGGCGTTCAATAAATTCCAGGACTGTTCTTCTCAGTAATCATACAGCGACAGTTGAAGACCAAAGCTGTTACGAAGTAGTACAGCCACTATTATACATCACTTACTGTGGTTTCATTTATGATGTCACACTGTGACGTCATTATTATTAAGATATAAATGATGGGCGTTGATGTTTGGCAGACGCAAAAAATAATCAAAATTTTTTAGTTGCAGAAGGTGTAGAAAGTGCTGAAATTTATTGTAGGTTATCTGTAGTAATCAGCAGTGACAATTTGTCACGTTTGAAAGTATTTGAATAGTTTGCCCGCTTTTGCAGCGATCATTAGTCAGTTAAGTGATGATGTTCGTGTTGCAGCACTGCTAATGGCAAAAACGGTCAGCTGCAGACAAAGCATGCTCTGGTTTACTTGGAGAGTTGTTTTTTCAAACTTTTTGCTTGAAAGACATACTGTGAATGAAAAATATTACTGTGCATTACTGTCCAATTGATTACGACCAGCAATTCGCAGCAATTGACCAGGTTTGCTGCAGAAAGGTGTCATTCTTTAAAATGTCAGTGCCGCACCTTGCAGTTGGCACATTAGACAGTTAAGAAAAATGAAGAGATGGGCTGGAAACTGCTACAGCATTTACCATACAGCCCAGACTTAGCTCCAAGTAATTTTCATTTGTTTGGACCACAGACCGAATTACTTGGAGACATTAAGTTCAAGAACGATGAAGATGTCCAGAAATTTCTACAGGTGCCAACAAAAACTTAATGCTACAGGTTCCAGCCGACTTGTAGAACAATGCAAACACTGTAGTGAACTGCAGGGAGGGTATATTGAAAGGTAACGTAACTGTCAGAAATGTGCGATTTACTGTTGTTGTATTGAGAATGTTGTCCTGGAATTTGTTGAACGCCCCTCGTAAGTTCACCAACTAAAAACCCGTAAGAATATCCTTTAACCTGTGATGGAGTTGGGTCATTCTACAAAAAAAGTTTAGCCTAAAAAACCCAACAAACCCAAAACACTAGAAAAACAACTGGATTGGGTTTTCTTAACCCGTTTTTGCAACGCTTTTACTTGGTAGCAAAGAAATATGTAACATTTTTATTGGTTGCTGCCGTATTGTTGTTGTCTGTTGTGTTTATTGGTTGGTTTCAATCAATAATATGTTTGTATAGATGTATAGTTAGTTATCCAAAATGAGAATGATTGTTAGCAAAAGCCACTGGAAATGCACAAACTAGCGTGCAGACAGAGGTGACAGAGGCATAAGGTGTGGTTAGTTGAAACCTATCCACTGTATCATGAGAACAAAATACCCTCAAGTCAGCGGTGTTGGCAGGGTTTTTAACTGTTAAAAAATACTAAAAATGACCATGAGAGATAGTGCAGCTTGTGTCACAAAAGAAGTAATGACATTTTGAGACAAAGCAAAAACAAAGTGTTAATCCATGAATAGAAAGACTGCTTGTGCAAAAACTGGTCAAAACAAGAACTCTGACCCAGGTACGGAAAGGAGCTGTTTTGAAAAGAGCTCCTGAACACGTCCGAGCCTAAAGTGGATATGACGTCAGCGTAATGTATGACATCATACAGTGTTAAAGAGGAACGATTTGGAGTGCGAGTGCAAACACTGTAAAAATGGGCTTGATGTTGCATAACATTTCTTCAGTCTACTGTCGGATCTTCCAATACGAGGCCCAGGGACATGTGATTTTATGGCAGTCCTGACAAGTTCGTCCTTGAATTTCTCATTTGCGATTATAAATATTCAATGGCCTAAATCTGTGCCTGCTGTGAAAAAACTATACATACAAGGAAAATTAGATAAAGTTTGCAACTCAATAGGCCCCCGTATATTAGATTAAGAAATTTTTAAAAAATTTAATACACCAGTAAAAGTTATATTTCTCCCATACTCGAATGAGCTTAAATCGGATGTGACGTCATTGTAATTTGTGATGTCCTAAAACGTTAAACAGATACGATTTAGGAGTGCTAACACATAATACAAGTACAAGTACATCTGTCGTGGCCTGCATTTTTTTACTATGAAGTATAATAGTTTAATAAAAAGTAACTACTGTCATCATTGGTCATTATTAGAAATTGTTTTGCCTCAGTTATAAATATTACTGGCAGGTGGCGTGGCGTAGTTGGTAACGCGTTTCGGCTGACACGAAGTTACTCTACGCCGGGCCCGGTTAGTACTGAGATGGGTGACTGCCTGCGGGCAGGTAAACCATCTCGGTGCGAAGCCTGCCAGCTAGATCGACTCAGCCTTCTACCCTCCGTGGGACGGTAAAATGAGTAGTAGCTTATTTACATGGATTATGGAAGGTGGGACCTTGGTACAGCTGACTGGGGTTGCCTAGCCGGTCGCTGCGCCAGCCTGTGTCTGCAGGCTGCACACGGTGGCTGTGCGGCAGGCGGCTCTGGTTAGTGACGAAAGCGCATTAGAGGCGTGTTTGCGACTATGCGCTATACAAATTGACGACCTTTACCTTTTTTGCCTTTATTACTCCCAGCCTTTGTTTTGTTACTGTAAAACAGCAGCATCAGAGAGGAACTCTCCTCGACGTTGGGTGTCTGAACGTTCGGGAACACCCAGAGTCAGACGTGAAGTCCAGTGCAGGTCAAGATCTGAAGGTAGATCCAATCGCTATGCTTCATGTATACTTTATTGTTTTGTGTAGCATTTACTCACGTGTACTGTGTAGTGTCGGTGATATTTAAAAATCTTTAATAGCCTGCTTTCCATAAATTAACGATTAATTAATTAGTAATTGTCTGTCCAATGCAATGCTATGCATAGCATTGGACAGAGTATAAAGTCACCTTTGTGTCCATCTGTCCGTCCATCCATCCAACATTTCTTAAGCTATCTTCCTTCCACCTTCTCTTTCCCTTCCCCTTTTCCTTCTCCTTCCATTTCCCTTTCCCCGACCCATTTTCTTTCCCCTTCCCTTTCCCTTTTCCTTTTTGTTTCTTTCTCCTTTCCTTTCCCCTTCCCCTTCTCCTTCCACTTTTCCTTCTCCTTTCCCTTGTCCTTCCCTTTCCTTTTTCCCTACCCCATTTTCCTTTTCCTTTCCCTTTTCCATTTTCTTTCCCAGTTCCCTTCCCGTTCACCTGGTTGCCATGGCAACGAAATTT
>Ga0209367_1012399_pt1 | contig 11148 bp, 7 predicted proteins | sample WorMetLIZISLAND2_FD_187412 | JGI IMG/M metagenome (GOLD analysis project Ga0209367, IMG submission 187412) | Marine gutless worms symbiont microbial communities from Max Planck institute for Marine Microbiology, Germany - Olavius geniculatus... ... | reverse complement strand
CTCGTCGCGACGCCGCAGCTCGTCGGCGGGGATCGGCTCACCACTGCACGTCAGACGGCGCAGTCCGTGCCCCGGCCGACCTGGACCACGCCGGGTGTTCTCGCGCCGACGCCACTTCGCGCGACGGTTCTGAAACCACACCTGCAGTCAGCACAGCATCAACGGTAACAATTAGCTCACAATGCATAATAAATTCATACATATGCACCATGTTCCCCCCCCCAAAAAAAAAGTGCCGATGTGTTTGTTAATAACTCCGCGAAAATTTGGCCAATTTTAATAGTTTCTGGCATTCAACATTGAGAAAAACTCGGCATAAATGACTTTAGTTTTGCCCACTTCACCTTAATACTGTTACTGCACTAACTTGTGAAATGCGGAAGTCGTAGTTTTGCCCTGTGCAACAATGTGTTCACGGAGTTATTAAAAAAAATAACCCTGGCACATAACATAACCCTCGTTGGCAATCAAGCCAAACCAAGATAACAAAAATAGCCCAAAAATTCCAAAGTCCGTAATAGCTAATTTCAAATTTTTGAAGTCGCTGAACCTAAAACAGACAAGTTATAAAATCACATTACAAAGAACAAAAACGTGATTAATAATCGCATCATTATTTTAACGATTTTAGTTAGCAGGCAATGAGAAATTTTTTGTAACTACAGTGACACGAAGCATATACTAGGCCTACAGCTTATTAGTGAGTACCGTTTTATCGAAAAGTAAAATAACACTGACATTTTTAAAAAAGCAATATAAAACATCACTTTTGAAAAAAGAACTTCAATTTTACAGTCACGTTGATCGGCATAATTATACGCACCATAGTTAAGGGGTCAAACACATCGTGTTTTTCCCAACCATTTGAGTTCACCTTATGGCACGTTGTAGCGTAATCCAAGTCGTTTGTAATTTCTGTTCTTATTTTGTGATTGATGTCATTTGGACACTTGTCGAGACGCGTTGGTTTTTAGTCGGCTCGTCGGCCGGGGTGTGTACGTTGCTTGTGTGAGAACAGGTCGACGATCTATTTTCGCTTCAGATAGCAAGTTTGTTCGAGTGCGGTGGCGATTATTTGTCTACTTATTTCGCCTGTCGTTGTTTATAACAGCTCTAAAAACCAACGAGGCTCGACACCTCCGCCTTGGGAAAAAAAATAAAATGGGGGACAAAATTAAACCCACTTTACTTCTTCCCTAGGATTACACATATAATACACAAATTATTATAGGGTATACGAAAATAAACATGGCACCCTGATGTATCATGCAATACATATAAAATAATACTACAAACGTAACAATCACATACAATTGTTACAATCAACTATAATGTATAACTAGTTGAATATACGTCCATGACATTCATTAGTTATACGCCGATAATCAGTTACTGTCTAGACCTACGTATAGCAAGCGATATGAGAAATGTGACTATACACTGCGTGACTGCATTATCAGTATAATGACACACGATATGAAATAAACGTATCATATGTCTTATCTTGTAAATATCACGTGTTATTAATGTACTCACGTCTTTGTTACATCTAAAGGTGAAAAATACTTTATGTGGCGACTTTCACTTAATGGTAAAAAATCCGAAATTTACAAAAAAAGTTTGGATTGCCACCAAAAATTGATGGCTTCCTCCTGCAGTATTTTTTGATTGAGCGAGCTGACAAAATCGACTGATTCAACAACATAACACACGTCGACGAACAGACCGGGGAATAATTCAGACCACTGCGTAAAGTGTATAGGTTCGTTTAACACTTACATCCATCCCACTGCAGACCATGGTTTATTGCACACGTTACTTCAAAGCGACAGAAATAAACTGAACTGCACTGACATATTTCCCTTCAGTTCAGTCCGTTCGCTTAGTACCTTCCTGTAGAAGCAACTAAGTCACTGAACTAAACTGAGATTTCTGTTTAATTCAGTTCAGTGAATTTCTGTCGGTTAAATGAACTAATGTAAAACGAAACTAGAAAGCAGTCAAAGCAGGCACACCTCCGCCAAGGCAATGTTGTTCGCTAGGTATCATGCGCCATTGAAAGCAATGGTACGGTAACGAAAATTTCAAAGTGATCCAGAATCTAGGATTCCTTCCGTATCAATCCCAAAATTGAATCACTGATAGTTTGCGCCATTCCCGACATACTCTCAAAATTTCAGAAAGACCCGTCTATAACTTTCTGAGTTATCTTGCTAACACACAAACAAACAGACAAAGTCCGGCAAAAACATTACCTCCTTGGCGGAGGTAATAAACTGAAACAGGAGAACTATATATCATTTTATTTCGGTTCGCTGCTTTTATAGCGTTTTGAACACACTTTAAGAGCGAGAGCTGCCTACATACCTGTACTCTGTTCTCGGTGACATCGAGCACTCGTGCGAGCTGCTGACGCTGACGCGGGTCGGGGTAGTGACCGGCCGAGCGAAACGCCGACTCCAGGTAGGCCAGCTGACACGGCGTGTAGAAAGAGCGGCGACGACGACTGCCGACGACACTTGCATCATCATCATCATGATGTTGATTATGACGATGTTGGTCGTTGTGTACGTGAGGTTGACTGACCGCATCCTCGGTGTGTTCTTCCTCGCTACCCGACTGCAGCGAACCTGCAACGTTAAACACAGCAGCACAATAAAATGATAGTTTCTTAATGCTTATAAGAATTAAACGGGAAAAAAGCCCTGCAGTTGCAGAACTACGAAACGTCACCTGCCTGCCGTATGAGATCACATGTCACTCGACACGAGCGAAAGCGTCACACTTTAACCCCAGCTAAGCAGGCCGCTGGCGTAGACCTACTCGATTTACCTACCCCAGATGGATGAAAGGCTGAGTTGACGTTAGTGGTTGACTATAATACCGAGATGGTTTATCTGTCCGCACGCAGTCAGCCATCCAGCTACCCTGCCGAGAATCGAACCCACGCTTCCTTGATCGCCATTCCAAAGTTCTAACAATTACGCCACCAAGCAGCCTACGCTGACAATAATAATGTTAGTATTGCTTTATAAAATACAAGTAAGTCAGCTGTTTTTTCGGTGAGTGAAAAGACCAAATTTGTACGTATTGTGGACAAGATGAGAAAAATCGTTCGCGGCAGTAGGTCTGAGACAAGACGATCTGCGTAAATTTTAACACATAAAACATCAAAGTTGTCGGCACGCTTTGTGCCGGCGTGTATGCCGCCGTCTGTCTAGTTATGCGTACGCGCCATTATCCTGCGCTTTGTGTGCAGTGGAGTGCGCCACCCGTGTGTAAACATTTACGTAAATTATAAGTTACAGAGACTTTCGACTTTCGATAACCTTAGCCTTTGACCTTTTAAGCTGAAAATACAGCCGCTATTTATGACCTGAAAAAAAGTTTACATTAATTTTGGTTTTGTACGCCCTTTTGTTTTCTGAGACAGCAGCACGTACGGAGTAACGGGTGAAGGTACGGGCAAGATCCGGGCCCGTAATTATGACGGCCGCATTACAAAGACCAAAAAAATATAACAATAGGCGACATCAATCAATTAATCAATCAATATTCAAGTCAATGCTCAAGTACGCCAAGACATAAAGACATAAGACAAGACATAATGCAGTTACGATAAAAATATGCCATTAAATTATGAGATAAAATGTAAACAAAACAAAAAGCCCAGCTGTCGCAAGGGTGGGGCTGACTGTACTGGTTGTCACTGACCTTTAAGGTCATCTAAGGTCGATGATTTTCATGTCATTTGAAAGCCAATATGCGACCTCCTATCAGAGATCAATAGCAACGTACCGGACAGGTTGCTGGTTTCAAGCCGCGAAACTGACTCGTGATCAGTTCGCCAGGTGACGGCACCGGCGTTCAAGTTTAATACGGAGTCGATTGAGAAAAGCTTCCTGTCGTGGCTGGTCGCAGTCCGCTGACTGTTCCAGACGCTCAACCACTGACGCTGCACCTGTTGCAGCTGCTGATGATGATAAAGATGAAGATGCTGATGTTGGTAGTAATGATGCGGCGGTGCGTAGTATTGCGGTGGTGATACTGCTGCAGCTGTGATCGTTCGACCGTCGACTAAGTACGACTGCGCCACGCTCGAACTCTGACCCAGCTGACGTCGAAGATACAGCCGCGCATCCATCGGGCACCTGCCTCCCTGCAAGCAGTCAATCATTAATCATTCAACCAATAAATAAATAGGCCTAAATTAATTCAACACGCATATATTAAATCAATCAAAAGAGTCAGATCACAATCAATCAAGTTGACTAAAACATTATGCCAACCCTGTATCGACATAATCTGCGGCCGTCTGCCTATAGTTATTCGTTGCATTACGTAACCTCAGCTGTAACCCTGATCCTCTGAGCTTTTGAGCTGAAAAACTGGCACGCCGGTTACTACTGCGCTCAGGAACGTTTACACCACATTTGTTATTTCTACGCTTTTCCGTCGTTGAGTTGTTTGAAACAGACTGACGGACGGACAGGCGGAAGGGCCAGACCCGTATTGCTGCCTTGGTATTAAAACAACCGCACAAAAATATGGCAGCGCAAGTGCTGGATTGAAGCCGGAGATTAGTTAAGCAGTTAGACCACAGATAAAACAATAGTTATACACACTGTTAAGCAACAGATAAAAAAAGAACACAGTTAAAATCAAAATTCAAATAGGAAATCAGTTACCACTGCGATGTTGTTCGGGAAACGAACGCTTCAATCAACGGCTTCAGTCCCGTTAAATTCTTCCACGAACGCCGAATCTCACTGAGAATGAACCACGTTTTTCGTCAGCGCAAAAGACAAACTACTTGCTACTGATTAAGTCTTTCAAGTAAACCAACAATGTCCGTGGATATTCAGCTGATTGGGCTCGGTATTTATAAGTCGGCCGCTCGGCTGGCAGGATGCGTTCCTCCCGTCACACTTCAGTGGTTGCATTGTCGAGGCTAACAAGCGGAGCTGCTCTGCTCGGACTGGAATAGCGGAGCGTCGGAACGCCCCCTCCCTCTTTTATCACTTACACTAACGATCGCACATCAGAACCCTGGCAATTATTGGCTGCGGTCGTCAACTCTGTGGCCGCGGTGTGGTTTATGACGTGGGCGGAACCCTCAAGTTATACAAACTTCGCCTTCATGCTCACTGATTCAATACACTGTTTGAACGACGTCTCTGATCTTCGCGATAGAAACAATTTGAATAATACTGCAGCTTCTGTTTAATTTATGGGTTCGCTTTTTTCGAAGATAAGCAACGAATTTTTGCTTATTACAATAAGCGAATTTTTTCATGCTGACGGTTCAGTTCTAAGATGTCATGCTAACAAAAACTTAAACAAAAACGGACGTCCTGCTACTCAATGTAAACAATATCCTCATGTAGGACTTACCGATGTGAGTTCAGGCTCCATATTAAAGAGATTGTTTATCATTTGCCTGCGATCTCTAACCATTTATACACAATTGCGTTGGTAGCTCAGCTTCGCATTTCGCAATGAAAAAAAACATAATAAATTTAGACAACACAAGCTGTCCAGTAGCAAACTTTCTAAAATTTAAATGATTCAGTAAATCATTTATGAGTTTATAATGAGGAAATGTGTTATCTTCGAAGTGCTTGTTCTGATACTAGGCCTATGCCTGTTGTTTTTTTATAGCTCAGTAAGACTTCGTATAGCTTTGCAGTTAGCAGAGCTGCCGAACTCTGCCAATTTCGTCCATTCGACAGTTAATGAAGATACGATTAATACAGCTTTATATCAAATCGAAAACGTATTAATGTTGTTCTAATTAACAGTGATCAAGCAGTACTAAGACTGCAGGAGTGGAAATCGGCAGTTGAAAACTTGCTCTTCACGGAAATTGCCCTATATTCTTACTTCAGCATTTGAACCACATGTTACGGAGCTAAAAACAAATTGTATAGTGGAAAACAATCACAGAAGTTAAATGTTATGAAGCAAAATAAGGTGTTGAGCTGCTTAGTTTTTTTTAGTTTTTTTTAGGCCAAAACTGCTTAACATAAAAATATAGCGGTCGCACGTAGGGCATTGTGACTGACAGATCGATCGATGAGTTGATGACTGACCGACTAAATGGTAGAATAAAAATTAAAAAATATCTAACTAGAAAGCAGTCATAGCCCGCAGGTACCTCAGCCAAGGCAATGTTGCTCGCCAGGTGGCGTCACTATCTTTGCTTTGCCAGCGGTTCCCTTATGTCCCCTTTAACGCAATGGTAACGAAAATTTCAATGTAATCCAGAATCCAGGATTCCTTCCGGATCACGCCCAAAATTGAATCACTGGTAGTTTGTGCCATTCCCGGCATACCCTCAAAATTTCAGAAAGATCCGTCCATAACTTTTTGAGTTATCTTGCTGACTTACAGACAAACAAACAAACAAACAAAAACCGGTAAAAACATTACCTCCTTGGCGGAGGTAATCACCACGAACGGCATTTTTGGTAAAAGCGTGTTACTTCTTATATATAGCAACTTTAAAACGTCGCAAAAGATTGACATGTATAGTTGGTTCTATATTTTACTGAAAATATTTGGTCACATTGCAGCCACAAACACAATGACAAATGCAGCAAATTTCTGCCATCAAACTTTAGTTCTGCCTGCAGTGAAATCCTACACGAACACGACACGAGTGGTGCCTACACGGCATTTCTGGTGGTATCTTGCTGTTTTGTCGCAGCGTGATCGCGATCGTTATGGTCAAATCGTTCAGAGAAGCGTGCTGCGACTTTTGTCTTACACGCGTTGCACACCGTGTAAACCCAGCATGAAGTCGACCGTCAATGTGTTTACAACAAGCGCAGCTGCATCTGTCATGCTGTTTTACACGCTTCAAGCAGCGTCTTTTAAGCCATAGACTTTGACTTTTATTTGCTGCGCCACTTCTGCTAACCTCAAAATTATTAAACACATGAACAAACTCGGCATATAGCTTACAAATAGGAATAACTTTAACAAGTTAAGTAAATACAAATATAATAGTTAAAACCACAAAACATCAAAGTATTTGTGTAGACAGACAAAGAAACCTTAAAATACGGTTAGTACTTTGAAAACAGCTTTGCACAGTTCTCCTCGCACGTAAAGCGACTCAAAGGCAATGAGTTCGAAATCAACGGGCCTTATTCTGTATGCAAAACTTTTTTTGTATCCGTATCTTTTTTCTTTTTTACCATCGTTTACTTTTTTCTTTCTGCTAGAAAACTTTTTGTAGCAAAAAGTAATTTGCTTTTGAGTTATTACTAAGTTACCATAATGTGGTCTTGAGACTACGGTCTTGGTAGGCCTATGTCTTTTGAACATAACTAATACGGTCAACAGTTTCGAAGCAATAGGCCTATATCACCTCAATACTTTAATACCACGAACAACGTAGACCTACAACACAATATGAAAGTTACTGGTATAGGACGGGAACCAATTTTCTTACTTTTACGTTTTTTTTCTTACAAAAGTGCACCAGGCACAGCTTTTATGTTATTGTTTGGGACGAAGTGAAAGCGGTATTGTATTTGTTTCTTTTTCTCTGTTGTCATACAAAGTCACGTCACCGATGCGAGTTGAGGAATGTAAAGCTACTTTCCCATGCGCTGAGCAATTCGTTTGAAGTACTCGCCGTTGACTTTCATCGAGCAAAAAGCGTAACTGACGCCTGCAAAAACGATGTCATTAGGGATTGTAGCGGGCGCGCAGAAACTAAAACTGTATTTTAAAGAGACTGCTTAGCATATAGCCCACAACAACCGTTAGCGGGCCGGCAAAACAGTCAAAAGCGTACACACAGTCAGAGAAAGGGAGGCTTCAATTACTGCAAGCAGTGCCCCTCGGCTACGACGACCATGCACGTCTTTGTGTAAAGAACACCTTGTCGGACACAGTAGCAGTGAACGTTCCAGGCGCTATACTCCACTGCTAAATGTATTGACAACCCGCTAAGTCTTCCCGGTAGGTCCGCCCGTAACGATCGGGCCACCCGCAAAGCGGTCGCCACCACAGTGTGCTCGGAGCTGTACACCGACAAAGTCTAATAGTCTCAATTTCTCTTGCACTTCTGAGGAGACTCAGCCGGCCAACTTTGATTTTAATTATTATCACGTCGTTAAGCAGTAGGCGGGTGGTGCCCGCGGTGTACAAATTGTCCGGTGGCGCGCCAGCCTGGGCAGGTATTGACTATACGGGCGTGAGTGAATACACTGTGGTTGCTTTGTATGCATTGTTAGCTGCTTGTAAATCGATTGAAGCCGTTCTAGAACAATGAGCATAAAACGTCGTGACTTTGCTTGTATGTATTTCACGGAATTTTTTTCACCATTTTCGTCCACTCTTACTTTTCGTCCAGCTGATTTGCCGTCACTAATTTAACATTTAAATAGTTTTTAAAGAAAATAAAAAAATTATGCATGTGTGCAAAGTTCAAACTAGTTAAAATGACCATGAAGGTTGTCAGTAATGTCGCTATTATTTGGATCACCCCCTTACAGCTTACTGTCGTTCCACATTAGCGACGCTTACATACTGGTCGTTCCGATTGTCTGGAGTATTTTGCCACAACCAGTTTCGTCTAATAATAGGCTATTTGTCTAAAGGTGCGGTCACACTAGCAGTCAGAACGGGCCGATCGGACGGCCTTCCGGACCGCTAGTGTGACCGCACCTTACGCCGTTTCTTTTAAAAGAAATATGAAATTATTTCTCTTCTTAGAGGCATCTTGCTATAGCGACAAAACGTTTATCATTGGTGCGCGCACTTGACACGGTGCGACGAATTCCGTTTCACTGCGTTATTGTTCCAGTAAAAAAAATCTGCAAACTAGAGATCAGTCTATATAGGCCATGCAGTGGCCTGGATTGTCTTTGCCGCAAAAACAGTACTGTAGGTCACTCGCGTAGAATAATTATGTAAAGAACATTTCTAGCTGCTGCAATGTTCATTATTTTGTCTGCACTCCGGACCGATCACTGAACGTGTTGTGAATATCTACAGTCTACGCATAGGCTAAATCTGCAACAGCCTTTTATTCGACACAAGATCCATAACGGCAAACGACTGTGGATGCTTAAAGGTCAAAGGCAAAAGTTTAAAAATTGTGTATAGCTCTATATAGAAAACCCATCGCAGTATTACGGAGCGTCACTTGCCATATGGAATCACACAATGCCACCTGAAAAAGGTGAACGCGCTCTGCTCTAATTTCAACCAGAGAGGCCGGTATTCGATTTACCTACCCCGAGAGGATTGAAGGCTAAGTTGACCTTGGTGTTGGTTATATGCCTATATGGTTTACCTGTTTACAGACAGTCACCCATACAAGTAACAACCACCACTTTGGGACCAATCCGACCGGGAGTCGAACCCGCGACCACAACCAACTTCATACTTATCATTTAAAAATTGTCCCAGTGGTCTATCTATATTTAAAGCAAGTGGGTTACGTTTGATTTTTTTCCGGAGCCACCCGGCAACGTAGAGAACCATAAAAAGCCACATATGCATAAAAGAGTCGACGCGGATGACTCCACTCGTCGCAATAAGCCCTCAAATATTTACCTCCGCCAAGGAGGTTATGTTTTTGCCGGTTTTTGTTTGTTTGTCTGTTTGTCTGTGTGTTAGCAAGATAACTCAAAAAGTTATGGACGGATCTTTCTGAAATTTTGAACGAATGTCGGGCATGGCATAAGCTACAAGTGGTTCAATTTTCGGGGTGATCCGGCAGGAATCCTGGATTCTGGATCACTTTGAAATTTTCGTTACCATTGCGTTAAAGGGGGCATAAACGTAACCGCTGGCAAAGCGAATATGGTGACGCCACCTGGCAAATAGCATTGCCTTGGCGGAGGCACCTGCGAGCTATGATTGCTTTCTAGTTGACTTTGACACTGACCCACGACCTTAAAAACCTAGTAAGTTTATCTACTTGTGGTATTGACTTGAATACAATGTATGCTATTGTATCAGAATCAGTCTAACCGTTCATAAGAGATGATATCACGAACTTCTGCAAGTGTAACTTCAGACTTCAAGGCGTGTATACAAAGCACCTGAACTGAACTGAACTGCAGCGTTTCGAGTTTAGTTCAGTTCAGTTCCGTTACTTTGTAAAAAATAAAGGGTTATAGCGCTGATAGAAAACCCATCACAGAGCTATGGAGCGTCACCTGAAAAAAATATGCTGTATATGGCGTGTATGGAGATTGCAAAAATTATTCAGCTAAGAAGCTTTACACACTTGGGTTACGTGATTCGTATGAATAATGTAGGCCGATGCGAATGGACAAACGGTCACGGACATGCGCCGCTAGGAAACCTAAGAGTAAGTGGATTGACAATATCGAGATAGACTGTTAGCAAATGCACATGTCTCTAAGATCGGCGTACGGCCGAAGCAAGCCGTGGTTTCTGGTGCCTCAGCGGAGTATGCGTCGAAGCTCAAAGCCTTTAAGCCATGTTCTGTGACGGTTTTAGCTGTTGCTACTAATCCAAGCCGATATCCGACGCCCGCTACAGTCGTCCGGCTTAAGACATTTGACGCCTAGCCAGCCGGCTTAAAGTGACTTTTTGCAAATCGAGTTGAAATCGGCCAGCAAACTTTGCAAAGTCAACGACAAACATCGCGACAAGTCGTGCTTCACATTTACTAGCCTACGACTTGTCGGCTCTCAAACTGTGCATTATTAAGCCTATAGTTATATTACTGCAACATCTCAGCTATTAGGCATATATATCACTTTATGCGATTTTATCAGTCACGCTACCGGTCATATTCTCTTGCAGTTTTGTTGTAAATAGCTAAATACTTCCGCAATTTGTACCACTGGGTGTGTTTGCACGTATTTATTTATTTGGCATTCATAATTATAGTTCTTGTGTACTTAACTCAAGTACGGCGTTAATAGAGTTTAGCCGAGCGTCAGTAGTCGTCAACGAGAAAACACGAAAGACGTTCTGTGCAACAAACGATCACTAACCACGGAAAGCGACAGGTTATAGAAGTATTGGGGCAAGTCTGGGCTATGGGTTGGATGTTAGAGCAGCTCAAGTTTCTTGCACTGTATCCCTCCCGGTAAACGGACAAAATCTCCCGTAGACAAAATCCCTCGGACAAAACACCCCCCCCCGGAC
>Ga0209367_1012397_pt1 | contig 11151 bp, 12 predicted proteins | sample WorMetLIZISLAND2_FD_187412 | JGI IMG/M metagenome (GOLD analysis project Ga0209367, IMG submission 187412) | Marine gutless worms symbiont microbial communities from Max Planck institute for Marine Microbiology, Germany - Olavius geniculatus... ... | reverse complement strand
AGGCGCAGTTCATCCGCCTTCTTCGAAGAAGAAGCCGTTGACCGCTACCTTTATGCCTGGGTGAGGACTGGTGAAGGACTAGAGCCCCGCTGGTTTTCAAGCCAGAATTTCTATGTTCCCGGGGTTTTTCTATGTTCCCGGATGTGGACAGCAAATCACAAATGTGACGGTGATGTAATAGTACTTGACAGGCATGACTTACCAACTGTTGTGATTCATCATGTTCATTTTCACTAATAGTGATAATACATGTAATCATTCCCTGATCTTCATCTTACTAAAATCTTACCTTAAAAGCTTTACAAATAAAAACTATTTATAATTATTTATTACGTGTTTAAATTGCATTATTACTCACAATACTGCACACTGCGCTCAGCACACAGTCATTTTTTTGTGCAACTTTCAAGTTCAAGTTTAAAAATTCCGATTTTTAAATCCCTTTTTCATTCGACGGTGACTAGTAACTTCCGGTTTACGTATTAGGGTTAAATGTTGCAGCAGTTAATTATTCGTCGATTTTAACATATTGAGAGTCTACTAGTTAAACAGATGGTGCAAAAATGTCGCATCAGGAGCTGTTGCAAGGCAAAGAAGAGACTTTGTTGCGAATTATCAACCCGAACGTGTTGTTACTGGCGCTGCTGTCAGAACATGACTTCCTGGATGAGTTTGCGGAGCAGACGATCGCCGCAGAACGCACACACTTTGAACGCAATCGGCGCCTGCTGGACTGGCTGAAACAAAGTCCACGCGAGGCTTTTGACGGGTTTCTTAGCGCTCTAAGAGCGAATGGGCAACAGCATGTGGCTAACTACATTGATGGGAGTCAAGGTCAGAACGAGTTTCCTGTGTATCAGGTGTTATGTGTATATAGGCAGATCATTTAGTTTGCAGAAGTTGTTATAATGTGTGAAGCTTGGATTGTAAATGCTATGTCATGTACATAAACATATGTTTTTAGAGTTGTCAAATTAATGTGTTAATGCGTTAATAACTTAATGTGCATTAAAAAAAATTAACACATGTTAGAAAAAAATAGCGTACATATGTAAATTCACTTAATTCTGTGAAGCAGGAGTTTCAATATTCCGTTAAACTGTGGTTATTTGGCAATTGAATGAATTCAAGTGATTAAACTGTTTTGTCGATTCATTGCTACTGTAAATAATAATAATATTCAGATGATGATGCAATTTGGACCTTAATATTTTAGTTATTGCAATTTTTAGTTATTGTCTTTTCATGGTTCAGTGTTTTCAAGTTGTGCAATTGCATAACTCCCAGCCATATTAATTATGCGTTATAAATGTGTTAAAGCATGCATTAAAAAATACCTATGCATTAACACATTTAAAAAATTAATGCTTTGACAGCTCTATTGGCCTGCTTCTACATTTTTCATGCTCAAGATGATAGAATTAGTCTCTGAGTCATACCGAATTTGATTTTTTTGGAATAATTTCTGGTTTGTTGTTACAAAAATGATTATGCTTTTATATGCTAATTTGTATTGGATGGACATGTAGTGTTGTTGATTGTTTGCTGAGTACATTATTTGCATTGTTTTTACTGTTACATAGGAGATTTGCCACTTTGCAATGAGGCCAGGAAACGGCTGCGAAGAATCAAAGGTCAAGTGATTGAAATCATGTACACAAGCAGCAAGCTGCTTGCTTATTTGTACCAGGAGCATGTTATTGGTGAAACAGACTATTACAGTCTGCGCGGTGAGTCTGAGATGACTAATAGAAATGCGTTGCTGGTGGATATCATTATGCGTGGAAGTGACAGACATTTTGCTTGTTTCTGTAAATGCTTGAGCTCTGATGTCAATCAAGCTTATCTTGTGCCTTGCTTACAGAAAGGTAATCGATTTGTTTGAAACATTCAGTTTTTAATATACTTAATTTTTAGCTGATTCATTATTGATCTGATTATGTGATTTTGACATTTAAGGTGGTGATACCAAGATATTGATACTTATTCTAATGTACAACTGAAGTGCAGTGACTGTTATATTTTTACACCATTTTGATAAACTGAATTAAAAGACTAGAGCTTCAGTTTTGTTGTTTTGTTAGTATTTTAATGTAGTATTTTAGTTTTTGTACTGATGCTGATGAAGAAGGCTTTGTGTCACTGCAGGTGAAATATTGGCATGCCATGTCAAAACTGAGCCGTCAGATAAAGAGCCAGGTATTTACACAGAGCTGCATAAGCTGTTGTCGATGACAAATCAATTTAAAGAGATGACTCCTCAACAGAAGAGCTGTGTCAGTGACTTGTTACGTCAGCTGCAAGCCGTGTTCATTGGTGCCAGCATAACCGAGAGTATTCTGCTGTTTATGCATTTGGAGACGTTCGAAGTTCTGCAGTCGGTTCACAGGATGTATGAGTCCGGTCAACTGAAGGAGATAGTCCGGGATCTGTTCTGCTGTTTAGCCAAGGATGACAATCTTTCAGTGGAAGTGGAAATTGGTGCTGAGTTGTTCAAGCAGTGCGAAGATGGACTGAATGATGATGGTAAGTTTGTTCCTGTTTTTTTGAGAGTTGTGCATAAATGTGCAATCTGGTTACTCATTAGGTCTTATCGTTTTTATGATGACAGATTTACCAACTGTTACTGATGAGATGATGAGAAATGGAGCTGTGTATGTGTGATATGATGTTTGGGCAGTTATAATTATGTTATGTGGTGTTTGGATAATTAGCATTAGGGTTACCATCTGTAAATTTGCTTTTTTTGCTGCATTATTTGTAATAGAGATACAGACAGACAAACTTTTCTCAAACTGCAAATAGTAGCTGAGGGTTTTAAACTACAGTTGCTTTTATGAAAAGTTTAATTTGATCTAGGTCACAATTTTAATTTGCCATTTCAATTATAATTTTTGGCATTTTTGTGACATTTTATTTCTGATTTACATTGCGCTACTGTTTGGTGACTATTTGAGGTTTTTTTATGACTGTGAAACTGTGCAGGTTCATATCATATATCTCTCTCTGCATTAGACAGTACAGTTTGTACCTCTGAAAATGAACATGATGAATCACAACAGTTGGTAAGTCATGCCTGTCAAGTACTATTACATCACCATCACATTTGTGATTTGCTGTCCACATCTAGATTTCTAAGCCTGATGTTATGGACTTCGTACGAATGCACTTTCATCAGTTTTTGCATCCATAAATCTTCTTTATTTTTTCATAAATAAAAGGACAATATATGCTTGACTGTTAGATATTGTCAGATTTTAGGGGCAAGCTATTAGCACTTCAGATTTACCTTTACTTATACTTACTTAATTGCTTATTTGAATTAGAATGAATGCCATATTGTTTGTAATAATTATCCTTTTAGTGGTTTTCTCATTCAGCGGGTTTATGACAGTCTGTTCCTGATGTTTACAAAATCTCTAGCAACTTTCTTCAGATGAGTGTAAATGTTATTTTCTAGTAAGTCGTCTACCTTTTGTATTTGTATTTACATCCTTGTCTTATTTCTTAACATTTTTTCTGTAACGTGTCATCCAGCAGTTCGCTATGCCTTAAAACATGACCAAACTGTTTGTGTTTACGTTTTTATGCTATGACCACTGTTCAATATGTTTTCAACTTCTTGAGTCATATGCAGAATTTTCTTATTTGTGGTAATATGTATTGTTCTAACATAGAGAGAAGAAAGTGGGCAACTGACAGAACATGTCACTGAGCTTAAAGCACAGTGTAAGAAGCACGAGGAGAATTTGAGTGCTGTCGGCGAGTGTTTGAATGAGTTTGAGAAAGATTTTGTCTTTTCACAACTGAGCGACAGGCAACACATCAGAGAAAGTTTAAACTTGAAGTCCAAAGTTGCTAGACTACACAATATTGGAACCTGGCTAGATACATCTGTCTTCAAGTTTGTGGTAAGAATGTGAAATATGTCTCATGTCAGGGATTATCCTATTGACTTCAGCTGGCATAATGATTGTTAGTTGTGAAGTATTATTTTCTAGGCATGAGCACAATCCTGAAATTACTGAAATTTTACAGATTGTCTTAATATGTCCTAAAATTAACAAAGTGTCTTGTCAGTTGTCCTGAAATTTTGCAATTACTGTGTAAATCAACAATAGTTTACTACTGTATCGATCTACTGGCCGGCTTACCAAGGAAGATGACAGCCAAGCAGCAACATGTTCTCAACACAGCTGTGCAAGTCATGTCAAACAGCGGCAAGTACAATCAAGGACTGACACATTTCCAATGCCATGTTTTGCACTGGATGGATGTCCCTGATTGGATTAGGTTCCGGCTATGCATTCAAGTGTACAAGTATCGGCACAGCATGGCTCCTGAATACCTGATCGCTTTCTGCCAGCCAGTTGCCAGCATTGATGGTCACGGGCATCTGTGATCTGCAAGCTGTGGTCAGTGCAGGTTTCACAGATCAAGATGGCAACCTATGGAAACTGTGCTTTTGGACATGCCGGTCCATCTACTTGGAATGCTCTGCCAAGCACTCTCTAATGCAGTTCACACTTACTTGCACATCGAGCACATTTGAGGTTGCTACAGTTAACGCGCTATATAAGTCACTTAATTTCTTACTTAGTTTAATTACAAGTTAGTCGCAAACGAGAGAATGCTGTAACAGCAAGTGCCCCACCAGCAAAGAGAAGGAAGCTGCACTGAATGAGCTTTACTATGGGTACAGTTATACAAGCTGAAATGGCCTCAGGGTGTAGCCGCCCCTGCCCATATGAGCCTCATTTCCATGTCACCAGTGAGAAACACAGGTATCCTTCACCGTTCTCCAGTTCTTTGACACTGTTGCTTGGGTGGTACCAGGAAGGGCATGCAACATTAAAAGTTCTTGCTTTACCGCCTTTGGTTAGAGTGAAAATCAAGGCAGAAACTGGTTATTACCTAACGTGGGTTTTCCAAGAAAATAGCTGAAGTTGTGATGTTGTGCCAACATACAGGTAGTAAGAATATTTTCTGTGTTTTTGGCCAGGACCATGTGGATAGTCCATATGTAGGAGACATTGAAATCATGCCAGGTGACACTGATGTTGCTGATGAAGCTGCTTCTGTGGACACTGGATTCTTCAGTGATATGAGTCAGTCCATCGGCAAGCATCTCTCCACCATTGGTGATGATGCTACTTCTGTCAGTTCTGAGTCATTCAGAAGCTTGGGTCGCTCTTCAGCCAGGTGGTTTTCTAGGTTTTGTTACGACTTGACATCTTCTGCATTCATCTAAGTTTATTTTTGACTTGACATTTTTTTGTGAGTTTTTCAGCAATATTTGTCACTCTGCTGCCAGGTTATTATCCAGGTTTGTTCATAATTTGATATTTTCTGAGTTCTTTTGTGACATTAGTCGCTCCATGACCGTGTTTATTTGTTTTTTTGTTTACAATGACATTAGTTACTCCACGTGCAGACTGTAGGTTTATGCAGGGCTCTTGCGGGTCCTTGAAAGTCCTTGATAGTCCTTACAATTTTTATTCCAGATTTTCAAAGCCTGGAAAGTCCTTGAAAACAGACATAGTCCTTGAAAGTTCTTGAATCTGTGTTTGAAGGTCGTTGAAAGTGCTTGAATTTGATTTTTTTAAACGCCATGTCCGAAAAAGTGATTTTCAGTATGTTGCCTGAGTCTCAGTGGTGAGTAGACTTTATCATTTGGTAAATTTTTCTGATAATTTTAGTTTTTGATTAATGCTTGAAGGTGTTAAATTGCTGAATGTAAACTGTAAACTGAACCTGCTTATATATGCTTATAAAAGTGCTAGCTTGATTTTATTCAGTTCTCCTTATATATCATTCGTATGGTCCTTGAAAGTTTTTAAGAAGTCCTTGAATTTGATTTTGACAAATGAGCAAGAACCATGTTTATGGCATCTAACAATCATTCAATTATCATCCAGTATTGCTAGTTATTGTACAAAAAGCACCCTGTGTTAAATGTGACTTGGCAAATGAGCATTATTTTGTCTCTCTTCTGATGATAGAAAAGCCTTCTTGCTGTTTTTGTTGGTGAGCTCTGCATTCTACAGGGTGGGCCAAAAAAACCGGACCTGTTTGAGCGTTGATAACTCAGCGATGGTTACCTGTAGAAAAGCGTGTAATATGTCAAAAGTTTTAGAATGTTGTAGACAAAAAGGGCCAAACTTGCGTAGCAAATCATTAAAATATTTTTTGCTTAATTTGCATAAATCTTCATTACCCCTGAAATTAGGCATTTGCCTGCACTCCCATGTGCCCGAGTTCATTGAACTCAAAAACTCACTGCCAAAAAGTCCACATTTAAATTCTGTGAATTAATAAGTGTGGGGGCATTGCAACAGATAGCATGGTCACAAAATTTCAGTAACTGACCAGCTAAAACTTGTGCAAATCAAATGCTGAGCTCAGCTGATCCTGAACACATTGACTCCAGCAATTGATCAGCTGCCTAAAAGGACTGATGACGGTTATGAATGTAAAACCTGGGCAACTGCCTATGTCGAATTTCATCTAAGCTCAGCGTATGTGTTAATGATTGTTGATATTTCACTGTATGATGAATGAAAATCAACTGTAAATCAGGCAAAGAATACTTAAATGCTGTAACATGCAAGTTGTACACTTTTTCTGTACACAATTTTGAAACTTTTGGCATATTGCGTGCTTTTCCGTCAGTAAACATTGCTAAGTTATAAAAGCTCAAATATCCATGTTAAATCCATGTGTTACAGTCAAATTTGGCAGAATTTTGCATTATTTTGGGAGTGACGAATATTTGTGCAAATTAAACAAAGAATATTTGTTGCTTCACTATGCAAATGTGTCGTATATTCTTTACAGCATTCCGAAACTTTTGACATATCGCACGTCTTTCTACCACTAACCATCACTGAGTTATCAATGCTCAAACAGGTCCGGTTTTTTTGGCCCACCCTGTATATTGGTCAGGACACCACTGTTTACGAACTGATCTCTCCTGTGTTAGACTACAGTCAGACGGTAAAAAAATTGCTGATATTGATTAAGGTGCAATATTATTAGAAATTTTATCATTATTTTTATTACTACTGCTGTTGTCGTATTCAGGAGTGGAGGCGAGAAGGAAAGTCTGTCTTCCGAGAGATATGCAATGCATTCATCAAAGCGTGGGCTTTGCATCATCATCAGCATTGAAAATTTCACGCCAAAGAGCAACTTCAATCAGCGTACCGGCGCCAACATCGACCTAGATATGCTGCATAGAGTGTTTATTAAGTTGGGTTTTGATGTGCAACAGCATCAAGATGTTACTGCTGTCAGTGCATGCCAGGTTCTTGCAGAAGGTTTGTAACATAACAGTTTCTTGTGATAGTTATGTCATTAGTTACTGTATCTGATTGTTTCATTATAGATTGATTGCACTTTTATGCACAAAAGCAGCTACTGCTTTAGTGCGTCTTAGCCATTGCAATTCTGTCTGTCTGTCACACGGGTGGATCAGTCAAAAATGGTGCAAGCTAGGATCACCAAATTTTTGCCATCGGCTGCCTGAAAGACTCTAGTTTCAGGAATCGTAAAGTGTTTCCGGTCACCCCGAACGAGGGCGCTAATGAGAGGGGGTGGGAAAAATTGGCGATTTTTAGCCAATAAGTCGCTGTATCTCAATAATGGTGCGAGATAGGGCCTAGGTTACTAGGTGAAAAGCTTACTCGGAATGCATAGAATCATGGATCATGCAGAGGCAACTTTGTTGGCTCGGGCATGTCATCAGGATGCCATCATATCGCCTCCCCCGTCGTCTCCTCTACAGCGCATTGCAGCAGGGTCGGAGGTCTGCTTCTCGCGCTTCTCTATCCACATCAAAGACACACTTAAGAAGTGCAGCATACCGCTCGAGCAACTAGAAGTCCTTGCCTCTGACCGTGATACCTGGCGTACCATGTGCAATCAGGGTTTGACTATCTTTTACTCCAATTATGCTGCTGATGCTGAAAGCAGACGTGCTCATAGACACGCAGCGTCTACTTCTTCTTCCGGTGCCACTTGTCACATCTGTGGCAGAGTCTGTGCATCAGACTTCGGGCTTCGTAGCCACCTCCGAAGCCACACCCGAAAATTAAGTTAAACACATGCCATACTGCAGAATTTTAAGGGTACAGGTTTCTATTTTGACATTTCCTATTCCAACAAACATTGTGCTATTTCCATAACTGGAGGTATGCTGTAATGCAATTGTTGCAACGGTTTGGGTCTGCCAATGCAATTCATCCCTATTCCTAACCCTATCCCTGGTCCCTATCTATTGCAATATGAAGTGTTGGAATAGCAATTGCCAGCATAGGAACTGCCCCCATAATTTTAGGGGTGGTAAAGTTTTATGCAAATTTTGCAACTAATATTTGAATGCATCAGTGTGCAAGTTTTGTGCATTTTCTAGTTGAAGTACTAAAACTTTCGACATCACATACTTTATGCCACTAAGTTATCAGTGCTCAAAAACAGTTGATTTTTGGCCCACCCTGTGCATTGCATATTTCATTGCAGCTGGTGATATGGATCACAGTGGCTACGACTGCTTTGCCTTGGCTGTGCTGAGCCACGGAGACGAAGAAAATGCATTCTATGACATTGATGGCAAATTGTTTACGCTAGCTGAGCTCATGGCACCGATCAAGAAATGCACAACTCTTGCCGGAAAGCCCAAAATTTGTATCATTCAAGTAAGCCACTTGATGCTGTTATGTTATGCAGTATTTCTATGTATATCAATCAGAACACTGTGCCTGTGCTGATAGCTTGTAGTGGTGATTTTGATGCATGGTTTCTACTACTCAGCAGAATTTATTTTCCCTTACTTTTTCCTGACTTTCTAGGACAAAATGAATCGTTTTCCCTGACCAATATGTTCACACAAAATACCAATGTCAGTTTTAAATTGCTTGCACTCACACTGCAAACAAGGGCAGCGGAACAAATTTAAAAGTGGAGGTACAGAACATTTTTAACTGTTGTACGCAGTCTGCATACAACAGTTTAAAATTATTTTCGCATTTTTGTTAATTTTTGCACCCTGGTACTTTAACATTGCCTGATTTTCTCCGACTTCCCGCACTGTAAGAACCATGATCATGATGACAAAGAATTTGTGTTTAGTATTTACTAGAATTATTGTGGCTTAAGAATTGCGTAATTACGACTAAGCATATCTTTTTGCTTTCCATAACATGACCACTGACCAGCCAGCTACTAGTTGCTTGGATCAGCACTCAGGCATTTCCCTGTAAATGGTGCTATACAAGTGACCCATTGTATTGTTGTACGTTGTATGCAGGAAGGAAATGCACCACTACAACAGTATTACCACAGCTGCACTGCTATTCTTAACTAAGCATACTCATACTTTGACACGGTTGTTTGGACACAAGAAATGGCATTTGGCCTATGAAAGTATCATAATATCACAGCAGTTGCCAGGAGTAACTTTGGAACTATGGCTTACAGGTCCATGGCCAGGGTGAAACTCACTTGCACGATTGATGTAGCTCAATTAGATATTTTATCTTGCATATACATTGTGTTGATTTCAGCTTTATAAATATATGAAATTGATGCCTGATTGTGATGAAAATATGGTCTTATGTTACATTGTGCGAAAAAATTTCAAAGCATGCGCGCAACTGGTGACGTCATCAGTGTGGCCCATCGACATCATGAATATTAATAGCCTATCCCGCGACGTCATTAGATAAAGGTAGGCCATTAACATTCATTATGTTGATGGGCTGCGCCGATGTCATCACGGGTTATGTAGCCTAGCCAATATGGCATCGCTTTTTTTAGATCATGTTCGTAAATTGTCGACTTTAAATGTAAGTTTCTACGTGTTGACAAAACACTGGGTGCTGATATTACTGTCTAAATTATCAGAAGATCATGCAATTATCGGAAAATGGATAATATATATGTGTGTGTGTGTGTGTGTGCGTGTGTGTGTGTGTTAATTTTGGTGTCCATGGACCTTTAAGTAATTTGGCACTGTGCAGCATTGTTGAAAGTCACATATATCTTACTGGCTGCAAGTTGAAATGCACAGATCGCATACATTCCACTGCGTCTCTCTCTTTCTCTCTCTCTCTCTCTCTCTCTCTCTCTCCCCCTCTCTCCCTCACTGCCTGTCTGTTTGTCACTAGTAATGATGTGTGTACATGTATCTTTGTCTGTATGTGTTGGTATGCAGGCAAGTCGTGGGAACGAAATCGATGATGGTATCACAGCTGTTGACAGTTCTGACGAGAAGAAGACATTACACATCCCACTGGAGGCTGATCAGCTTGTTGTGCACAGCACTAGTGAAGGTACAGCTACAGAAATTCTGCATTTGGTTTGGTATTTTTGTTCATACAATCAAATTGACACATGTCATGAGCTATATTCCTTAAATATACAGGGTGCGGCAGAAAAAAGTAGCCCCCTAAAGTTTTTTGTTGTTTTCTCAGCAACCGTTTAGCATTTTAATCTGAAAATTTACAGATTTATTTATTAAATTGTTCTACGACTAAATACCAAATAAAATTTGATTCCATTGAAAAATGACAAAGTTATAGATTTTTTAACATGACCGCTTACCGATTTTTCAGCGTGAAAAAATGTTCAAGCTACAACACCTGTTCAATAACATTGTTGAAACAAGTCAAACAACACAGTTAACTAATGATCAGATGTTAAAATTCCATTGTCACTGTGAATGTTCGAAGTGTCCTCTGACAGCTCTAAACTCCAACACAAGCCTTCAGTCGCTTAATTTGAGAAGTCTTTCACAGTCTTGTCGATCGGTCCTTGTGGTAGGTTGCTCCAGATAACCTGAAGCGATTCCTTGAGTTCCGCGATTATTTTTGGCTTTGTTTTAAGCTTGCGGTAAGCTCCAACAATGCACACCACACGTGATAGTTCACCGAGTTTGCGTTCGGCGAATTTAGAGGCCATTGGTCTTTTCTGATGAAATCTGAACAGTTGGCCCGCAGTCAGTTTCCTGCGCTGCGCGCTGTGCGTGCTGGTGCGCTGTCCTGCTGGAAGATGAATCCGGTGGGCAGCCGGCGATTGCTTGAAAAGAACGACAATTTAGTGGTAATTTATAAACAAAATAAATTACTGCTTGTCAAAGCGTCACTGTGACGT
>Ga0209367_1012396_pt1 | contig 11151 bp, 8 predicted proteins | sample WorMetLIZISLAND2_FD_187412 | JGI IMG/M metagenome (GOLD analysis project Ga0209367, IMG submission 187412) | Marine gutless worms symbiont microbial communities from Max Planck institute for Marine Microbiology, Germany - Olavius geniculatus... ... | reverse complement strand
CCGGGCCTCTCTTCCGAACTTAAGAATCTGGATAAGGAATGATGGGGCCAGTCCGCGTGTTCGGATCATGCCGGATAAACGTAACGATCAGATCGCAAGTTCGCCGACGGAAGAGAAACGCCGATTCCCGAATGCTATAGCATATTTGTGCCTTTTTGCACGGGGTCGGTTCTATCTATATGATTTTATTTATTTTATTTTTTTGTTGACTTAAGGAATATAGAATGTCCCTGAATCTCCCACTGCCGGGTTGGTCGATGACCAAGAGCGTCACGGCCACGTTGGTGGGGATCCTGGTGCGGGAGGGACGCCTCGATGTCAACGCGCCCACGGGAATCCCGGAGTGGTCCGCCGTCGACGATCCCCGCCGCTCCATCACACTCGATCTCCTGCTGCGGATGACCGCCGGGCTCGACATCATCGAGGATGGATCGGGGGCCGACCCCAACTCCGTGATGCTGTACATGCAACCCGACGGCGCCGGATACTCGGCGAGCCGGCCGCTGTACACCGACCCGAATACGGCGTTCAACTACATGAGCGGCTGCACCGTGCTCGCCTCGCGGTTGGTTCGCGAGGCGGTCGGCGGCACACTCGCGGAAGCGCACGCTTTCGTTCGCGAGGAAATCTTCGACCCGTTGGAGATGTCCACCGCCGTTCTCGAGCCCGACGAGTCCGGCACCTTTATCGGCTCATCGTTCATGCTCGCCTCGGCACGTGACTGGGCACGATTCGGTCAGCTCTATCTCCAGCGCGGTGTCTGGCGGGGGCGACGCATCGTGACCGAAGACTGGATCGACTACGTCACCACCCCGACCACGCTCTCACCCGATCAGCGGTATGGCGCCGGTTTCTGGCTGAACCCCGATCAGGCGCACTGGCCCGATCTCCCGGCGGACAGCTTCGCCGCGACAGGATGGCAGGGTCAGTTCACCTTCATCATCCCCTCGCGCAAGCTCGTAATCGTCCGCCTCGGCGCCTCCCGTGTGGCAAGCCGCGCGCAAGAGTTCGCAGCCGGTGTCATCGCCAGTCTACGCGGCATGAACCCGTAGAAAGAGACGCACGGCGACGAGACCCACCACGTTGCCTGAAACCGTATATTATTGCAGATAGATTGCAGCCGAACAATACCGCGTCCAGCGGGATCAGATAGGCAATCAAGCAGGGTGCCGGTGAATCGACATAACTAATTAAGGCTTCAGTTTACACTTATATTCACCGCAACCCGCTCTGGGCAAAATTTTAAACCGTCTAACCTGCAAAAAGAAAATCGCGACCTTCTTATCTACGCTCTTTGGAATACCGGAACCTTGACGAACTCAAAGATTGGAGATCTGCTTGGAATCACCTATTCTTCGGTCGGTCATAGCGCTAAATCAACGAGATTAAAACTGGTAAAAAATCGCCAATACAAGAACAAATTTAATAAAATAAATTCACTATTCAAGACGTGATACCTCTTTCTTTTCTTAACGTGGCCCGACCCCCCGATACAACCCCCCGATACACTCAAACCAGTCCCATGCGGTTAAGCCGAAGAACCGCAGGATTGTTGCAGCACAGGGTTTGGTGGGGATAACAGCGTCTAAAATCGGCGGAATCGGCAAAGTTACTATAAACCGGCAGAAAATAACCGTCCCCCGGGTTTGCATTTATTTTAAATCCCTTCAACGGGATATTAAATGTAATGACTTGGAAATTAGGCGGTGGATTTTGATTTCATTGCAATACTTGACAAGTTACGAATAATTATTATATGAGATAGTTGAAAGGAATCATACCACATTGTAGCGTTATGACATTTGCTCGTTTATTTTTCTCTGATTTCTGCCGAATCCGACTTTTGCTGTATTCACCTGACTGACCATACCTCTCCTCACAAATAAACTCACAAGGTCATAACGGTTTCCGAATCATAGTTCTCCGATTATCATCCGATTTATCTAAAATTGGCTCTAACACGCGGAGAATCAATATTTCTCTTATAGCTATTTCTTTTAATCACCTTCTCTGAAAATGAGGTCCGAAATGGCTGTTAATGATTTTGAAACTTCTTTTGATGGTAACTCACGATTTGCTAATATGTCAAGTTCATCTACGAATCAATATCATCGGCGATCGTATCGTATGATCCGCCTTTTCAGAGGGTCAGAATTGATGAGTCAAAAAAGATCAAAAAAGCGTTGTACATAAACTATGGTGAGAAGGATTTTGATATTAGAGATTTCAGTGACGTTGATATCATATGCGGAATTAACCGTGTTCCGGCCGATGCAATTTGCCACTAAATATGGAAAATTGAAAGACCGTTCAATTCTATCAATTCTCCATCGTGACTGACAAAGGAAGGGTTCCTATTTACATCTGGAAATCGATAGGTGTGGTATGTCCAATCCAATAATTAAAAAGAGACACCTACTAAGATTTGTTAGAGAGTCGCCAAAAGCTTCAAGACGAGCTGATTCGACAAACAGGTGGCATGTTTCGAAATTGCTATAATAATGGCATCTCAGTGCCTGAAAAGCAGCATCAAAAGTTCAATAGTATTTTACAGGAATGGGCAGAGGTAAGAGATAATAGATCTGGGAACGGCCATAAATCGAATTCACAAGATTCTAAAGTGCATATCCAAGAATAGTCGAAAGAGAGGGATCAGAAACCTGTGCAAAATACTTTTAATGGCAAAGTAACTGATGTAATCAAAATCCACAATGATCTTGCGGCCGTCGTCGCCCCAGCCAAACCTAAAGCTATATTCCCGATTGAATCAGACACGATTCTGGTATCAAGATGTTGTTATCTTATGGAATTTCGATTTTTGGCCCCGATTAAAATTATAGGAGGCATGATGGGCGTATCAGTGGCAATGCTTCTCACATTTCAATTATTCGCACAATTTGACGAAGTCAACTTGGACAATTTATCTCTCGGTCTTTAAAAGCTATCTGGAACTGCATTAGCATATAACTTAGTATTTTTGATTGCGGCGGCCGGCATAGGCGCTTCTTTTGCAGCACTGATGCAGCTGAGCTATTTTATCGCCTCCAGAACCCATGATCCGGTGCATGCCACCGATTATTGGATTAAATTTTTTCTTGGAATAGTATCTGGGCTTATATTAACGGAAGTAATCCCAATTCAAGATATGGTTGGATCCGGTTCTTTTTTGGCGAGTTTGGCTTTTCCAATATTGGCCATGTTTGGAGGTTTTTGTTTCAGACAGTTTATCGCATTTTGCAGAGGTTGCTGGATACGTTAGATACCATATTTCTGGGTAAACAGGAACAAAAAGAGGAGGAACGGAGCAATAATTTTTGGTCTTAAATAATAACGGGCCTATCTACCAAAATAAGGTAGACCCAATAATTGACTGAAATAAGGGGATCTTTTCTGTGAAGCAAACTCATCAAGATTGCTGTAAATACGCCACAGCGCTGGATCCACCTTTAAATGGTAGATAGGCTCGATTAATAATGAGCTTAGGGGGACTGCAAGATGAAAAAGTCACCTTAGCAATAATTTAGTTATGTTTTATCAAAAGATTTATATTCATACTGAGGAGGCTTACTATGAATACCCAAAAAGAAGCATTTCCTAAAAAGGCCGCGTCTTTATATAAACTATGGACTTTGGACTGTATAATAGAGTTGGGCTATGCCATATCTAAGGATTTTATATATCGCCCAGATATATATAGCTCAATAAAACCCGAGATTGCTAAAAAACTAGCAGATCTTCAGGGTACTTATGGATTTTCTCCAAATTTCCCCAATATGAATATGAGAATGATGCTCATGAAGTCTATCTACGGGGAGTCTGACGGAATAGGCGGTGGTAACGATGGCTCAAAATTTCAGAGCAAAAGAGCATTAGTCATTAACGCCGCTGCGGGTTTCATGGAGAATGCACTTCCTGCAGGGCTTGGCGGTCTTCGCGAGCGGATTCTTTCTCATTTGAAAGAATTAATAACGCCCTTGGCTAATCTTGAAGGTACATCTTTTGACCAAACATTTAGTCGGATTAATTCAATCTTTACTTTATCCACTGATATACTTCGGGATGAAGGTATCTATGGTGTATTTCGTACAGGTGGTCCAATTGACGCCGAATGGCCGATCAATTCGAACGATCAACAAGGCGCATTATTGGTGCAAAACATTACAGAGATTTTACCGGATATTCCGTACGGCAAAATGGACCAAGACAGATTCATTCAAATACAGCGGATTGCTGCCGAAGGTGCCCAGTCAATCGCCGGGTTTTTGGATCCTAATGTTTTTGCGATAACTAGCGTCGATTTAAAGGCTGACAAAACCACCGTGAAAGTCGATGAGATTTCTACCCATCTTTATACCTGGGGGAGCGAGTTGGGGATCATTGAAAGTGGCGGACCCCGAATACGACTGGCAGCCAGCAATTCGGACTAGTTTCTCGCAAAATCAATAACTTTTCCTTCATGTGAGTTTTCTATGATTGTTACGGACAAAACTATGAAGCTCTGGTTTGGAACACCGGACGCTCCTGCTCCTAAAGGGGAATTGGCGGAAGGAGCAGATCTATCTATAACGACTGGTGTATCTCCGGTTCATCCAGACAACTCGGTCATCGTTAATTACACTATAAACAGTGAGGAAGAAAAAAAACTCGTTGCTGCGTTCCTACCTAACTTGTCGGATCCCGACAAACAATACTTTGGTGTATCTCTGCCTCGTCTTCGAGTAAACGACGTGGTCAAGTACCAAGTTTGTTTTTTCTGTAGCGGCCAGCGAATCCCAGCAATTGAGAACGCAAATCAGACTGAAACGGTAATTCATGTAACCGGGCAAAATAATTATCTCGGACATAGCACCCAGTTCCGGGAAGGACCACAATATCAACGATCCTACAGTGATTTGGATGGGAAATTTACCGATATAAAGGCGTCGAAATCTCGGAAGGCGGGATTGATAAGATCGCGAGCAGCATCACCTCATCGAGTCTCTCGAATCTCTAGTTCTCTTCCTCGAATCCTACGTAAGAAACCAATCACTTCGTTTACAACGGCTAACCACTACAACGCATATCGAATTCCAGGATCATTACCCAAGGCACATTCATCACTTGAACGTGATTTTGAGTGGCAATTATGGGCCAATAATAGGATGAACGAGCCCGAAGAGTTCACGGTTACTTTGTTGGATGGCCAAAAGATATCGTTTATTCGTGAAAAAATCTCGAGATCATCCAAGACCAAAAATACGTTCTGGATAAAGGGGGAGTCTGGTCGACAACTAAGTCCGAATGACATTTCAAATGACTTGCTGCCACTATTCGACGTGGCTTCTCTCGGCAGTGCGACCGAGAATTCGACCACAACGACCTATTTCCCCACGAATTCTCACGAGCCGGTGATCATTTGTCAGGGGAAACCCGCAAGAGACGTGCTCACTAAGCGCGGTTTGTTGGCATTGGGAACATTGAACGGAACGCTAAGGACTCCGTCTCAAGCCGCGTTACGTCCGATTGCAGAGAGGCCAGTTATATTATGGCCAAACAACTCAGACGCCGGAATAAAGCATATGGAGAGGATTGCCAATAAGCTAACTGAAATGGGAAACAAATCGATAAAAATGATCGCGTGGAAGGGTAAGGAACACCATGCGTATGTGTGGCAGTTTGCTGGCAGCGACAACGAAATAAGAGAGATGCTGATTAATGCAGCAACCTGGCCAGGTCATACCGACTTGACCGATTTCGGGCGTGTCGATTTTGGTTTGCCAGCGACTCCCCTGCGAATGACTGTCAAAGGCGACTACGCGACCGAGTCTGAAAGATTGGTGCAACCATCTTTCTGGAAGCGGAACCGCAGAATCCAGTCTATCTCTAAGAACGTCGAGCCGATTTTAAATAAAATTCAGTCTAACTTAGAAATAAGTCAATCAGAAACTGTTTTCCTTAATCGGCAACTCCAGTTACTGGAAGGTATAGTTGGAAGGCCAATAGCAGATAAAATTATTGCTAATATTAAATTGGGAGAAAATCAACAATGAGTGATAATTCAATGAGCACGGGGCTGAATGAAAGTTTCGCCTGTCAGCTCGATAACCTGTTGAACTCGCCCACAGGAGACGGCGTTCTTTCTAGCAAACCGTCTTCCATACGCAAAGCTGCCTTTCATGATTTTTCCGAGTATCGATATTTGATGACACCTCTAAGACAGCTCGATCCAGTAGATCCAGACGCAAATGAGTTAGATACAGGGGATTCGTCTCCGGAGGAGCCTGAGAGAAGTCCAATTCTGAATAAGGATCAATTTGTCTCTTACTTCGAAGATTTAATGCATGAATTAGTGACTACAGAAGTTCCGGATCACTACGATGTTAATAAACTGGTTCAATCAGATCCAGACAAATGGGAAATAGAACGTCATCATATATCAGACCGTATGACGACCGAGCAACTAGCATCGAGCATGCTTTTTGCATTCGACGAGGGAATGGGATGGCCGCTTTTTTCAGCATTCCAGATCCATGGAGAAACATTCGAAATATTGGACCTGCTATACGCCGAAGTCACAAATTTTGCGCTTAATCTTGTTAGAGAAAATCGTATAAGTGAAGAAGTATTATGGAATTGGCATATCGATCGTTTGATAAGTGCAGACGCTTGGTCTCCCGGCGTCGACGGAATATTGAATGCTCTGTCTGTAGAGGGTTCGGGAGAGACGACAGCAGAAGACGATGAATCTCCTTTAGCAGACAATTATGGTTTCGAACCTTATTTACCCGGGTCAATTAATTTTGGTCTTCAACTTGTTTATCGTCAGTTCTGGACGCCTCTAGGTACTCAGCCTGGCGAGATTGTGCGCACACTTCCATTAGGGCCGAAACAAATTGAAAAGGTCACCATTAAGGCAATCCAAAGGACAAAAACGACCCGCCAATCAGAAACGATTACCATCATAGAGAAATCAACGGATGGTTCTGCTTCAACGAAAGATTCCTCCGACGTTGTAGAAGAAGCCGCAAAAAGTTTTAACTGGAATGTTGAAGCGAAAGCAAATGCTAGATGGGGCTGGGGTGGAGCCAGCCTCAAATCATCGATGGGTGGAGAATCTGCTTCCTCGAGCTCAGAGTCCAAGTCTAAACTGAATGAAACAATGGAGAAAACCGCCAGCAAGATGCGAAGTGAGAGCAAGGTCATGGTCTCAACGGAAACGGAGGAATCAACTGAGATAGAAAATTACTCGGAAATAACAAATCCAAACGATGAGATTGCAGTTACCTATGTTTATAGCCGGATGCAACAACAGTACGAAGTTCATACAACCCTAAATGATGCAAATACCGTCATATTCGTGGCCGAGCCGCTTCCACTACCTTCGGAGATTAATGGAGATTGGATAAGACGAAATGACTGGATACTGGCCCGAGAACTGCTCGACGAAACATTTCGTGATGATCTGAATAACGTGATTCGCCAGGGCGGCATGGTACCAGATGATGAAGAAATTGACGGCCGAATTGCCGAGATGATGGAGTCACTCAAAAGCGGGCTACCACCTTACGAAAGTCTGCCGGGATCCTTGCCAGACATCTTTCGGAATCCACAACAGGCGTATGAAAGAGAAATAGAACGGAAAAGAGAACGAACGAAAGACCGAAAATCATATTTTCGGAGTCTGAAGCGATTACAGTTACACATCTTCGAGAATATTCTTCACTATTGTCGCGCCATATGGGGCTCTGAAGACCCTAATATGCGGTTGATGCGGTATGAAAAAATCAGGGTACCGATAAAATGGCAGTTTGTAGCTGATAGCTTGTGCGGGGAAGAGGTCACTGATCCAGGGTGCGAGGGATACATAGAAGGATATTACACGCCCGACGTAACCGATACTGCCTGTGATACAGTTCAGCTGAATGAGATAATTGACCCTGTCGGACCTATCGGCTTTATAGGCAACTATTCCGTTTTTTACTTTCGTCAGACAGGCAGATACAGATCTCTCGAAAACGTTCTCAGGCACATCAATATACCCTATTCTCAGCTGGCTGTCAATGTTGAACATGCTAACTTTGCGGCAGATTCGCCCTTCAGAATTACGTCCGCCGCCGGCCCTGGGAGGATCTCTGAAGGATTTTATCAACTAAGATTCAGCAGAGCAATTGGCGGCGCCGGTGGCTTTGAGGTCACGCCAGAGTGTGGGCTACAATTTGAGGCCGTCTTAAATGGTGACGATTCGACAGTCGAGTTTCTCGATTTATGCATCAAGATAGACAAACGCGGGGAGGGGGATAGGGATCTGCAAGACGGCGATACCTTCTTGGTTTCAGTACGAATTATTCCTGTGCTTGAAGATCCGGAGCTAAAAGCAATTCGTTGTGATTACCCACCACCTTCTCAAAGCGCGGAAGAACACTTTTATAACGTCGATTTTCTTGAACGCTTTGCCGAATTATTTCCGAAGTTTGCATATGAAGCAGAAATTGAAGGCTTATTAGAACTCGAATGGAATCTGTTGAGCAGTCATCTCAAGTCCATGGTGCGAAATAATTTTGCAGAGTACATTCTACGCGACCGACATACACGTCAACTGTTGTTGGACACAAACAACGTTCTGTTGTCGCGGGTAGTGGATGATGCATCAACTCTGGAACCTTTTAAAGGACTACACCGCTATCTTGATGTTCTGAATGCTCACGCTGATTTTCGCAACAAGCAACTTGAAAATGAAAGGCGTGAGACGCGAATATCTCAGAATAAGTTGGGTGATCCCGACATAGAAAAGGTAACCGTTGTAGCGGGCAGTCGAGAAGCCGCGGAGCTCGCAGGTCTTGATGTTCTTACCCCCGATCCTGGGGAAGATGGAGGAGACGAGTCCTGAGTTCAACGGGTGTGGGGATTGCTGCTGTTTGAATTGGACCTCTGCAGCGTCGTCGTCAGATTGTGAGTTTCGGTGAGTCGATGAGTCAAGGCTTTAGGATTGTTATATAATAGAAAGCGACACGCATATACGGAAATACATCCGTAAATTGGTTTGAGATGTCCTTGCAGCTTCCCACGCTTTCCTTTCGACAAATATCGTAAGTACCCAAGATTTTATGGCTTTAGGTTTTTTTAAGTGGAACCTTCTGCGATGTTTCTCACAACGAGGAGCAGACAATGACACGAAGAAAACAACGCAATCACACACCGACATCCAAGGCGAAGGTAGCAATGGAGGCCCTGAAGGGAGAGCGCACAGTAGCTAAGATTGCCAGAAAGTATGATATCCATCCAAACCGGATCCAGGACTAGAAGCGCCGGCTGGTCGCTGGGACTCAGGACGTCTTTTTTGGCCACGCTGTCGAGGCACAGCACAACAAAAAGGAGGTTCAGAAGTTGCATGTCAAGGTTGGTCAGCTGACCATGGAGAACGAGTTTTTATCCAAAGCGCTCTGTCGCGGCCGATGACCAAGCACAGAGGCATATTCCAATAAAAACACATTCTGCCCGTGGTGCGACGCTGTGAGTTATTTGATATGCCCGTTCGACGGCATACTGTCGGCCCAAGCCTAACGGCGCTGGAGATCTGGAACTGATGCGCCTCATCGACGAGGTTCACCTGCCGTATCCGTTCCACGGCAGCTGGCGGCTGCACTTTGAACTGAAGGACCGCGGCCACTACATCAATAGCAAGCGGGCACAGCGGCTAATGGGTCATTCAGTGCTGTATCCGAAGCCCCTTAATAGCCATCCAGAAAAAGGCCACAAAATCTATACGCACCTGCTTAGAGGGCTTGAAATTGATCGCAATGACCAGGTACGGGCGAATAACACCCGCGACTTCCCGATGGCCAATTGTTTCATGTGCCTGGTGACGATTATGGACCGGCACTTGCGTAGGGTGTTGTCCTGGCGGCTGTCCAACACCATCGACAGCTCCTTATGTGTCGAGGCGCTCCAGGAGTCTTTGGAACACCATGGCGCGCCAAATTGAAAACGTATTCGTGGAGCACTGTGGCGCTACGCCAAGTACGAAGATTTCTACCTACGGACCTACGAAATCTCAACAGCGCTCAGGGCTGAACTCAACCGATATTTTCAGTTCTACCATGAACGCCGGCACCACAGCTCTCTCGAGCAACGCACCCCGGATGCGGTGTATTTCGACTCGACCGCTTCCAGTAGGTTGCCTGAAAACCAGAAAGAGGTCCCACTTATCACCGTGCCCGGTTTTCGGGGTCCACTTCTGTGGGACTGTTTGCGTCGGCTCAAATCTAGCCATCCGGGCCTGTTTTCACATTAGACTCCTGAGGTTGCTGTTGGACGATAGGAGCCGGATGAATGAGAGATTCATGTCTGGTTTTGAGAAGGTTGCACTTTGGAAAGCGCATGATATTCAGCAACCTGGGATGATTACTGCGGCAAAGCCTATCCGACAGTCGCGTATCAAGTCTTGCGTGGCATGCGGTAACGCCCATCGCGAAGCGTATATATACATGGAGAACGTAGGCCGAAACGCAAGTGAACGGAAGGATAGCCCCAAAATCGATCGTGGTTGGTGTAGCCGACCTTATCTCTTTTTCTCCGGCGATCCGGTAGTGGGGGTTCGATTCCTCTGCCCTACTAACCAAGTTACGGGAGCATGAGACGCCTGATGCGCTTCGCACTTAATTGCGGCGCTACTTTCAGTTGTCCAATGGCCGTCGTCTTCATGCCGCGCCCAGCTGACGTACGCAAGCACCGTGCACTTTGAGCAGGCTGACCTGACAACAGTGGCCTGAGATCCATGACGATTCCACTCAGACCGCTTTCCAAGATCTGGGGTCCTCTTCTAATAGTCCTCAAGCCTCCTGCACTGCGGGAGCGCTAGGACCTAAAAAGGAAAGATATAAGATGAAGCATTGCTCTGAAGGAGATGCCCCCCAAGATGTGTTCTGCCGTCTAAGGAAGGCACACACCTTTTATAAAGCTTATGAGATTTTTGAGCCAATAGCTCAGCAATCTTATCACTTGCCAGCCCCAGTTAAATACGATCGCGTATATGAGGGCCTAGTAAAATTTCGAGCCTATCTACATTTTTAAGGTTAGTGTGACCGTATCTGTCACACCCATGGTGTAAGATCTCCTTAAAAGAACAAACGAAAGGAGATCTTATGAATATCGATCAATTAAGACAACAGTTTC
>Ga0209367_1012395_pt1 | contig 11151 bp, 9 predicted proteins | sample WorMetLIZISLAND2_FD_187412 | JGI IMG/M metagenome (GOLD analysis project Ga0209367, IMG submission 187412) | Marine gutless worms symbiont microbial communities from Max Planck institute for Marine Microbiology, Germany - Olavius geniculatus... ... | reverse complement strand
CTGGGAAGTCTGGCTGACAGTGGACTGCATCGACCGGAAGTGACGTAGGTCTAGGCCTAGGTAAGGCGACAGCAGATGCGGTAAGGGGTGGGAGAGAGATACAGCTGCAAGCTGCAACTGACTGTGGTCTTTCTTAGCAAACTATTCACGATTTTACTCCCACGAAATTTCACCACGGGCGATGGCGTCAGTCATGTCTTACTGCCCACCAGGAAACTATGCAGCAAGGTCGCATAGTGCAGAGCAAGCTCCATATCTCACAGAAATATGGCGCCTCAAAGATAATGGAATCACAAGTTTGATCTTTTGGAGTCACGTGACGTCATCGGTTACGAAAGAAAGATGGAAGAAGGGAAAAGGAAGAGAAAGAGAGAGGGGATGGAAGGGAAATGGAAAGTGGAACGGGAAAAGGAAGGGAAGGGTGAAGGAGAAAAGGAAAGGAAGTTAAAGGGAAGGGAAATGGAAATGGAAAAGGGAAGTGAATGAAAAAAGGGGAAGAGGGAAAGGGTAAGGGAGAGGGGAAGGAAAGAAAGAAAAGGGGAAAGAATAGGAAAGGAAAAAAGGAAGGGGGAAAAGGGAAGGAAAGAGGGAAGGGTAGATGAAGAAAAGAGAAAGGTGAAGGGGAAGGTAAAGAAAAGAGGAAGCGGAAGCGGAAGGGAAAGGAAAAGGGAAAGGGGAAAAAAGGATGGAGAAAGGGAAGGGAAAGGGGTAAAGAAATGGGGAAGGGGAAGGGAAGAAAAGAGGAAGGGAAAGGGAAAGGGAAAGGGAAGGTGGAAAGAAGATAGCTTAAGAAATGTTAGACGCACGGACGCACGGACGGACACAAAGGTGATTTTATACTCTGTCCAATGCTATGCATTGCATTGGACAGACAGCAAAACTGATACGATTTAATTAGCATCTACAGAATAACAAAAAAAAATAAACGATACGCGCAAACATAAATAGCCTACAATGCAATTTACCGTTATTAGGCTATAGTTTACACTTACCTATTCGGTCGTAGCTAACAACATGTACATTCAACACCGGTAAGTAAGTAAGTAAGTAAGTAAGTAAATGATTTATAAAGCGCCAAAGTCTCAGAAAGAATCAGGGCGCATAGGACGATGGACTACATGGCTTATACGGACTACATGCTGGTTGAAAATATACTTTCGCAACAAATAATTCAAACAAACTGACGGCGATTCAAACAACATGCATTTGCTAACGTATAAAATACACAAAACTGAAGTGTATTTACAGGAATAGACTTCAAGACCAAAAACTGTACTTGAAGTTTGATTAGTGCTAACTGCCAATTACAAATACAACATAACACCAACTTTCTGCGTTTTTAAGCACTTCTAAGTTCTAACTGAAGACTACAACAATTACACCAACTTCCTGTTATTAATATTTACATTTTTGGGTCTAAAATTCTACTCAAATTTTAAGTTAACTACTGCTAATTGCTAACTAAAATAACAGCACAACACGAACACTGTGTCTGAGATAAGTAATAATTGTGTGTCGTAGATAGAAGTTTCTGACAAAATTTATGGATACTGATAACTCAGTTTCAGGCTGCGCGAGACGTGATCTGAATGATTTGATATGTTTATATTTAGCCTAGATTCCGGTTCTTGCTTGTTGACTGTTTTTGATTGCTTTTTCTTCGCTGTCATTGTATGACGAATAAAGTTGTGTATATAATAAATAATGATGAATGATGTAAAATAAAACATATCTTCACAAAGACTGACTACTGTTCACTGCCAGGGATGTTGACAAGGCCACAGAGTACAAGGCCAAGGCCTAACATCGCTGTTCACTGCTAACAAAATATAACAAAACGCCGACTATAATAATTTACCCAGCATATAATAATATCAGAACGTTTCAACATTGCAAACTAGTAGCACACTGGGCGCCTCTTTATAGTTTTACACATGTGCGGTGAGGTAAAATTTAAAATTTTAAAACAAAACAAGTGTAGACGGTCAACTGTCACTCCATGACCTTTGTTTCATTGCAGCAGTCCGCACATGAGCGATAAAGTAAAAATAAAATACAACAACCTACAACAGACATAAAAATCTAACTTTGTTTTTTCGCAGTGAACGCGAACCCCTGTGATAAAATAAAAACTTCTCTGCAAGTTTTCAGCGTTGCGTTCCGCTCTGTGACGAACAGCAAATAAGGAAGGTCGCGACGGCGACCGTTTCCAGTAGTTTTAATTAATTTCATTTTATCTCGTCGTACATGTGTAAACCGCATTAATGTTTGCGGTTTTCTAAGCTACTGATTTCTGCTTGTCGTCTGCCGGAATTGCCTTGAGCTCGACGTCGGCATCATCGTGGGTGGGCTGCGCCGGTGCGGCCCAAGGCTGCAGCTTGCCGGAGCCGAGCAGTCCGTAGAAGATCGTTCCGAAGGCATAGACGACACCTGCTATGTAGAACACTGCGCGCCAAGCCTGCACTGTTTGCTGCGTTGCGTCACAGACCACGACACAAGTTCAGCCCTCTTACACAGACCTACGACTATTTTATTTATTTATTTATTTATTAAACCAAGCACGTAACAAACGTATATGCAGATGTAACGCAACTAATACCAGTACCAATGACATTAAAATAAAATCAAAAAAAAAATTAAAAAATAACGAAAAAAGTTTACTAAAGATAACATGGAAAAACCAATACTGAAAATCAAGCAATATAACAGATAGGAGCGAACAATAATTTACTTATAGTTGTACACACATCGCATGAGAGATTGCAGGCTGTACAGTATACGCAAAAACTGTCATCAGTTACCATTTAGCCTCGTTTTTTACGGATTATGAAGTCGTTCACAGTGCAAAACAACAAATGAGAAAAAAAACACTGAACTATCAAAGTACTAACAGGTACACAGGCGACAGCCTGAGCTTCAGTTAGGTCGCAAATAAGACTAGACCCTATTTAACAAATGAGAAACCAGAAAACCGCAACGAACAACTTTCAACTTGTTTCATTCAGAACCGAACGTGAACCCGATTAGGCCCTAAGTACAATACCGCTCTGTCTGGAGTGGTATAAGCGTACTCTTTTATCCACGCAGCAGTGCCGTACTGTACTTACGTTTCTGTAAGTGAGAGCACCGACGACAGCAGGTCCAATGAAACCGGACAATGTTGCCACCGTGTTTGTAATCCCCATCATTGTGCCTACAAACGCAGACCTCATTGCAAGCACAGCATGCTCAAGCACACATTGCAACTAGGCTACAAACAACGGCGTATTTACCGGCCAAAACGTAAATAGGTCTACATCTTTTTTGTTATATCGTAAACTACGACGTGTTTTTATTGGTCACAGTTGCGTCACGTGACAGTTGATATAGAACTGTCAGTCTCTTAAACATTACGCCCAGATTCCACATGTAAACTGTTAACTATGACACGCGTGACATTTCACTATTTTGACCATCACCCGACCGATTTCCGAGACTTAGTCATTATGCAACTCGACTACAATTCTGTTAGTTCACGTATTTAACTTTGATTTAGTAAAGCAAAGGTAAAGGTCGTCAATTTGTATAGCGCGTAGTCGCGAGCATGCGCACGCCTCTAATGTGCTTTCGTCACTAACCAGAGCCGCCTGCCGCACGGCCACCGCGTACAGCCTGCAGACACAGGCTGGCGCAGCGGCCGGCTAGGCAACCCCAGTCAGCTGTACCACGGTCCCCACCTTTCGTAACTCATATAAATGAGTTACTACTCATTTTACCGTCCCACGGAGGGTAGAAGGTTGAGTCGGCCTAGCTGGCAGGCTTCACACCGAGATGGTTTTACCTGCCCGCAGGCAGTCACCCATCGCAGTACTAACCGGGCCCGGCGTAGAGTAACTTCGTTTCAGCCGAAACGCGCTACCAACTACGCCACGCCCCTAACCAAAAAAAAATTAGATAATTAATATAAGCAAAATCAGATAAACATTCAGTTTAAAATAATAATGTAAACAACGTTCATTCACCTGAAGTACAAAATGAAACTATTTTACAAATTGGGTATTTACCCTACAGACCGGCATAGGGAGGAGCCAGATCGAGATGGTTGACGCTCCAGCCGGCAAAAGAGATTCCAGATAATCCGACAGCGGCAGTAATCAGAATCACTGCCAGTAACGCGTTGCAGTTGACGTAGCCAGTCGATATCAGACAAATAGCCGGAAGTATAAACCCTGCAATGCATAACGTCCGATTATTCATTCGTTCGTTCATTAATATATTGCTCTGAAAATAGCTGACAATTCGCAATATCCAATAATGTACGTAAAAGTTAGAAAAACGATGATAGAATCAGTATCAAAACGGCGGCAATGAGGTCAAACATCTTAGTATAATAAAAACTGTAACTAACAAGATAATGTTCATACGAACACGAAGTCTGTCCAATGCATTTCGATAGCTTACAGTATATGTCCGTATAAATATAATCAGTGAGCGGCCATCTGGCACAGTTACGGAGATATGGCGCTTCAACAAATAACATCAAAATGAAGAAGGCTTTAGACTATGTTGGTGAATACCAACTAAAGTCAGCTTGTAAGGACGCTATATGCATAGCTCCATCTAAGGTTACCCAAATGATTTTTGCTGTTTTAGAGGACTGATATCATCACATCGTCGTTACACATATTTGTAAACTGGTAAGTTTTTTACATATATTTTCGTTAAAAAATGTCATCAAAAGCTAAATTTTATTACTGAAATACAGCCAATTGCTGGGCCTCTGCCCCAAATCCCGCTGGAAAATCTACGATGCTCCCTCTAGTCATCTGGGAAAGCAGACATCTATCCCTAACACCAAACCTCTCCCTTCGCAACATTTTCGGTGTCGATCTCGGCGCCCCGCTCGCTTGTTAGAGTTCGCCTACTTCTATTTCACAATGTTAGTATTGCAGCGCGGTGATAAATATTATGCAGCCGGTAACTGCTAATGCCTGGATTGCGCAACTTCTTACAGCTACAAGCTTCAGTAGGCCTAGAAGAGTAACTGCCGCCGCCATGCATTCAAACGTTCATCGATCGTGCAAGTTTGTCCAAAAATGTAGACAGCACAGCACCGAATGATGCACAAACCTGGTTTACTAGATTCTATTTCTAGACAAAAGGTACTTTTGAGTTATTACCTTTTAGCTGAAGTATTCTTTCCGTGTTCTAACTGCAGTGTATTTTGTGTCGTAATGTGCCTTCTTATTTTCGGTAAAATAAAATTAAAGTCCATTTCCCTAAAATTATCTATCTTTCGGATATAAATAATAAAAATTTTAAATTTATATCTTTCGTTAAAAAGGTCATCAAACTAAATTACTATTTACAAGGATTTTACTGCAATGTTGCCTCTGTCAATGTTTATTCCTTGACAGAATGTTAGGATATTAGAAAATCAAAAAATGAAGTACTTGTCACATGCCGACAAGTACCTAACCCTCAAGTACAAGCACAAGTACCAAGTACTACATCTCTGGCATTGAGACAGTTGTCAATCAGCGGCAATGGATACGTATCCTGCTTCGTCACGGCGTTGAGTCTTCGGTAGTCGACACAAAACCGAAGCGATCCGTTTTTCTTCTTTACCAGAACGATACTAGAAGCCCATGGCGAAGCGGCTGGTTCCACTATACCGTGGCGGACCATTTCGTTGACTTCGTTATCGATTTAGTCTAAGTGTCGAAAAGGATGACGCCGAAGAGCCTGCCGAATCGGTCGGTGTTCGCCAATATCAGTTCGGTGCTCCACCAAATTTGTCCGTCCAATATCGTGTTCTCCTGTCGAGATGATACTTCGGTAACGAAACAGCAAAGCTTTCACCCGCTTTCGCTGTTCATTCGTCATGTCTGCGGGCAACTTCATCATCAGCTTGTCAATGGCCTTCTTCTCTTCGTTTGTAGCGTCTTCGGGCTGTACTTCGTCCATTACTTAAACGGCTCACCAAGCTCTGTCCCCTTCGTCAGAATCTGACTCTTTTTTCGGCATTAAGAACCGTCAATTTAATACCAGAAAACTTGGCCGGAATAAGGCTTCGGGCACTGTAAACGTGTCTCAGATTTGGTACTGCTTCGGCTTCCACCAGACCGACAAACGGCTTTCTTCGTATGCCTTCGTGCATGATTCGGAAATTTACATTCGTTTGCTGTAAAGGTATATAAGGTATACAGCACAGTCCAATCCAGCAATGGTAATATCACTTCCAGTATTGTCCAGGGCGTTATATACCTTATTATTTTGGTACCTCATCTCGATGCACGTATTAACTTGCTTGTTGCGTACTAGAGGAACGTCTTTAGGCCTTTGTGCAGTGTACGAAGGCTACAGCATTCGGCCTTGGTTTGCTTCGGATGTCGGCGAAAAACAGTCCTTGGCAAAATGTCCAATTCCACTACTGCGTCGGCAAGTATATCGATACGGTGGTGCTTCGGTCCGGGACGAAGCAGGTGCTTCGATCGCTGACCTAGCAGCGTGTGGCTTCGGCAGTTGAGTCCTCAACTCAGCCATTTCCTTCCGTATTTCGTCCATTTCTTTTTTCGTATTCTACATCTCTTTGATACGCCCATCTGTCGGTTTTTGTGGTACTTCGTACGAATAGCCATTCGTCAGCCGTCGCACACGACTTCGGTATTCGGCTTTCTAACTCCTGAACTTTCTTTGTCTTATTCTCTAATTTCTTCCACAGCATCTCGTTTCGTCGCTGATGCGGTCGTCGTACTGAACTTCGTTACTTTTTATTATTTTCTTCGACTTTTTTCGTGCGGTCCTTAGACTTTCTAGCTTCAGCCTTTTGCTGTCCTTGGTCCACGCCTCGAGCTATAAGGCTATTCGTAGTGCTGAGTCCAAGTCCTTCAGATGTCTTTTGCGAACCTTCAACGCAAAGTCTGGATCTGCCAGAGCATCCAGGAAATAATCCCTCGATATCATCTCTCTGCTTCGGTACTCCATATCCGAAAAAACTAATGCAGCTAGTCTTCGTATGTCCGAATGCAAATTATGCAGTCTCATCATTCTGTCTTCGTCGGTTTCGTATTTTAATACGATGCTCGTCGGCAAAAGTTTTTTCTCCGAAGCGCATCTTCAATATCTTCGTCAATCCGAAAAGTTATTCGGTCACTTTATTTCCACAATTTCACAAAACGTTGGCCACATTTTTATTCAGCGAGTTACGAAGGTAAACCAGTTCGGTGATTCGGTCCCAACGATTGTGTCAAACACAATTCTGAAATTGGGCCCAGAACGTTTTAAACAAAGTCGTTCCATCAAACTTCGGCGGTTTCAGGATATGCTTCGGTCTGGATACGGTTGTCGTCTTCGTGTCGTCTTCGTCGTCCGACGAAGTACTCTCAAATGACGAAGCAGTCGTTGATTTGGGCTTGGTACGGTAACTTCGTCGACTTCTTTCTCGATTCGAAGTCAAAATATCGCACACCGTGCGAGTCTTCAACTCGCACGGTGTGCGATATCTTGACTTCGTTCTTGTCGAAAGTTTTCTCGTAGTGCTTCGTCCACGCCTGGCCGAAAATTTGGGTTTGCTGGGCCTACTTCTGAGTAGAGTGCTTCAATCTTTGTCGGTTTCTTCGTCTTCGGAAGAAGACGAAGCAAAGGTCAAATGCTTTTTTGGTTTCCTTGACAAATCAAGGCTTGCCAAGCTCCATTTACCACTAGATCCAGCCCACGAAAAACCTTTACGACGACCTGAACGGCGCATAGACGAATCACGGTGCTGAAAATCGCCGTCTTTGTCTTTCGGTCTTCGTATTTTCACCACGTCTTCGCTCTGACCACGCCCCTTAAAGCTTTCGGTGCGTCGTCCTCGACGAAGCGTTGAAGCTCTTGGATGCGTTATTGGTGAGGCAAAAAGGCGTTTTCGGAATTCCCCGATGACGAAGCAACAACTGCTTCGGTAGATGTTTTCTTTAAGTCCACTGTGCCACTTAATAACAGTGTTTCGTCCTCTTCGTATTCGGTCATTCGTCGTTTAGCTTCCATTCGTAGGTCCTTCGGGCAACTCAAAGTGGTTTCTGGCTTCGTACCAGAAAATCTTTCGTTAAAAAAGTCATCAAACGTCGCCTTTTAGTGTGATATAAAGCCACATATAGGTGCTGTCGGAGCTCCCTGTAAATACGTTATGTAACAATTGCTATAAAATACGTTATGTTATGACAACGGCAGTCACGTGATAGACAGCCTTGGCCCTTTTGGCCGGCTCCGGCAGTAAAAAAGGCGAAGCGCAGCGATGATAACTGATCAGTTTGATCGAGCGCTGAGACAGAGCACATCGACTGACAAGGTGCTGAGCCTTCGCCTTCCCAAACGAAGCAACGAAAACCAACGAAGCTTCCTTCGTCCAAACGAAATCCACTGTTTAATACTAACTATATCTTTGTCCATTCAGGGTCTTTTCACGAAGACCCTTTCGTCGGCAACCCTTCGTTTACCATGAACTCATTACCAGCATGGGTAACCGCCTATCTTTCGGGGCCGAAGATACCCATGAAGCTGAATCTTGCAATCGTATTCCGTTTGAGGGTTTATCTGCTCTTTACAGGTTTGCAGGCTAACGGTTTCCTTCGTGCTGTGTCTCGTCATTCTAGTTGTAGTTGTTCTGTTGTCTAGTATCACGCAGATATTCTGACATAATTACTGACATCCGATAAATCGAACTTCCTTATCATCACCGAGACAATTAGTCTAATTATTCTATAAACTATAACGATCAGTCGAAGACACAGTTTATTCATTACCCGTAGCATTTGCCAGTTTTCTGACGTTTGTCGTCGACAGCAGTTTTTTCTTCTGCAAAAGATCAGCAACTGTCCCAGCCAGGATCATCATCATCCACATTAGTAGATACGGAGCTCCAGACACCAGCCCGTTCTGACAATTTCACAGACCAACGATACGTATGAAACACTGACTCACGCCTACCGTACACAAGCCCGTCGAGACGCGGATAACTTATGTGGGGTTGTGATCGTTCATAGACTACGTATAGACTACGTAAAGCGTCTAAGAATTCTTAGATATAAATCCCAGTCTGATGAAATGTTTTGTAGGCCAATGTCATGTCAAACCTTATTTGACCTGCTTTATCCGATTGCAAATATTGAGGTTTACTGTGTTTCGAGTGACTGGTCAATGTCCACATCTACGCGACGTAGATATCTGACAGCTAAGCTTAAGTTACAAATGTCTGTAATAACAAATGTCTGTAAAATATCGGCCTAGCTGGTTCGATTAAAGCACAGGATAATAGGCCTACCCACTGTCGACTTACCTACATCACTGCTGGAAAGGGGAAGGCATGGAGACGCGAGCCGATAATGAGTGTCTGGGTTCTAGGGCTTAGCCGCCAGCGAGGTCCAGAAACTCTATGCCCCTGGCAATGGCGTCAGGGGACTTCGCCCCCTAAATTTGAAATGCGTGTTAGCAATATTATTATGTGCAAAATGTCCGCTGACGTATTGCGTGTTTTTGAATATTTTGTATAATGTTCACATGTTGCATCTGGTTTGTGACATGCACTACATTCCTCATCACTCAAAGCGTAGATTGCTGTTAATTTCAACTTTTTAAAAAGACGAACGTTATTATGCATTTTTTCTCATTTTAGTAGTGGCAAACAGCTATAGTTGTTTGCCCGTAAGTTCTAGAGCCCGTAAGTTCTAGGGGGCTCAAAACTTCAAAAAACATATTTACGCTGGATTGCTCATGCGAATGACAATTACATTTATTAGGCCGCCCGGAATGGTAGTTCCCGGAAGGCCTTATGTTTTATTGCTGAGATCTCCGAGGTCCGTGGGCCGATCTCCGCGAAAGTTTGCCACGCGGTAGAGAACGAGTTCAATTTACAAATGCCGGTCCAAAAGCTTGGGGCCTGCCTCCAAAAAAATTTGGGGCAAAAACACGCTAAATTTGGCCCGATTTTAAGCCCCTTCCCACTTTAAGCGCAAATATCTTCGAAAAGGATAGAGATAAAAAGACAAAAAAAAAACAAAAAAGGAAAACTAAATTATCGACAGCGTTTTCTTTCGCGTTAGATGGAAAAAGTCCGGTGAACTTTGGTTCACTTTCCACAGCGTTCTCGCGGCTAATGTTTACACACCAAATTCACTTATTTGGAACACTATATTTCGGCCCCAAAATTTTTATAGACGTTACAGAATGGCCAAGTCTTGCTAACGTGCACCCCACCGGAAATGGGGGCTCCCCCAACAATTTTTACAAAGTGGTCAAAAATTGGCTCAAAATTTAGCATTTGGGCTTTAATAACTTTGGGGGAAAGGGGCGTAACCCTGCGAAACTTTGCCACATGACGTACCACGAAGCGGGATTAAAAATGGGTACAACTTTTGGGGAGCATCGCCCCTGAAAATTTGGTAAAGCAAAATCGTCTAAAATTCGCCCCGATTTCGTACAACGTTCGACTTCCACCATGAATATTTCTAGAATAAGCTTAAAAAGTGACAATCTGAAACAAACTTTATCGACAGCTATCCCTTCCGAGTTGAACAAAAAAATTAGGTAAACTTTTGTTCACTAACAACAAAGTTACGTTGGCCTATGTGCAGTGTGCACCTATCCAAAATCAACTGTGCGCGCGATTTTAGACAACTCGACAACTTTGGCCGCGAATATCTGCGAAATGGATCAACATATCAACAACCAAAATCAAATTTTATCGACTGCCATCTCTTCCGCGTCGGGCAAAAAATTTGGTGAACTTTGGTCAACCAACAAAAAAGTTATAAGGGCGGATGTTGACTCACCCTAAGTCGAAACACAATGCGCGTTCTCTGTAGGTCTACGCGTATGTGTATATGTGTATGTGTATTGGAGTTCGGGCCACGTGACTTTGCTGCAAAGGGAATTTCAACCCCCAAACTTTTTCCCCAGTCGGACTTACGGCGCCCGGCGGCCTCACGTTGGGCTCTGCCTCATATTCCTACTTCCCTTTTGTTTCACACCCCTGAGCGGCAATTATGACCCTTTTACTTTGCTTTACAGTTACACCCATATTCTGAATGCACCCAAAAGCATTGTCGTGACTAGAAAAAGAGCAGTGGCGTATTTAGGATTTCGCAAAGGGGGAGGGGCATGGTGAGCGCGCAGAGCGCGAGCCTATAACGG
>Ga0209367_1012394_pt1 | contig 11151 bp, 9 predicted proteins | sample WorMetLIZISLAND2_FD_187412 | JGI IMG/M metagenome (GOLD analysis project Ga0209367, IMG submission 187412) | Marine gutless worms symbiont microbial communities from Max Planck institute for Marine Microbiology, Germany - Olavius geniculatus... ... | reverse complement strand
TTTCCGTCATTAGATCGCCATGTCCACTTCCTGCAATCCTTTTGTTGGAACTTCGTGTTGCAGATCATCATGTCGTGTTCTAGCGCAAATTCTAGCAGCCGTTCTCCTCGATCGTTCTTGTCTCCACATCCAAAGTTACCCATGACTCTCTCCCATCCATTGTTGTCTCTTCCAACCTTTGCATTCCAGTCACCTGCAATGATTACGATATCCTTCTTCGGTATGTCGTCCAGCGTTGTTTCCAACGTTGTTTCCAATTCAGAATTCGGTGATCAATTATTCGGGTTGTTCGAATATATGTAGTTACACATGTAAGTTAACAAGGTCGACAAACTTTAAACAACAAATTACTGCTAAATTCAAATTGAGCAACAGCCTGCTCTCTAATACTCAAATATCAATTACCGGTAAATACATCGAATATTCCGACAGATTGACTCATCACTACATGTGGTTGTTGTTGTTTATGTTTATTTTTTATTTCCGTTTCCGTCTTAAGATTTCGTTTTTAAATGTGTTTATTTTGGTTTAGTTTTTGCTTGGATACGGATCAGAACATTCGTGTGGAGTGGCGAGTATTTTGTCGTCCATGATTTCTTTTATTTTTGATTTTTTTTATATAGTGTCTGTTGGTTTCTGCTGAACTCGCAGTGTTTAGGCCTATTATATGCAGTTGATTTTCTTTTTTTATCGTTTCTCTGTAGCTTTTCGGTGTCAGTTTTTTGTGTACTTTTTTGCATTTAAATATGTACGTTGTTAGTTTTCGTACTTTAAATATTTAACACTGTTCGTCTTTCTGTCGATAATTGGAGTTTATTTTCAGCATATTTCAGGGCTGCCACTTGGTCCCTTAAATCGCCTAAAGTCGCTTAGGGTCTGTCGCATTTTTCGTCGCAGAGCGTTTTCGGATACCTAGGTAGAGTTAGGGTTAGGGATAGGGTCAGTGGTTACGGTTTGTGCCAGTGTTCATTTACGCAAAATTGTATGTAGTTGTTCGGTAAAGGTAAATATTCTAGATATCTGAAAATGCTTTGCGAGGGGGAAATGCGACAGACTCGTCCCTTTTTAAACATGTGGTGCCTAATGTCCCTAATTCTCAAAAAAGTAGTCCTTAAAGTCTCTATTTCTCTGTAATTGGCTATTTTTTTTAACTTATTTTGACTAAATTTCGCGTTTGTATTTTAACTAAGGAAGGATGAGTGGAAACTTATGCAGTTAGAACAGGAAGAACCTGAAAAAGAAGCATCAGTGATGGTGTAAGAATCGAGAAATACTGGAAACACTTCATGACTTCAGTCCAAAGTATCCTAGTGTTTCCATGGTTATCAAAGCTTGTCTCCGTATCACATGGGAATGCTGATGTCGAGCGAGGATTTTCCAAATCTGGTTGTATACTAACTGATACGAGTACTGCTGTGTCACTGAAGATACTGAATGCAAGATTATCTGTTTGTGATAGAATGCTGGCATATGATTGTGAGCCTCATTTAGTTCCAGTACCACAAGTGCTCTTAACACTGGCACACCAGGCAAATGCAAGCTATACAACCTATCTGGAAAGAAAAACATTAGAAGAAGCAGAAGCAAAACAAAGGAAAGCAGAGGAAGAAGCAGCTGCTTCAGCCAGAAGACAAGCACAGAAGGACTTTGAAGAAGGACAGAAGCAACTGGTGTCTTTAGAAGAAAGCAAACACAGAACAGCATGCAAAAGAAAATTTGGCAGACTGCCTACTTAGAGAAGAAGATGAAGAAGAGAGTTCAAACTGGAGATGTGACAGACATTAATGTTGTTCAAACACTGCTTGAAACAGCTCAGCTCAAACATGCAGAGGAGAGAGACACAGCTAAAGCAACAAACGACATAATACAAAAATGGGTCGATAAACACAAGGCTACATTGTTGGAGCACTTTGCTAGAAAGCCAAAGACCGATAATATTACAATTTAGAACTGAACTATTATATGCCCTTGATTAGTATATTCACATGCTTGATGTCTAGTATGGTCATGTACAGGAGCAATAATGACCGTCATGTGGTTGGTCATGACATTTGGTTTCGTATTAGGCGTAATTTAAGTCCTTTTTGGTCACTTTTCGGTCCCTTTTAACAAGTTCTGATGTTCCTAAATTTTGCTATTACATTAGTGGTAGCCCTGATATTTGTTCTCAGGTTCTCATGTTTATCAGTGGAGCTAAATATCTGCAGGTTAAAGTTTGGTCATGTTGGTGTGTGGCTGACCTACTGCTGTGCACTAAAAAAAAGAATGGCGAGTTAGCTATCGATAAGTTAGGTCTAACATGTTAGATAACATCAAACTAGTGCAACTGTGCAATTAAATACAGTCACGGTAAGGTATGTCTTAGGTTCCATTACTGCTATAGTGTTTTTTTTTCAATTTTTAGGGTCATACTTTGCACATTTTTCTGAAAGTGTCTTTACTTATTGTTCAGCATGTGGATTTTTGTGTTGTCGTGAAACGCCACACCAGACACATCGATCACACCGGCACCAAATGTAGGATCACATCAAGTACAGAAGATAAGGGTTGCGGGTTATGGTTAGGTGTAGGTTTAGCAATGTGATCTAATCATATATTTGATGCCATGCCGGTGCGGTTGATGTGGCCGGTGTAGTTGGTGTGGTGATTCATGATACCCAATTTTTTATTGGTTTGCCATGTGTCCATTGTCAGTGAATTGAATGCATGATAAAAGTATTGTGTGTGTGTGCGTGCATGTATTGCATACTGTTGCCTATTGCAGCTTTTTCTTGCAATAGACAGGTTCAAGTTTGTCATTATTTAGTTATAGCAGGATTCTGTCAGCTGTGAGTAAAAAATTAAATGAAGAGTGTGTATTTGTGCAGTACAGCAGTAATCAAAAATGCAGGGTGCGTCAGAGTCTATGCTAATTGGATCCCCTACTTCACCTGCTCAGACACAAAGTCCTTTCTTGCCATCATATCTCATGGGAGATTCATCAGCACTGGCACAGTCGGTATGAAATTTCTCTTCTGCAGTGAAACTACTTGGTCAACTGTTGCTTATGTTATTTGCTTTCCTATGTAGTAAAGTGTAGAATGTGATGCAGCTTTGAGCACATGGAGCCCCAAATAGTTGAACTGTGAGCATATGAATGGCATGCTGTTTGTATTGTGATGGAAATGATTATTACTGAAACATTTGTACTGTAAAGGCTTGCCTGAAGGAGGTCGTTACTGATTTGTTCAACTGCAAGTGAGCGTCTATGCAATACATATGAATACGGCAAGCAGACTGTCAGTAGTACTGTGATGAAATTTGGTAGCAGTGGCTGCTAGACATTCGTGATGACAGTGAGCATATATTTAGCTAGGAAGTTTTTTTCACTTTTTGCATGTGTTATATAATGTACAAAACTAAAGACAGTAAGCAACTAGAGTGTGGTTATTGTTATATTGCTATGTGCAGCCTGCTTCACGTCCGTGGTCATCACCTCCAAAGTCTCATCTAAACCGGAGTCTGGCTGCAGCCAACGTCAGTGCCAACTCTCCAGCATTTGTTGGTAGTTGTGCTCGCAGTGAGTCACTGAGATCACGGCAAGTGATATTTTGTTGTTGTTTTGTACATTTTCTTTTTTTTCTTCTTGTCTCTTAATTAACAAGCATTGGAACCAAATACAATCTTTCTCCATGTTTCTCGATTTTATGACATTTTCACAGCTTCATCTAGGGTCAACTTGGTCCGCTCAGTGGTGTTGTCTGTCCATTCCTTTGTTTTGTGCATAATTTGTGTTTATGTCGTGGTCACTTATCCACAACATAGTTACTAATGTCCAGCTTATACTGTACTTTCTGCACCTGTGATTCGAACTTCTGTTTTGACATATGGCATGCTACAAATGCAGACTAGTTATTACTACTTACTTGCCTTTTTAAAGAATAATTTGCTGCAGTGGTATCTGTTCTGCTTACTGATCAACTGACTGACATCTGAAAGCAGATGGGAGGTTGATGCTCACATTTGTCTTTTGGCTAAGATTATTTCGAAGAAATGTGTGAAATTGATAAATTAGCTTGATGCACATAGAATATATAGGTGGTTATAGCATACATATCATGTGCACTTTTAATTGAACATTAAATAGATTATTCATTTATTGTTTTTAATTTAATTTACTTCTGCGTATTTTTATAAATATTTTTCTACTGGTCTGTTATGTCATAAGTTTGATCAGAGCACTGGCATTTTTGATATTTTGTTGGCAGTCACATAATTGAATAGCAAACGCTTAAGTAGTTCAAAAAATTTTCTGTAAACTCCATCACATCAGTCCATTTTTCATGTAAATTGTAGTTTTAATGCAAATAACTTTCTTGACAGTGTATTCTCATTATAATGTAAGTACAATAAAGTCGTTGAACATTGTATAGAGAGGGCAGTCGTTTTAAAGACCGTCCCGGTGCGCCACCAGCGAATGGACTCATAGAAAGTGTCGCGGGTCCCAGGCCTTCTGCACTGCCTTCACGTCTGGTTCGTGGCATTTTTGTTGTCATCTCTCATTGCTGTGCTTGTCTGGAGGATCTTACTTAGTAACATGTTAACGTCTTATGTGTTTAAAAAACAACTGGATTTGTATAGCTCTGTATGCTATGTGCCACCAGACACTGGTGAAAGTGTCCCACTTTAATCCCAGCCGGGCAGGCCAGTACTGGATTTGCCTACCATTAAGGAATGGAAGGCTCTCAGTTGAGCTTGATGGTTGATTGTATATCTGCCTTTTGGCAGACAGTCACCCATCTAAGTACTAATTACGCGCAACAGTAGCTACTGCTGTAGCGCGTCTTAGCCATCGCAATGCTGTCCGTCTGTCTGTCTGTTACACGTTTGGATCAGTCAAAAACGATGCAAGCTAGGATCACCAAATCTTCACCATTGGCTGCCTGGAAGACTTTGGTTTCAGGAACCGTAAAGCTTTTCCATAAGTTTGAAGGGGGTCACCTTGAATGAGGGCGCTAAATGAGAGGGGGTAGGGAAAATCTGCGATAATCGGCCAATATGGCATTGCCAGAGCGAGATAGTGGCGCCATCTGGTGAGTACAAGTAAAACATTATAGGGCCTACATAATTATTTAGCCATAGGTCATCTGGCGCCGTCTGGTGAGTGATTTTTGTTTTACTGGGCCTTCTGTGAAACTGTAGCCAAAAGCCGTAGGGATGAGATCTACGGATGAAGTCTATACAAGTCAGCGACCCCCCAAGATGTCCCCAAGTCTTAGATTGGTCAGCATGGTCTGCCCTTCATTTGTGCCAATTTTGGTAAAAGTATGACAATTTGCAGTATCCTTTTGCAGAGAAGCCCCACTATTTGAAATGAATCTGATACTTAAATGGAGCTGGTGTTGGTGCGATGATTTGCAGCAGGAAGACTTGAACTGTAGCTTGTCTTTCAATGCATCATGTCTAACTCCACCCTCTTACCTTCAGCGCTCTGCCGGTAAATGTGAATGTGCTATCGTTGTGATCATTAACTAGAAGTGTCCGAGAAATGGTAGTTGAATTTTACCTGTACAGTTTATTGATTGCTTTACCTTCGTCTGACTTGCTGATCTGTTTATACCGTGTTTTTATGTTTAAATTTGACTACTTTGCAGAAATAAAGAATTATATTTGACAAGTGTTAACAAGCACTGTTCAGCATCTGTATTGAATAATAACACTTATAAATACTGACTATATGCTGCACCGGAAGCCTCAAAACTTACTGCAGTTGTTCGCAAGATGTGTAGTAGCTTTTCCAAGAATTTGTCAATTTGTGATTTTGTTGTGATTTCAGAAGCTATTTTTAGTGTTTGGGGAATTTTTTCTATGAAACCGCTGCACAGCATGACAGTATAACTGATTTGCTGCAGTCTGATAGCTTTCTATTGTGTCTGTTGTAGCGGGGCAACAGGCATTCGGACAGTCATTTAGTGCAGTCCCTTCGCCAGGCCAAATCGATCCGTTTTACACTCAAGGGTCTGTATTAGCAGAATTCTGCTACTTCTTACATTATGCGTGTGTTGTGTGCTTATACATGTTATCTATATATTGCTATTTATTGCTGATTAAAAGTGAACTTTGTTGATTAAATCGAGCAGTTCATTAAAAATTAACAATCTTTTTATTATTGGTTCGGTACAAAGTACAGCACTAAATGTTTGCATGTTGTTTCTGTGATAACAAGTTGCTATATTGCCTGTTAGTGAGAGAAATGTTTTACTGGCTGCTTGCAGAGAAGTGGGATCAGTGCAGTTTATAGTTTATTTATTTTTGTTGTTTCTAATTGAATCTAATTGTCATTTGTTTAGTGCTGTTTTTTATGTTTGCAGTTTTGGTAGTGAATTAATATTATTACAGGCTTCTTGCGTAGATTGTAATAGAGTCTGTTGTTTTGTATTACTGTAGTGAATCTATTGGTATTGATGAACAACTTGATGAGACATGGGTCACTGTATTTGGGTAAGTATTATATTTTCTGCTACTAAGTGTGTCCTGATATTTTTTATTCTTCAGCAGATGAGAAACAATTTCAGTATGATATTAATGTCAAGAATGCATTTAAAGGCACTCTGATTAATAGATGACAGTTTGTAATTGCAGTATACAAATAAAATGGTTTATTATGCAGTTATGCAATTGCATGCCATCTGTTGTATGTTGCTGACAGTTTTCCACCAGCTGCAACGTCGTTTATACTACAAGAATTTGCACAGTATGGAAATATTCTTAAGCATGTTGTGAGTTTCATTTTACTGATTGTGTCATTTAACTATTTTGCTGCACTGCATAATTTGTACATGCGAAAGCAGCTACTGCTTTCAGTGCATCTTAGCCATCGCCATTCTGTCCATCTGTCTGTCACATGGGCAGATCAGTCAAAAACGCTGCAAGCTACGATCACCAAATCTTCACCATCGGCTGCATGGAAGACTCTAGTTTCAGAAACCCTTTATATTTAATTTTGTGATATGAACGAATCTTGTTGAATAGTGTCTAGTGCTTACTGGTTGTGACAATGCATTTGATTTCCGATGTGTGGTTCACGAGATTTTATAAAAAACATTCATAAAATCTCAAAGCTCCTTACTAGGTAGTAAGGAGACTATACAAAATTGCCCAATGTTATCTGCATGGTGGCACTGAACACAGGTGATCATGCCCGGACTTAACCTCATCCAAGGAGGCTGGTACTCAGTTTACCTACTACAAACTGGGATGGAAGGCTTAGTTGACTTGGTTGATTTGACTGTGGTTTTAATATTGTTGTTGTTGTTTTGTGATGACATGACGGTTTACTTATTCACAGACCTATTTATGGATGTGACGAGCTTAGTATTCACATTCGACGACGTGCAAACATTAACTGCTTTTCAGCTATTTGATAGTCAACAAATAGTTGGGAGCATTTTAGTCAAATGCAAATATTTCATTTCATTCAACTTGATTGAACTTTATTGAGCTTTTGATAGAGGATACTGACTGAAGAGAACACTTAACACATTGGATGTTTTATTTTCTGAATTGAACTTGGTTGAATATATGTACTGATTTTTGCCAACTGAACAGTGAACAACTAATTTCAATTTTTCGCTTTATTAAGTATTAAGTATTAAGAATTTTCTTGAGGCTTAATAAGTATTCGCATTTGTTATTCGACGAGTAGTAAAGTTAATATTTACACTCGACGAATACGAATATTTTTCCACTTTGTCACACCCCTACACTTATTCATTCAAGTAATAACCAGTTGATGCTTAATTGTAAGTTTGCTACCATTACATTATGCTACCAAGCCATCAAATACATATTTGTTTGTGTTTGCTCGCAGGTGGCGGCTGACGGCAACTGGATACACATTCACTACCAGTCGAAGCTGCAGGCAAAGAAAGTGCTGAGTAAGAACGGTAAAGTGTTTGGAGGCAGTATCATGGTTGGAGTGGCACCGTGTATTGACAAGGTTTGTGTGTCACTTGAAATGTCTTTTGTGGCTGTCTTATGGTCCCATCTAAAGACCCATCTTTTATTTTCTCTTTTAGTTGACATAGTGTCCACCCACTGATGTGCCTTTGCTTCGGACTCCATAATTGTTTGCGTTATTTAGTTACTTTGTTACTTGGGTTTTTATACTTTGTTGCCTGAGTTAGGAACGCGCATAGAATGCACACACGGATGCACAGGCATAGAGCTCTTATTATGGTAGCCGGCTAATAAAGTGATGGGACATTGCTGATGTCTATTAAGAACGTGAAGTTATCAGTGTGCTTGCCATTCATAACTGTGTACATGAATATGGCTGTTGTTTTGGTCAGTGACGTCATAGGCACAATTGGCACATGACCAGTCGCCAGTTGCTGTCAGTTGTTTATTGGCGTCAAATTCCATTCGCTGCTAATGTACTCATAGTATTTTGCGCCAAAGTCGAAGCAGCTATATGAGATTACCACATTATCATTGCACAGAGTTTTACAATAGTTAGTATTATACATTCATATTTGTTGTTTACTGTTATAAATACAGTGCACAGCCTAATCAGTAGCCATTGCACAAGTAATACGACAAATAACATCAAATGAAGAAGGCTTTAGACTATGTTAGTGATTTCCAACTAAAGTCAGCTTATAAGGACGCCGTATGCATAGCCCCATCTAAGGTTACCCAAATGATTTTTGCTGTTTTAGAGGACTGATATCATCACATCGTTCTTACACACAGTTGTAAACTGGTAAGTTTTTTACATATATATTTGCTGTTTTATTGCCAAAAGTCGGGGAATGAGCCTGACACATGTAAAAAGCGCTATAGCAGGATCCGTATCTTTACCTTTTACTTTTCTAATACAGCAGTATACTTCCAGTCGGGTACTAAATGTTGGATGTGTCTACTGCTGCTGCTGCTCCTACTACGCTGCTACTCGTTATACGTGGAAACCAGGGTTGGCTGTGGCAGACTTTGAATGACGTCATCTAATTACCAAACCTTCAACCCGCTCCCGTCCATCAGATGCAAGGATTTTGATGATATTTGTTGTGCAAGCCGAGGTATAGCCCATTGTGTCTCAAATTATGGCAACAAGGGTCGGTGAGGTGGAATGTGATTGGTGGAATCCAGTGGTCCATCCCCGAAAACAAAAATCAAGCGAATATTTTTTACAAAAACCGAGTTATAGCTTATTTTGTCTCAAATTTTGTTGCCATGGCAACGAGGGTCGGTCGAGGTAGAATCAGGTTCAGATTGGTAGCATTCAATGGCCCATTCTCAAAATCCTCGGTATAAATGCAAAAATCTTGCAGATATTTCCTACACAAGCCGAGTCAAAGCCAGTTTTGTCCCTAATTTCGTTGCCATGGCAACAGGGGTTGGTCGGAGAAATGCGATTGGCAGCATTCGATGGCACATCCCCGAAAATTCCGCTATATGCGCAAAAATACCACAGATAACTTTTACACAAGCCAAGTTATAGCCAATTTTGTCCCAAATTTTGTTGCCATGGCAGCGGGGGTCAGTCGGAATAAAATGCGATTGGCAGCATTCCATGGCCCATCCTTGAAAACATTGATATAGATGCAAAAATCTCGCCGATATTTCTTACAAAAACCGAGTTATAGCTTATTTTGTCTCAAATTTCGTTGCCATGGCAACGAGGGTTGGTCAAGGTAGAATCAGATTGGTAGCATTCAATGGCCCATTCTCAAAATCTCCAGTGTAAATGCAAAAAACTTACAGATATTTTTTACACAAGCCGAGTTATGGCCAATTTTGTCCCAAATTTCGTTGCCATGGCAATGAGGGTCAATCGGGGGTAAATATAAATGTCACCGTTAATTAGGCTGACCCCGAAAACCATACACTAGAACCAAAAATTACGACTCTATCTTGCTCACAACCAAAGTTATGACAGTTTGTAGAATTTTTAAATTTTCCCTATAGGTGCCATTGTAATTTTTTTGAATTTCTCAAATGATTAAGTCAAAAATTAAATTTTATTATTTTAACCTTAAAATGGCACTTTCTTGCCCAGAACCACGCCATTTGACGTATTAAACATGAAAACCGGTCGAACGGACTCACCTGTAGGCAAGTAGAAGAACCAAAAAAACATAATAATTAACATGCGAACACGGGAGGGTGTATATTTCACCTATATGGGGAGCAAAAACCCCTGGGTGGATTGAGCCCAAATTTGTTTTGGTGTTAGATGTCTCCGAAGTAATTACGCCATTCAAATTTGGTGACGATCGATTTAGGGGTTTTGGATTGGCTGAAGGTCAAAGTTTGCATTTTCCCATAGACTTTGAACATCGTCCTTACAACACTCACACTACCGTGTGAAGTGTGATACTTCATGTTGGACTTTTGTGTAATATAATTATTTTGTGATGTGTAATGCAGAGTGTGATGGCTACTGATAAGGAGAACACAAGTTCATACTTGCAGACAAGTTTTCAGTCGCCGGCTGTTTCCAACTACCCCTATAATACTAACAGTGCGAGTCGTGTCAAGACGATGAGGCCACTGACGTCTGGCATGGGAACCAGTGAATCGGAGGTGATTTTGTAGCTTCATAGATGACTAAGTTTTAGAGCTGTCAACTTAACGCGTTAATTAATGCGTTAATAAGTTAACGTGCATTAAAAAATTAATGCACATTAAATAGTTAATGCACATGCGTAAATGTATTTAATTCACTGATTCCGTGAAGCAAAAGTATTTCGTTAAACTGCAGTTATTTGACAATTGAATGAATTAAAGTAACTAAACTGTTGCTTTAGTTTCTGAAAGATGACAACCATTAGTACTTGAATTCTGCGGGTCTTTGTGGTTTACTTCAGAAATTGTTTGGAATTAATCGATTAATTGAAGCTGATTTTTGAAAATTAGATGATTGAAAATTTTTTAATCAGTATCGGGCCTTTTTTATTTATTATTATAAATCATACTGTAAGTCATCATCATCATCGTCATCGACAACCGTGGGCTCAACACCCGTTGGTGTCTGACGCCATTGTTACTATCGCTGCCCACCGCTGCCTGTCTAAGGCAGCGTGGCTTAACTCCTGCAGGGTTGCCCCACACCACTGCTCAATGTCATCTGACCATTCTCGGTGAGGCCGTCCTCTTTTGTTTGAACCA
>Ga0209367_1012392_pt1 | contig 11153 bp, 5 predicted proteins | sample WorMetLIZISLAND2_FD_187412 | JGI IMG/M metagenome (GOLD analysis project Ga0209367, IMG submission 187412) | Marine gutless worms symbiont microbial communities from Max Planck institute for Marine Microbiology, Germany - Olavius geniculatus... ... | reverse complement strand
AAAAAATAAAACTGGCATGTTTTTTATGGACCGCAGTGTCGAGGGTAATACTTTTTTGCACAGTTCAATTTCCAGCGGCAATAACAAAGAATATTTAACTGATGTATTCAAATACTGACTTTAGTCACGTAAGAAATTTCTTTCGGAACTCTTTGCTGAAAACCACATAACTCTATGACGTACGGTTGCAAAATTATGGTGTCATTAACTTTGTGCAGTTTTTTTGGACCACCCTGTATTTATTAATTCATTTATTTATTTATGCATTTGTGACAAATTTACTTACTTGCTGACTGACTGATAAAACAACTACTTTCTAGTTTCCATTAATGTTTTAACTAGTCTACTTTTTTGGAGTTACCGTGTTGTGTTGGTCTCTAGTGGTAAATATTTGCATTGTTTGAGCTGGACTTTTACCATAAGAAATGCCTTTTTTGTCAACTGAGTCAACAGTGTGAAAGCATCGTAGGGACAAACAGTAGTATGTACAGTGACAACAGTTTTTCTCTCACGGTTTAATGTTATTTGTGTTCATTGCATAATACAGGATTAGATTTGGAGGCCATTGGCAGTCAAGCTGAAGACATTTTCGGAAAAACGTTGGTAATCTTTATCATTTGTTTATAATATGTTTATTGTTATTTGGTGGCACACAAAGAAGTGGAACATATTACAGGGTTTATGTAGATCGAACAATAATTGGACAGTTTTGGAAATTATTATCCTCGATCATTGCAGTAAAGGGTGGCCATGCTGAATACTTGAACAGAACGCCATCTTTTCTTCAGTGACTCAACTGATGTCACAAATATATTTTATGATAGTGAGAACCTGGTTTAAATTTGCCATCGCTTTGGGGCATTTGCTCCTCCTCCATCTCATAGGTACTGCCTTATGAGCTTGTCACAATAGCAACAAGAAACAAGAAAAGCCCTGCTAATGCAAAGGTGAATGATCAACAGCGGTGCATGTTTGAAAGCCCAATAAAACAAAATCAGTCGCCATAGGGCGCCAGACGACCGGCGGCTATAATTTTATATCTATAGTGTTTTACTTGTACTCACCAGAGGGCGTTACCTGTCTTGCTCTGCCAACGCCGTATCGGCTGAAAATTGCAAATTTTTTCTACTCCCTGTCATTTAGTGCTCTTGCTCAGGGTGGCCCTTTTCGAGTTTATGGAAAAGCATTATGGTTCCTGAAACTAGAGTCTTCCAGGCAGCCGACGGTAAAGATTTGGTGATTCTAGCTTGCACCGTTTTTGACTGATCCACCTGTGTGACAGATGGACGGACAGACGGACAGACAGAACTGCAAGTTATGGTAAAAAAAATTTGGTGTGTTTTTTATGCCTCACAGTGTAGATGGTCTATATAGTTTTATCAAATTTTCTGTGTGGAGTGTTTTATATGTCAGTACAGGTAATTTGTAGATTACCTGCTAGTTGATTGCTTGATCTATGTAAACCATGTATCTTTCTCTCTTTTCGTGCACCCCTGTATACATCTTTCGTCACAGTGATGAGTCAGTGAAGCTGGACTTGGACGGTCAGGGTGGTCGTAAGTTTCTCCGCGTATTGTTGAATCTGGTGATGCACAATTACCCACTGCTGGTGTCCGGTGCTCTGCAGTTGCTCTTTCGACATTTCAGCCAACGACACGAAGTCCTTCAAGCTTTCCAGCAGGTGCGTAGTTGCTTCGAACGGATATTTGTCTGGTCTGTCACATGCTTCTGGAACTCTCTGAACATTGTCACGTTGTCCTCTAGCTTTTCAGCTTTGTTCAGGTGTAGTTTAATATTTTTTTTCGGTAAGACATTCAGACCTGGCTTTAGCTGTGTAGCACCACTGTAACTGTTTGTCTAGTGCTTCTGTAGTTTATTGACATACTGTCACCATCCAAATTCGTTTGTTATTATACTAAATGTCGAAGCTTTTACTTATTTCTGGTTCTGCAACTGCGAATTGTGGTCCCTTAACCGCAGCACTTTCACCAACGATTAAACTGTGCTGTAGTCCCACAATTGTTGTTTTGGTAGTTACTTTTTACTCGTTTTATGTTGGTGGTCTGTTGTTGTTGTTAATTTTGCTGTTGTTGTCGTTGTCATTGTTGTATTCGTCGTTGTTGCTGGTGTTGTAATTTGCATAATAGTGTGCTATGCTAAATGTACGTATCCAATAGACCATGTTGCTTGCTTAATCGATCAATGAATCTATCAATAAGATGTTTATATGATCAAAAAGTCAAATCTGAGGTGCTGACGTGTGAATGACTAGATTTGATAGGCAGAGGCGAAAAAGGGTGAGATTTAAAATGGGATTTTAAAAATTTCTGCCAGGTCATGACAGACTGTTACATGAACTAAGTGAAATGTCTATTCAGCTACTGTAGCAAACTGAAATACTGAAATAGTTAGTTATTTTATCTGCTAGTTGCATATTATTTACAAGAAACACTGATCTGGTGAATGATTGTGGCATTGGCATGCAATGGCTTACAGGTGCAGTTGCTGATATCGGACAGTGACGTTGAAAACTACAAACAGATTAAAGCCGACCTGGACGTGCTGCGACTGCTTGTTGAGAAGTCGGAGTTGTGGGTCTTTAAGAATAAAGCCGATGTGAAGCAGGAGAGAATTAAGAATGAAGATGACGAAGTGGAACCTCAGACAGTTCAGCAGGTTTGTTAGGTCTACTCTGCTCTTCTTCTTTAAGTGATGGCTAATGGTTGGATGTTAAATGGTAGAGCTGTTCATAGGAAACCCATCTCAGAGGGTTATGTGTCTGTAATCCAAAGGTTTGATAGTCCGAACGTGTATACAGCAACATGCATTTTCAGTAACCCTAACCCTATCCCTAATTCTAGCCTTAGTTGAGAGGAAATGTGGAGATTGAGTTAACGTCTGCAGAAGTAGAAGTATGTAGGAAAGAAGCTTGAAACTTTTGGACTACTGAACCTTCGGACTATCGAACCTTCGGAGCTGCCCCTTTTCAGAGCTACAGAGCGTCACCTGCCATATGGGATTACACAGTGTTACCTGCCGCCCGACACAGGTAAACGCACTTTGCCATAACCCCAGCTAGACAGGCCTGGGGCGGTATGCATAACAACGTCATAACTTTACTTCCAAACTAAAATCGAATTACGTCGGACGTAGTGCTAAGTTGGTGTGCATAACAACGTCGTAGCACTAGTCAGACGCCTACGTCCGAACTAACTCTAGTCGCTCCAGCGACCTGTCGTAAATATTTAGTCGGTCGTTGTCAATGTAAACTAACGTCGCTAAGGAGAAGCTGCAATCACGTCATGCGTCGTAAAGGACTTATGGCGAGTCAATTACACTATTGAAACTAATTGCAGTATTAAAAGTTACTGAATAAAACGTTTAGCATTCGATAAATTTCATTTATTCGCATCGCGCATTCTTACTTAGCCCATGGAGCTGTAACTGGCTCGAGCACGCCCGAGACTGCAGCAGACGACAAGTTAGGCCATATCTATTTTTAGCTGCAGGCCGGTTGAGGCAGAGTGCGTTTAGCCAGGAAATTCCAGAGTCAAACTACCCAACGTCAACTACGTCATGACTAACTAGTCGCTGACTACGACATCGTTTTGCATGCCATCGAACGCAACTTTCTAGTTTGGAAGTAGTTAGTCGTGACGTAGACCTTACGTCCAAACTAATTTATGATGTTGTTATGCATACCGCCCCAGAACTTGATTTATATACCTCAGAGAGATGGAAGCCTGGGTTGACTTTGGTGTTGGTTGTATACCGAGATGGTTTACCTGTCTGTAATTAATCACGTGTTGTAACTACTTGTGCGTGCAACAAGAAAATGATTAAATATTTGATTATTTTGTTATCCCACAGTCTTACATAACGCTATAGGTGTACCAGATTTTGGCTTTAGCTTCGACACTGAATTAGTTATCTGTATACATTAAGTTTTCCATTAATAAATGCTTTTGTTATTACATTCACTTTGTTGCAGTTTTATTGTGATAATACCTTACCTTAGACCTTAGTCCGTCCACGTGCTCTGGTAGCACATCGGGCAACATGGCATCTCCACTCTTCATGGTCTGCAACCTCTTCTTTAGCTTCGTCCCAGGTCAAGCCCAACAAAGTCAGGTCTTCTTTGATTGTCGATTTCCAACTCTTTTGTGGTCGCCCTGGCTTTTTCCTGAATACTGTTGGTGTCCAAACAAGTGCTTGGTGAGCTAGCCGGCTTGTACTCATCCTGTGTATGTGCCCAAACCAGCGTAGACGACGTCTTCTAATGATTGTTTCTAGTGATTCTTGTCCAGTACGCCATCTAACTTCTTCATTTGTGACTCTGTCCACCCAGCTTATTCTCAGTATCTTCCATAACCATCTATGATGAGCTGCTTCAAGCTTTTTCCGGTTGACCACTGTCATGTTCCACGTTTCTGCACTGTACAGCAGAGTTGATAGGATAAGTGATTCATACAATCTCATTTTTGTGATAATAACTTAAGTATTTTCTGCTTTGATTTTAAGGAGCCTGCAACTTCTGCTGATGAGAAGAAGAATGTTGAGAGAACGAAATTGCTGATGGTAAGTTTGTTTATTGGTATGAATAACTGGCATTTTGTTTAGTGTAGTTTTTCTGAATGTATCTTACCTGAGTTGATTTCTGTTTCTGAACAGAGCTACATCCCCTTGTCTGTCACCCGGCATTAGCTGTACCAGCTGTGTTCAGTTCGGTTCAGTAACAGCATTTTTGTACACGCAAAGTTTTATAAGAGAAAGTTATGACAGCTGCGCTGATGCGTAATAGCTCCGAGTAAACATCACTGTCTTCAGCTGGCTGATGAAATGTCCAATGGTCAGTGACGTGGTCTTGAACTCCGACGGCAAACTGTTCCACACTGATGGGCCAGCAGCCGAGAAACTTCATGGACCAAAGCCCACAGTTCTTGTTCTCAGTGCGGCCAAATCACCAACATTAGCGAACCGTGGATGCCGATGGGTTGCGACTGCCGTCACTGGGTGAGAAGTGACGTGAGGTACACTGGGGCAAGCTGGTGCAGACATTCGTGGACGAGTTGGCCATCTCCTGTTCACTGGTTGTATTATAAGCCGTGGACTGGTGGTACACACACACACAGTCACTGGTTGTACAGATCGTGGTCTGCCTAAACAGCAAAACTCAACGTGAGCGGACCGGTTTCCCAGTGGTCTGAACTCGAACAAGTACTAACGTCCAGCAGAGGTTGTCTTGAAGCGCCCAAAGTGGTGGTCTACGACAATATGACACATGTTGTAATCGTTTTAAATTTTAATACTGGATGTTTCAGGCTCTTAACTGTAAAAAGCCCTTTTGTGTAAAAAGTAAGGTTAGGGTTAAGGGTTAGGCTTAAGGTTAGTGTTAGTTTTTTGCAAGTTTGGGCTTTTTGCAGATAAGGGCTCCATATTTTTTGCACATCATTGCTGAGCGCCTCACATACATGGCAAATAAGTAGACATTTTGCTGTTTTGTCCACAGAGTGGCGCTGGCGATGATTCAGCGATTGAGCTGGGGGGCATTGAACCACAGCTTGACGGCAGTGCGTTGGACAACTACCATACCATCAAAGCCCTGCTGACCCACATGACGCAGCTGTGTGTACGCGAAACCGGTGCCATACGCAAGCCACGCAAGCACGAACAGCGACTGCTGCGCAACATGGGCGTCCACGTCGCTGTGCTGGACCTGCTACGTATTCCGTACGACAAGGTTCGTCCCGACTGTTGTCCGATGTGTTTTAAAACTAACCCAGACAATTATTTTTCATACTTTGAATTAAAATTTTTCAGTATTTTGTCATTATTGACGTTTTATTTTGCACTGATGAACAGCAGAATCGTGACAGGTGTAGGGAAGGCATAGCTCCCGTAAATTGTTGGCTGTCGGAATTGTTGGAAAATCTTTCGTCAAAAAAAATTGGTCAAAAAGTGCAAAATTTGGGGCTTTAAACCCTCATTCTGGACAGGAGCTGAGTTGAAATTTTGATCACTTATAGTTTTTTTCTGTCGAAAATTTGCAGTTGTCTTTCGGAATTTTGTCATAAATTTGGAGTTTCTGTTGGAAAATAGCAATTTTATGTCCCACTACTTTTTTAACCAACGATGCTGCTGCTATAATCTGATATGTTTTAAATGTAATGCAAATAATTATTAGCGATTCTGACAATTTCTATGCATTTCTCTGTAGCGTGGTCTGTCCGTTTGTCACATTTGTGCCCCCTGCTAAAACCACGGCATTAAAAAATTAGTGCCTTATAGTTACCAGTCATGCATACTTACTCACTCACTCTATATGGATGATGTTTGTAGAAAGATGACGTTCGAATGCATGAGGTGATGAGGCTTGCACACAAGTTTCTGCAGAGTTTCTGTCTGGGCAATCAAGCTAATCAGGCCATTCTACATCAGAGTCTCGACCTCTTTCTTACTCCCGGAGTATGTGTCATTGTGTCTGTGTGATTCGCTTTAATCAGCATCCACGATGCTGTCAATCTACGTACCTCAGTGTCTGAAAAGCAGCAATTGAAAACAAGACGACTTCCATAACAACACATTTTTAGAAATTAACAACAGGAAACAACATGATTGTTGCCTCAGTTATTGTTTGAAGTAACTGTCACATCCTGCAGTTTTTGCATCAAATGTTCGGTGTGTCCACTATGATGCTGGATGACACACTCAAGTTGGCGACGCTACTGATCAATGGCACAAGCAGAGAAATGCTGACATTTCACAGGGTAGTGTAGTGATACATCTGAAGTGTGGTGGAATCTTTAATGACAATGTTATTACAATTTTTTTGGATTCTGACAGTAGAAGAATTTTTTGAAAATCGGTTAATGTTTAGTGAATTTAAAGTGTATAACAATAGTGCCCTTTTTTGGCCCACCATATAGAGCTTCTACTAGCAATGGAGTGACGTTGTTGTCAGTTGTTAGAAGCGGAGACGCTGTGCATGCTGTTCCACGACAACGCTGCTCTGTGCAGCGAGGTGTCGGAACGCGTGATCCAGCATTTTGTGCGCTGCATTGAGACCCATGGTCGACACATGCAGTACCTGCGCTTTTTGCAGACCGTCGTCAAGTCAGAGAACACCTACATCCGCAAGTGTCAGGACATGGTCATGACGGAGGTAAGACAATGACACAATTCTCGCAAAATGTCAACAAAACTTTTAAACATGGGAAGTCCATCTCAGAGCTATAGAGCGTCACCTGCCATATGAGATCACACAGTATTACCTGCCACCCGACACAGGTGAATGCACTCCATCTCAACCCAAGCCAGACAGGCCAGAACTTGATTTACTTATCACGAAGGGATGGAAGGTTTTTGTTGGCCTTTTGAAATGGTGGCTCTTCGGAATGGTGGACCGGAATTGCAGCGAGTACCAGTGAAAGCTGTGGCATGAAAGCCAAATTCCATTATGCCAACTTTCACCGAAACTTCCCTGTGGGGAAAGTCGTGGACACAAATTATTAAAGTCGTGGACACAAACGGTGACAAATCATGAAACCGTGAAGTTTCGGTGAAAGTCGCCAACACAAATCACGAAAGTCGCGGACACAAACCATCTCGACATGTCAAGATGTTTGCGACAAAGTCTGTGACAAGTCCGTGACAAACCCATTTGTGTCGCTCTAATGGAATTTAGCCCGTTACAATGCACAGGAAAGGTCGGCGACAAAGTCTGCGACAAAGTCCAGGACAAGTTCCCGACAAAGTTGCGGACTTGTCGCGGACACAAATCATGAAAGTCGGCGACGTGATTTGTGTCGCGGACTTTCATGATTTTTGTCCGCGACTTTGTCGGGAATTTGTCCCGGACTTTGTCGCAACTTTGTCGCAAAGTCGGCGTAATGGAATTTGGGCTTAAACGAGCGCACCATGCAAAGGACTAGCTTCATGTGGGCTGTGTGGCTTGGGAAGTAATTTACGTTCATGTATAGTTTTCAACGTGTTTTGCACTCTATTATGCTAGTGTAACCTGGCATAATGCACTATAAACCGTGTTGAAACGTGCTTATTTTATGGCCATGATCGACAGCGAGTTCTGCCTGAGAACGAGTGCTTTACACAGACCCAAGCCACATTTTGGTTTTCATGCTTGAGTGGAGTGATATTATGAGCAATCATAACACCCAAGACATCGCAGTGAGGATAGGAGACCAAAGTAGATGATGAAATTTTCATCTCTGTGTATTCATTCAGCTGATCAACGTCGGTGAAGAGGTGCTTGTGTTCTACAACGATCGCAACTCGTTCCAGACGCTGCTGGAGCTGATGCGGTCGGAGCGCGATCGGTTTGACCCCGCGAGTCCGCTGATGTATCACATCAACCTGGTACAGCTGCTGTCTCTGTGCACTGAGGGCAAGAACGTCTACACGGAGATCAAATGTCACTCGCTGCTGCCACTAGATGACATCGTCAAAGTTGTCACCAACTCTGACTGTATTCCAGAGGTACAGTGCTACAACAATACAATGGGTGACTTTAAATTTCGCTCAGACCTAAGTTTTAAATCATAGTTTTAGACCAAAACTCGGTTTAAAACCTAATTAATGCAAAATGTAAAGTGACGATTAAATGCAGTTTTAATTAGGGTTTCAAACCGGTCGCTTCCCCTGAAACCAAAGTTAAAACCGAACGTAATACCAAACTTCGGTTTAAAACCAAACTTAATCTGAACAATCCAGTTTCAAACCTGATCTCCGTAATGCATCGAGATAGGTGTTTCTTCTTAAAGACTAGTCTTTAGGTTTGGTTTAAAACCAAAACCACTTTAACTTTGGATTTAGCGAAAACAAGATGGCGTTTGTTTACCCAGCGGTTGCTATTGCTGCCGGCGTTCTAGGGCTTAATCGCCTACGACGTGCGCCTAATGTACAGCGCGAATCATGTTTGAAGATGAGTTTCTTTCAGTGCATCTGAGTGCTAGACAGATTCACCAGCTAGTTTTAGAATACATCCGGTGGCATCGTCAGGTTGATGGTGCAAACATAAGATATTACACCAGTAGCTCTTTCTGCGTTACTTGGCCTGAGGAGAATACTATCACCAAGTCGGTCGAGTCAAGGGACTTGCAGAGAGTTCGGAGAATATGTAATATCTGTGTATCGTCTGGATATTTATAGGGTACCAAGGAAGTACGTTGTCGGTTTAAGACTCTAGTTTAAAACCGAGTTTAAAACTGAAGTTAATTTGAACATTGGTTCAAAACCATACTTTGGAGTCCAGATTAAGGTTTGGTTTAAAACTATAGTTTAAAACTTAGGTCTAAGCAAAATTTAAAGTCACCCAATGAACAATTAATTTGTGTAACACAGAGGCACAAGAAGTTTTCAGTGTTCTTCAGTTTTTTGATATTGAGTTTAGTAAAAAGTGAAGTAAAAAATGTTTTATTGGCATTTGAAAGTTTCAGTAGAGAGAGTTCTGACACTAAGGAAGTGTATTCCAGACACCACAACATAAAGGATTAGGTGCCATAGGTTCAGGACTTTATCGTTGAAACCGGAGATGATATCTTGATCGTTTAGTGCTTCCAAATTTAGTTTTAAGTTCATGCATACACTTGTCTTATTTTTTGAGTCATCTGCTAAGTATATCCTTGGAAGAGAACTTTTTAGGTAAAGATCTATGAAGCTTACATATCTTTGCAGATATGTTACTTTCTTGATCATTACTGATACTGTAATATCTGTGACAAAATTGATACATTTGATTGGAGCGAGTTTGACAAGTGCTATAACATGGATAGCATCAAAGGATACAAGAGGTTTTGGCGTCTTGTTTCGTGAGAATACACACATCAGAAATCAGTGGAGGAAAATAAAGGGAACAACTGAAAATTGCCATTCAGATGATATGTATTAAGCATTACAGTGGTAGCTTTTATTTCTTTTAGTAGTCATACAAGTGTGTTCTGAGTACAAATGCAGTGTAATTGCTAGTGTCTAGTTTTGCTGTTGTTTTTGTTGACAAACAGATAAAGATGGCATACATAAACTTCCTCAATCACTGCTACATTGACACCGAAGTCGAGATGAAGGAAATCTATACAAGTTCTCACATGTGGACACTTTTTGAAAACTTTCTTGTTGACATGGCAATGGTATTTGTTTCTGTGTATTCTACGAGGGTTGTTCAATAAATTCCAGGACTATTCTTTTCAGTAAGCTCAGAGTAACAGTTGAAAACCAAAACTATTATGACGGTGTACGGTTACTGTTGTGCATCACTTCCGAGGTTTTATTTATGATGTCACGCTGTGACATCATTATTATTAAGATGTAAATGATGGGCATTGACGTTTGGCATGCTCCAAGTGATTTTTCATCTGTTTGGCTGACACAACGAATCACTTGGAGACATTAAGTTCAAGAACGATAAAGATGTTCAAGATATTTCTTTCTCTTGAAGTTTACTAAGGCTTCCAAGAGATTGTTTTAGCCATTTGGCACATTGGGGATGCGCATTCGGCCCATCATAGTGGTTTCAGTGCTAAGTGAATAACTCGCCCTGAAGGTAAGGTAAGGTAAGGTAAGGATAAAGATGTTCAAAAGCATGCGTCTGGAAATTTTGACAAGGTGCCAACAAAAACTTAATGCTATGGGTTTTGGCCATCTTGCAGAACAATGGGAACATTGCAGTGAACTGCAGGGAGAATATGTTGAAAACTGTCAGAATTGCACGATTTAACTGTCGTTGTATAAGAACGTCAATCCTGGAATTTATTGAACGACTCTCATTTTATACACATAGAGCACGTGTTCTGATAAAAACACACTTTCATTTTGTTCTGTATCTCTCTGGAAAATGTTTAGATTTATAGACAAATTTATTAGGGATGTTTAAGATGAATTAAGTATTTCATTGATGTGGAAGTTAGGTATTTATTGCTACTGGTGACGTAATTCTGACGTCATATTTACGTTTGTACAGGGTGGTCCAAAAAAACTGCACAGAGTTTATGGCACCATAATTTTGTAACCGTACATCACAGAGTCAAGCGGTTTTCAGCAAAATGTTCTGAAAGAAATTCTTTACATGACTTAAGTCAGTGTTTAAATACAGCAGTTAAATATTCTTTGTTTTTGCAGCTGGCAATTGAACTATTGAAAAA
>Ga0209367_1012390_pt1 | contig 11155 bp, 11 predicted proteins | sample WorMetLIZISLAND2_FD_187412 | JGI IMG/M metagenome (GOLD analysis project Ga0209367, IMG submission 187412) | Marine gutless worms symbiont microbial communities from Max Planck institute for Marine Microbiology, Germany - Olavius geniculatus... ... | reverse complement strand
CTGTGACCTCAGTCTTTCTGTCAGGATCATCATTAGCACTTTGCCGAGATGGCTTGTCAAGGCAATCGTTCTGTAGTTGCTGCATTCCATAGCACTGCCTTTCTTATGTAGCAGAACTAGAACTGAGTTTTTTCCATTCTGTAGGCGCGATACCCGTCTTCCACGCTTTGTTACACAGCTGGTGTATTTCTTCAATCAAGCGTGGTCCGCCGTGTTTAATCATTTCGCCCGTTATCCCGTCATTTTTTGGACTTTTGTTGTTTTTCAATTTTTTCACGGCCTTTTGTACTTCTTCTACCAGCATATCACTCTGGCTGTCAGCAAGTGGTGGCGAGATGTCTTTCAGCTCTTTGACAAGGTCATTGGATACCTTCTGGTCAAGCTGTGCCATGTAGAGTTCGCTGCAGTACGTTGTTCATCGTTGCATTATATCAGAACGAGCAGTTTTCCATTACTGTCTCTGATTGCTCTCTGCTTTGGTTGCCATTTCCTGTTAATGTCACCGATCATCTTGTACACTTCCCTGGTCTTATATTCTCCATAGTATTTCTCTATGTCCTCGCACTGTCTCGCTTTGTCTGCTCTGGCCGCTTTTCGTACCTCATTACCTCATTACATTTCTGAAGCCAAATAAACGTCTACAAGATATAATCAGTCGACTGCGGTTATCACATTCATTCGAACACTACTTCACAAAAACTAAAAAAAAGAATTAAAATTCATTTCGTTTTTTGTAAATAATTACCAGTAGGTCGAATAACATTTTATCCAGCTTTTTTATTGCAATTGTCAACTGTATTTTATCGAACATTTTATGACATTTTATGTGACATTTATATTGTACTGTACGTAATTTAGCTTTAGTTGGCAGTAATACTAATAATAAATGTTTAAAACACACGAAAAAAACTACATTAACACAAGTATAATAAAAAAACAATTAAAAGCCGTAACGTAGACTTCGTTTCTGATTTCAAAAGTTTAGACAAAGTTAATATGTTTAAGCCCTATTTGACACTATTTACAGAAGTCTGGCCAGAAGGATGACAATATTCTGTGACAAATCGCACAATTGTCAGATTTTCCTTTAACCCCATATTTATTCGTTAAAATAAATTACATTGTATTTTGGTATTTTTTATCAAAAATATTTAATAAATTCTTGGTTCAAACCTCATTGTGCGTCAGCAAGCACCGTCTTCCAACATAAAAAAGATCGAAATCAGCAATTAATTTCACTGATTTCGGATGTTTTCACTAAGCATACATATCCGTTTTTGAGATATTAGCAATCAAACTGTTGTACAAAATCGCGCCAAACTGTGCATGTTTTAATTACAGTATTCTGTTTATTTCACAATGTACGGTATGGTATTGGTAATACTCGTACCCATTGTGGCAGTAATGGCCTGTTGTGTAATTAAGTAAGTAAAAAGCGGCAAAACATAAGACCGCTGGGAACTACCGCTTCAAGCTACCTAAAATGCGTAGTAAAAAACACTAAAACTTTTTTTACCTTCGCAGCTAAAGCCATCTCCCACGTAGCCGTCTAGACAGGTACAGGTGAAGCTGCCGGGAGTATTGGTACAGTTGGCTACAGCGTCACAACCTCCATTGTCCGTTTCACACTCGTTGATATCTACACAATCACACCGCAATTCACCAACAGTATTGCAGCTGTGCTATTTTAATGAATTGTAATAATTGCGTAATTTCACCAGTAAATCTATTTACTTCACAGCAAGTAAATAACGTTTACCACTGATCGTGTTGCATCGACTATTCGCAGACCAAAGAACACGCTGTCGTGCGGTCCAGACAATTTACCACCATTGTTTTACACCGGCAATGGTATTGATGCGCAACTCGCTATGTTGTACTCCCAGCTAAACTGCCGTAATTGTGCCTGTGTTCAAAAGTGGCATTGCCATTAGCGTGTCGAACTACAAACCTATTTCACTAACATGCATTATTTGTAAGATTATGGAAAGGATTATTGTTCATTATATAGTTGATAATGCATTTCTCCGATTGTCTCGACTGTCTAAGTTTTATTTCATTCGTAATTTTATCACAAATTGTAGTCATTCCATCAGCCGGTAAACAACACTTACGACACATAAATCACAATAAGCCTATGCATATTAAAAACATACTGAAACTGGCTTACCTTCGCAGGTAAAGCCGTCACCATCGTAGCCGTCTGGATAGGTACACGTGAAGCTGCCGGGAGTATTGGTGCAGTTGGCTACAGCGTGACAACCTCCATTGCCCGTCTCACACTCGTTGATATCTACACAATCACATAGTAATTCACCAACCGCAAGTGTGCTATTTTAGTAACTTTTAATAAGTGCATAATTTTATTACGAACTTAGCTCCGGCGCCAGACAAAAATAGCTGTGGAGGCTAGGTAGGAAGTAGGAAAGGGTATTGGTCGAGCGCCGAAGGCGCAAGAGTATTGAGGCGCCGTAGGCGCCGAAAGGGTGAAGTGTAAAGACAAATGTCCCCTCCCAACCGGGAAGGGATCTGGCAAGGGGCCGTGCTCTGTCCAACAATTTAAAAAAAATTGTGTACCAAATGGCGTTTTGACGTTTTCCAATGCATCGTTTTTACGCTATGCTGCAGCACTAGCACGTAATCTTATATTACTGTGCTTTAACCTGAGTGCAAACAGCCATTTTTGCGCAGATTTTCAAGGTTCTTTTTAAGGAATATTTAAAACTGCACAAAATCCGACTGGCCGAAAATCAAGGCGCAAGACCAAGCGTAGAGGCGCGGTTCTTAAAAAGACCAGCAAGGCTCGGGGCCCTACGCACCAGCTAGAGTCAGAGGCATCACGGCTTATGCGGTAGCAACAAGCTGTTGTATAAGGGATGTGCTAAGTCAATGGAAAGGCCGAAATTTCGACCCCCACAGCTCCCACATTTTTCAACCTATCTTAATGAAACTTAAAACCAAGAAAGATGTCTAAAATACGACACCACACGCAAAATTTGGTTGATGTGGGACGACGAAAAGGGAGTCTGCGTAGGAAGGGCATTTTTCGTTACTTTTTGTGTACTATCCTTTTTTGTATACTTGCTCACGCCTACAGCTCACACCAGAAGACCGATCACGATCGTTTATGGTTCAAAACGCGTGTTTCCGCGTAAGGCAAGGCCCTTTAGGGGTTAAAAAATTTGAAGTTAATATTTAACGTATTAATTCCAAAAATTCCAAAATATTACAATGGAGCCTATGGGGAAAATTAAACAATTCTTAAAACGGTAATAAATTTGGCTGTGTATAAGATAGAATCGTAATTTTTTGTTCTAGGTATGGTTTTCGGGGATGGCCGATCTAATGGTGTCATTTGATTTTACCCCGGACCCTCCTTGGTTGCCATGGCAACGAAATTTGGGACAAAATTGGCTACAACTCCGTCTGTGTAAGAGATATCTGCGAGATTTTTGCGTCTATAGGGGGGTTTTCGGGGATGGGCCATTGAATGCTGCAAATCGCATTTTTCCTGATCGACCACGTTGCCATGCCAACGAAATTTGGAACAAAATTGGTTATAACTCGGCTTGTCACGGGTAGTGCGGTAGCAACATCACAGGCTGAACGGTAGTTCAAGCCCTGTGTTAACGGCGACTTCTCTTTCTTATGGGAAAGCCAAAAATTCGACCCCCCACAGAATCAAAACCCCTGACCCGATCAAAATAAAATTTGGCATGGTTGATTACTTCGGCGAGGGGACCCGTCATGCAAAATTTTATACAAATCCCCCAAAGGCGGCTTCCCGGCAAATGGGTGAATTATACGCAAAAATTTTTATAGCTATCCATATACCTTTTTTTTCTTCAACTCACCTACAGGTCAGACCCTTCGGCGGATTTTGCGTGAGATGGCTCAAACGACGCGGTCTCGCGCAAGGATGTGCCTTTTGGGAGTTAAAACATTTGAAATTAATATTTAACGTATTTATTCAAAAAATCCAAAAAAATACAACGGAGCCTATGGGGAAAATTAAACAATTCTTTAAACGATCATAACTTTGGCTGTGTATAACATAGAGTCGTAACTTTTGGTTCTGTGGTATGGTTTTCGAAAATGGCCAATCTAATGGTGTCATTTAATTTTACCCCTGACCCTCCCTGGTTGCCATGGCAACGACATTTGGGACAAAATGAGCTATAACTCGGCTTGTGTAAGAGATATCTGCAAAATTTTTTGCGTCTATAGGGGGGTTTTCAGGGATGGGCCGTTGAATGCTGCCAATCACATTTTCCCACGACCGACCCCCGTAGCCATGGCAACGAAATTTGGGACAAAATTGGCTATGACTCGGCTTGCGTAAGAAATTTTTGCGAGATTTTTGCGCCTATAGGGGGGCTTTTAGGGATGGGTCATTGAATGCTGCCAATCGCATTTTCCCACGGACCCCCGTTGCCATGACAACGAAATTTGGGACAAAATTGGCTATAACTCGCCTTATGTAAGATATATCTGCGAGAATTTTGCGTCTATATGAGGGTTTTCTGCAATGGGCCATCGAATGCTGCCAATCACATTTTCCCACGACCGACCCCAGTTGCCATGGCAACGAAATTTGGGACAAAATTGGCTATGACTCGGCTTGCGTAAAAGATTTTTGCGAGATTTTTGCGCCTATAGGGGGGTTTTCAGGGATGGGCCATCGAACGCTGCCAATCACATTTTCCCCCGACTGACCCCCCTTGCCATGGCAACGAAATTTGGGACAAAATTGGCTATAACTCGTTTTATGTAAGAGATATCTGCGAGAATTTTGCGTCTATATGAGGGTTTTCTGCAATGGGCCATCGAATGCTGCAATTGCATTTTTCCCTGACCGACCCCAGTTGCCATGGCAATGAAATTTGGGACAAAATTGACTATAACTTGCCTTGTGTAAGAAATATCTGCAAGATTTTTGCGTCTATAAGGGGGTTTTCGGGGATGGGCCATTGAATGCAATGCTGCCAATTGCATTTTCGCCCACCGGCCTCCGTTGCCATGGCAACGCAATTTGGGACAAAATTGGCTATAACTCGGTCTGTGTAAGAGATATCCGCGAGATTTTTGCGTCTGTAGAGGTTTTTTCAACGATGGGATATTGAATGCTGCCAATCGCATTTTCCCCAATCGACTTCCGTTGCCACGGCAATGAAATTTTGGACAAAATTGGCTATAGCTCGGCTTGTGTAAGAGACATCTGCGATATTTTTGTGTCTATATGGGGGTTTTCGGAAATGGGCCAGCGAACGCTGCCAATCGAATTTTACCCCGACTGACTCTCGTTGCAATGGGAACGACATTTGAGATAAAATGGGCTATAACTCGACATATGTACGAGATATCTCCGAGATTCTTGCATTTAACAAAAGGTTTTGAGGGTGGAGCAAATGAATAATTTCAGTAAGTTTACCATGGTTGACTTTCGACAACAACAACCACTTTATGAACGACAATATGTCGTTGCTGATGATTCACTGGCTCAAATAAGGCAGCAGATGCAACAGATGGAAGATATCATAGCGAATGTTCAGAGAGATGTTCACTCACGTAATCAGCAAAGTAAAGGACAAGGTGTTATGCCTTCACTATCGATTGGACATGAACGTCTGCGTGAGCAATTCGAACAACGTACTGATGTGTCTCGTCATCATGGCAATGACGACGGAAACAAACAATCAGTTGACCGGCTTGAAAGTAATAAAGGTGGACAACTTCAGGAAAAAAGAACGTTGGTGAGTTTTCGTCTTCCGTTTCAGCTACCTCGACGTGAAGAGAATGACAGCGATTTTTCATCAAATGCGAGTGCTTTTGAGGTAAGTGAATCTGACTTGACCGATCGTCGCTCTCGACGACATGGCCAGTCTCGTCAGCGTCGACAGACAAGAAGCAAACAAAACTGGATGAAGCCGGAAAAGTTTAATGGTCATGGAAGCTTCGAAACTTTCTTGATCCAGTTCGAGAACTATGTTTCATACAACGGATAGTCAAATCGAGAAAAACTTGCTCATTTGCGTTGGTCGTTAACGGGCAATGCCGCTCAATTGCTGTGGGGTTCGGAACATTGTAAGTACAGCGAACTGCTTGAACTGTTGAGGTCTCGGTTCAGCGGAAGAGGTATGGAAGAGAAGTTTCAGTCGGAGCTGAGGTGTCGTCGGCGGAACAAAGGCGAGTCACTGCAAGAACTAGCGCAAGACATACGCAGCGATTCGAAATGTTTCGACAGGTTACAGATACTTCGTCTGCACGTCACAGATTTAATCGTCAGGTGCTTCAAAGTTCAGCTGGTGAGCAGCATTCAAATAATCTGGAAGCTCGAGTAGCAGCTCTGGAAGATGGATTGCAAGGATTGTCTACTCGTAAATTTCAGACCCAGGACGACGCCAAACCGTCTACTAACAAAGACTTCAAGGGTAACAGTGCCTCAAGTAATGTGCAACGAAGGAATAATGTCACAGAGCATATTTCTCGTTTAGAACAGCAAGCAAACAAGTTGGCGTCAGAGAACGAGTTGCTACATAAAAAAGTGGACAGACTGAAATATTTAGAAGCATTGCGCTACTCTGCTGTGCACCAGCCCACAAATCCGGTTTCGCATGTTGGAAATTTTGAATCACGACACAGTGGAGCGTGTTATACTTGTGGCCAAACTGGACACTTTGCTCGAGACTGTCCTGATAAGCCAAGATATGGTAGGATTTTTCGACGAGAAAGACGAAATAAGATTGATCAACATCCAGCTCGTGCAAATCAATTAATTCAGCGGCAGCCACGTGCTATGTGTGGTGCAACATACTTACCTGTTTCGAGTAGAGGAAAAAGTTACGACTGCTTGCTCGACACGGGAAGTGATGTCACCGTGATTCCCGCTAGTATCGTTGATGGATTACAGATGCAAGAGTCTAGTAACGTTCTTACGGTAGCGAAATAACAGTCTTGGGAGAAATCACATTGCCGTTCGTGATAAGAAACTATGAAGGTACCATGACCGGCTTGGTTTCTGAACATGTGTCAGAAATTATGTTGGGCATTGGTTGGCTTGTCGAGAACCAGGCTACGTGGGAATTCGACAAAACCAGGATTAAACTCGGAGGTGCATATCACAACTTACGTCGTCCGAGCCAAGCTAATCTGTGTTGTCGCACACAAACACACATTCATATTCACAAGCCTACACGCAGACAGACATACAGACAGACAGAAATACACACGCACACAGAGCATGCAACATGTTATTTACGATTTGCAAAAAACGTCTTAGGCTCAGTCGTTTACGTTTAAACTCCGTTTGCTCTGGATTCGTCCCACAACGAACAGCAACATATCAAATGTTGACAGCCAATTCACAGCAAGTTGTACGAGATGTCCAAGAAATAACCGGAAGCCTTCAACAAGTTTGCATTCACATTATGTCGGAGTTTCTACTTATTTTCACTTTTCCGACGATTTCAGTTGGTTGTACAGAAGGACAGACCAAACAAACGCAACATATGTTGCGATAGTTAACGTCGCTGATCCGTCGAGGCCGCCCGTTATCAAAGTGAAATGAGTCGGCAGAAAATAGCGGCTGTCTGGTGAAAATGCTGCTTCCGCTATAGCAAAATATTTCTGTTAGCGGCATTGCAAACGTAGGCCTACGTGTACAAAAAGTGTTAGTACGTAAAATTTCAGTGTAAACATTGTAAAGGTTTATTTATTTTGGTTAATGTGCGGTTAAATTTGCATCATGCACCATTGTCATCGTCAGTTGATTGCGAAGACTATTATCAGTTTTAAAGCGAGCGAATCACAGTATACAGCTAAACCATTTTTCTCGGCCGTAGTTGAACAGTAGCTACATGTATAAACTACACTGTACACATTATAGGTTACAAAACGGTCTACAATGTAATTATGCGAGTTTAACGAGGCATAGTACATTGCAGACCATGTTGAAACGATTAGTGATAGATTGGTTTTGTCTGAATCTGGGTGCTGTACACAAACCCGAGACAACCGAGACACGCTGTTGTCGTCACGTTTGAGTGGAGCAACATTATGAGCAGCTATAGCACTACAGATATCGCAATTAGAAATACGCGACTAAACTAGGCTATAAAAACTAGAAGGCGCTCTTGAAAGTGCATATCTTTAAATAAAGTAATTTAAACGCTACTACCACTACGCAAAGATTTTTAATACATTTTTGTACATGTCGACTTATAGCCCATTTTGTCTCAAATTTCGTTGCGATTGCAACAAATGTCGGTCGTGGTAAAATTAAATTGGCCTCATCTAATAGACCGTCCCTTAAAACTCTTCGTTAAAAGTCAAAATTATAAAGATATCTCGCATGCAAACCCAAGCCGAATTAAAGCCAATTTTGTCTCAAATTTTGCTGTTCTAGAAACAGAAGTCGGTCAAAAGTTAATACAAAGAAAGGGAAGAGAAAGAGAGGGCCGCTGCGCGACAGGGAAAAGAGAAAGAGAATCACGGCTTGTGCGGTAGCAACAAGCTGTTGTATAAGCGATGTGCCAAGTCAATGGGAAGGCCAAAATTTCGACCCCCACAGCTCCCACATTTTTTAACCGATGTTAATGAAACTCAAAACCAAGTAAGAAATCCGGGATAAGACATCACATGCAAAATATGGTTAATGTGGGACGACGGGAAGGGGGTCTGCGTAGGGTGGGAATTTTCCATTACTTTTTGTGTTCTATCCTTTTTTTGTATTTTTGCTCACGCCTACAGGTCACACCACAAAACCGATCACGACCGTTTGTTCCTCAAAACGCGTGTTTCCGCGTAAGGTAGGGCCTTTTAAGGGTCTCGATGATAAAAAATAATATCTAACCCCTGAAAAATCTCCCCGAAGTCAAAAATTGGGCCCAAAACGGACAAAGTTTCGGCCAAAACGCTCCTGTATAAAAATTTCGCATAAAAACGGCCCCTAATCGTCATCGTAAACCTATATAAGTTGTATAGTGAATAGGCAATATGGACTTGGGAATTCCAAATATGTAGTCATTTTGGACACCCTGCCTACAGGTCACGTGACACGGAGCACGCGCAGTGAATTTTTGGCTCCGTGGGCAAATGCAAATTTGAGGCTTTATATCTCCGTAACGGTGCAAGATAGATGCATGGTTACAATAGACCATCAAAAAACCACATGTGCCGAGTACAATGGTCACGTGACCGATGACGTCACTTGACCCCAAAAGGTCAAACTCGTGACCCCAAAATCTTTGAAGCCCCGTATGTCCGTATCCGTGCAAGATAGGCGCATGGTCATCATTGACCACTAATAAGAAAGTGACAACGCCGAGTCTGGTGGTCACGTGATCGATGACGTCACGTGATCCCAAAAGGTCAAGGTTGTGACCCCAATATCTTTGGGGCCCAATATCTCCGTAACGGTGCAAGATAGATACATGGTTACAATGGACCACCAATGGGAAACCGCATATGCTGAGTCCAATGATCACGTGACCGATGACGTCCCGTGACCCCAAAAAATCAAACTCGTAACCCCAAAATTATTGAAGCCCCGTCTCTTTGTATCCTTATGCACATATTTGCACGAAATTTGGCAGGTATATTACGTTGGAGGTCCTACATGCAGGTAAGCCAAAATATTAAACGGAAATAAAATTTAAGATGGCGGCGGCCGCCATCTTGGATTTTTGCACAAACAGCAATAACTCGGGCGCCAATTGACGTAGATGAATGAAATTTTGCAGCAATGTAGACGGCTGCCACCGGAAATAGACCGTTTGACCAAAATGGACAAAAATAATAGATTCAAGACGGCGGCGGCGCCATTTTGAAATTCATTTATTGGTCATGACTTAATTGCACAAAATTTGGCATCTGTAGTACTTTTGAGGTCCTACATACAAGCATGCTAGAATATTGAACAAAAATAAAATCCAAGATGACAGCAGCCGCCATCTTGGATTTTTGCACAATAGCGATAACTCAGCCGCCGACTGACATAGGTTAATGAAATTTTGCAGTGATGTTGTCGGCTGCTACCAGAAGTAGCCTACTGTGGACTACAGCCATGTCAAGTAAACAAGCCGTGCGCAAGATTTTTTTTGACGCGCTGACTGGGGCCCATGGGCGGTTCCTGCATATATAAATATGTATTAGCTTCAGTTAGACCGATTCGTTTTATAGACTATGTTATATAGAGGCTGCAGTGACCTTATGCTGTCTGAGTTTGTAGCCCATTGGTCAAAGACTCTGACTCGTATTTTGGAGATCGCTGGATCAAATCCAGACTGAGGATTTTTATATTTTTTCTTCTTTCTGGACTTAATGTCGCAAATTGCTATTTTGTTATTTTGTCGCTTATTCAGTACGTGTTCGTTGTCTACAACAAGTTTTCATGCTTTATAATTAACATTGCATTTGTGATGTATAGAAATGATGTGAAGACAGTCGCAGAACGGCGCTATTTTTTGAGTAGAAGAGTAGAATTTCTGATTACGATTATATTTTCGCTAAGGGATAGAGTTACAAGGCTTAGGGTTAAGGATAGGGTTAGCTTTAGTGTTAGGGTTAGGTTTCGGGTTCTCGTAATGTATTGCAGAAAATTATGTGATGACAGATGGATACCTTAATAAAGGTATAACATTAGTGATTGAATTGTTTGGCGTGGTGGACGGATTTTGGTCAACACACGACGTCCGTGATATTTTGGCTTTTGCCGTGACCGTGTGTTAATTGACCTGCTGCCGTTGGAACCGCCCATGGGCCCCAGTCAGCGCGTCGAAAAAAATGTTGCAAGCCGTGCATTCCGAAACGATGCGTCAGCTACCTGAACTAAGTCGGACCGAGCGGAATTTTACTAGACAGGTGGGTGGTGACTGTACTGTGGACTAGGCCTAATGCAGATGAGTCATGACAGGTATGCAGGTGTGGTGACGGTGGACGAATGCACTATGTGGACCAGCGCCCAGTTAACCACACACATCGGCCCATTGACGGGCCAACGGTGGTATTTATTGGCGCATAGTGGTTATTCGCAGCATGTGCGGCGCCGTCATAGGCCCCTTGAATATTGTGAATAAACATCCACACAGCAGCGTTAGTATTCATCCGCCACCCTGCGCTGAGCCTGTTCGCATCTGTGCATTAGCGAACGAAAAAG
>Ga0209367_1012389_pt1 | contig 11157 bp, 4 predicted proteins | sample WorMetLIZISLAND2_FD_187412 | JGI IMG/M metagenome (GOLD analysis project Ga0209367, IMG submission 187412) | Marine gutless worms symbiont microbial communities from Max Planck institute for Marine Microbiology, Germany - Olavius geniculatus... ... | reverse complement strand
TTTTCAGTTTTTTAATTTAATTTTTTTTTTATTTCAGTCACTTTTTTGAATTTTGTCAGTTTTACATTTAAGAGTATTTCTATTCTCAGTGTCTCTCATTTCATTTTTCTTTTAAACATTTCAGTTTTTTAGTTTATGTGCTAAATTAAACTGACAGTTTGTTTGTCAGTTTTTGAGTGCAAATTCTCCATTGTAGGCTATTGTATTGAACTGTTAGAGCTGGAAACTGGGTCGCGATAGTTTTCGCACAGGCACGGTCACACTGGATAAATTCCAAACGTGTTCAGTTTAAAAATTTTCGACCGAAATCCGTCGGCAGTTGTCAGCAATGCAATTGGCATTTGCAGTGTGACGCAAGATAGGCCTACGATTGTGATATGATATAATATCACTGTAAAGGTAAGCAAAACATAAATACAAAATCTAGTGTTACATGTAGGTTTAGCTACTTCATCAATGGGTCTATTTATGCGATTTTTGTATAGGCCATTTTAACACCGACTGTTTAATGTTAGGGAAAAATGATAAAATGTAGAAAATAAGAACGCTAAAAAGCACCAGACACCATTCGTGCCATAAGCCCATAACAAAGCTCTCATTTTAAATTTAGAGGAGTTTCGAAGGAATATTTCCTTCACCTCTTCGCATTTATACAACAAGGCGCCCGAACCCACTTCCATGTTAAGACGAGAAGATTTGAGTAATTAGAGTGATTTCGTCAAGTATAAAGTCAGTCCTCATAGAGTGAAAGTGATCGTCATTCTTACATCCACCGTTTTCACCTCTATTTCGTTTCTGCCGGAATTCATTGTCCTGGTGAACCTTCGTCCAACACGAAACCACCCCTACCATGGGCAATCGTCTAACTTCCTCTAACGGAGTAGATGCGGATGCCCATGGAAAAAGAGATGTAGCCGACCGAGGACGGGAAGCCTCGGAGAGTTACATAGACAATGGGGGATTTAGCCTTTCCCCCCAATCTTCCAGACAAGACATAAGCATACGTTCAAACCATAGATATAAAAACGTTTTTAAAAAATTAAAAACCGTTAAAACGTTTTTAAAAATCGCACAAACATTTTAAAAATATTCAAAAACGTGGAATAAAACGTTAGCCCTAGTTTATCTAACTTTTTGTTCAATGCCAAATATTGTAGGTGCAGTATAGCTGAAATTAGAGACAAAGACAAGAAATTTGAGCTAATGCTCACAAGACGCGCGAAAGCCTATAGCAGTTCCTGTTTGCAAACTGTCAGTCTATATCCAGCCATTTCGTCGCAGTTCATTCTTGTATTGTGCACTGCAGCCGAAGATGGCAAAAATTAATAAAACCTTACATTTTGAAAGTTCAGGTTCTTTCAAAGTCATCGATGTTGATACGACTGAAAAGCTCGTCACTAGTGCTTGTTGTGATAAGCAGCATGCCTATGCCTATTTGCAACCGTTTTCACGAAAGACTGGCCAACAACGGTAAAATAACGACTTTTACGCGGGTACCGTTCTTAGATGCCCTCGTGCGCAGGTTTCCTTAAACCTAGAAAATCGAGACTTGGACCATCGAAATCTACGTTCAATGCTGAAAATGTTATATATGTAGCTTCTAGGTGTCTATCTCAATAATTGATTTTGGCGCTATTCGCTCTTGAAATGTGTCTCGCAGCCCGAAATGGCCAAAAAATCCATAAAAACATCTATTTTAGCGTTTAAAGTCATCCATGGTCATTGAATTCAATGGCAATCGAAAGCCAGTATACGACTATACCTATTAGTGATTAATAGTAACCTAGGCCCTATCTCGCACCGTTATTGAGATACAGCGACTTATTGGCTAAAAATCGCAAATTTTTCCCACCCCCGCTCATTTAGCGCTCTCGTTCGGGGTGACCCCCTTCGAATTTGTGGAAAAGCTTTATGGTTCCTGAAACTAGAGTCTTTCAGGCAGCGGCGGTAAAGATTTGGTGAGCTAGCTTGCACCGTTCTTGACTGAGCCCCTCCGTGTGACAGACAGACGGACGGACGGACGGACGGACAGAGAGAATTGCGATGTCTAAGACGCGTTAAAGCAGTAGCTGCTTTCACGCGTAAAAACTATTCAATTTCACTTCTAGCGTGGGTCATGAGTGATAAGACCGAGTAGCCTATTCCTAGACCAACAAAGTAAAGTGCCACCACTGTCCGTTTCTGTAGTCTCAAATGTCCTTGGAAGTGATTGGTAAAATTTTCAATAAACGTTTTAAAAAATAAAAAAGTTACAAACATAAAAACGTGGCAAAAATAAACAAAAAATTTAAGCTAATGCTCACGAGACGCGCGAAAGCCTATAGCAGTTACTGGACAACAACGGTAAAATAACGACTTTTACAGGGGTACCGCTCTTTGATGCCCTCGTGCACAAGTTTTCTTGAACCTAAAAAATCGAGACTTGGATTGTCAAAATCTACGTTTAATGCTGAAAATTTCATATGCAGCTTGTCCATGTCTGTCTCAATTGGTTTCGGCGCAATTCGCTCTTGAAATGTGTCTCACAGCCCGAAATTGCCAAAAAATTCATAAAACCCCCTATTTTGGCGTTCAAGGTCATTCAAGGTCATTGAATTCGGCACCAATCGAGAGCCAGTGTACGACTCCCTATTAGTGATTAATAGTAACCTAGGTTTTATCTCGCACCGTTACTGAGATACAGCGACTTATTGGCCAATAATCGCAAATTTTACTCACCCCCTCTCATTTAGCGCCGTCGTTCGGGGTGACCCCTTCGAATTTATGGAAAAGCTTTACGGTTCCTGAAACTAGAGTCTTCCAGGCAGCCAACGGTAAAGATTTGATGATCATAGTTTCACCGTTTTTGACTGATCCACCCGTGTGACAGACGGACAGACGAACGGACGGACGGACGGACAGAATTGCGATGGCTATGACGCGCTGAAAGCAGTAGCTGCTTTCGCGCGTAAAAAGGTGAAAAACGTTTTTTTTATATTTGTGGTTCAGATTGCACTATATTCGCCAAGTCGGTCAGTATATTCTCTGGAAAATAATAAAATTATTGTCACCAAATCTCGTCTTTTAAAGCTAAAATGCAATAGATTCGATTTCGGCTGGGGCTTCGCCCAAGACCCCGCTGGAGGAGCTCACAGCGCTCCCCCAAATCTCCTAGGTGCTTTTAGGGGTCTTACTTCTAAGGAAAAGGAGGGGAAAAAAGAAAAGAAGGAAAGGGAGAAGAAACAGAACAAGAGGGACGAATGTGGGAGGGGAAGAGAGGAAAAGAAGAGGAGGTCCCCAATACACGTTTCTCAGTTTCTGGCTACGCCACTGAAAAAAGGAGGGGAGGGCGACGGAAAGGAAAAGAACGGAAAAGGCGAAAAATTAATGGGAGAAAGGGGAGGGGAAGGTGTCAGAGTTGGAGGGAAGGTTGCTTCCTGGCGCTGAGGGGGGATGGACGCCCCTGGTGATGGGTATCGCACGCAGACTCGAGCAGGGGCGGCGATAGGAATCTGAAGCTGGGGAAGGGCCAGGGCACAGAGGACAATAAATTTTTTGTGAGTGGGCCAAACGTCCACTTTATTTCCGTTGCTGTGTGCATCGAGTAGTCTAGATGTAGCGGGGTCCAGGGCAGAGCCCCTGGTCGGGGGTCAGAAAGGCGAAGCACCTCTGAAGCTAAAAATTAGCTTTTGGATATACAATGAAAGCCGCAAATTTGCCTGCTTTTTTATTTGAAAAAAAAACAAAATTACATATATCTGTTTCGTTGTGCAAAAGTGACGTTTAATAAAAGTCACCCATTGGTATGTGTATGGTTACCAGAGCGCACGTTATCACCATCAGATTTTTTTCCTAGAGGGGGAGCTGGGGGTCAAGGTCGCGGGCACAGGGGCAGCTGCCCCCTGCCGCCTGGCGCCGCTTTTGAACTCGAGCTCAGACGGCTTCAGAGTCAGAAGACTGGCTCTTCGCGGCGGGCTTTTCACAGACGCGAATAACACACGGCCAGGCGATCAGCGAATAGACGACGGAGAACGCCAGAGCATACACCATCCACGTGCTGAGTGCCGGCGACGAGTCGACACCTTCCTTCACTTTAGGCTTCAGCTCTGTCACAGAAACATTAAACAGAACGTGATGGTGCAAATATTTAACCATTTAACGCGCGACATGCGACAGCATGTAGGCCTAATGCTTCGCGCGTCTTAGCCATCGTCCATCGTCCAGGCGTTCGTCTATCCGTCCATGTGTCCTTGAGCCCTATCAAAACGGCGACGATAGGATCACGAAATCTTCTCTGTGCATGGGCTGTCCCTAAGAATTCTTGTTTCTTGTGATAAAATTTTGTGTTGCTGGGTAAGAGGGTTTCCCTCAATCAAGGGCGTCAAAGGGAATACCCCCTAAAAATAGTTATTTTACCTCTATTGGCTAAAATACGGCTGCAGATAAGCACAGACGCGCAGTCAACATAACAAGCACTGGTGGCGAGCTTTTAAGAGTATCAGCATTGATAACCTTGAGTGACCTTAAACCCCGAAAATAGACGGTTTTAGGCCTAGTGTTTTTTTGCGATTTTTGGCTGTGGCGCACATTTCAAGAGTGAATCGCGCCGAAATCACTAGAAATAAACCACGACAACTTGCGTACGAGATTTTTTTGCATTAAAGGTAGATTTTAGCGTATTAAGTTCCGACCCCCTGTGTTTAAGGAGGCCTGCGCCCCCGGGCGTTAAAGAGCGGTACCCTCCTCCACCTAAAAAGTCATTTTTTATCGCTGTTGGTTCGTCTAACGTGTAAACAGTTGCAGACATAGATATAAACATGCTGCTTATATACATATTAACTGCTATCGAGCTTTTGAACGGTATCAACATTGATGACTTTGAATGACCTTGAACCCTTAAAATAGGGGTTTTAGTGATCTTTTGCGATTTTCGGCTGGGGCGCACACTTTATGAGTAAAATGTTTGCGTCCTGAACAGTGTATCAACATTTCTAAGGTTGTGCAGCGACGCGTGTCATGTGTGGTGGGATCAAAGTCTCCATTACATTTTTTGCTGCTAAGTAAGCCAGTGGAATAAGCTGAAATCAGTCAATATTTGATGCAGTTTTGACAAACACCCGCGTGGTTGTAGGTTAAAAAAAATTAGGCTCTAGTATAGGAGGGGCAGAAGTTACAATTTTCCGACAGCGGAGATTATGGGTGCTTAAAAATTTTAAATGGGGAAACTTTCTGCTCCAAATTTTGCATTTCTAAATTTTGTTTTTCTTGGACGAAAATTTTCCGGCAAGAAAAAGGTATTTGGTCAATTTTCCGACAGCTCAAAGTTTACTGCCCTTCTGTCCCTTACCGGCCACGACGTACGCCATTCCTGACAAAACTTAGGTGCTTAGCCTAAGTCTTGTTGACCAGCACCGTGTATGCTGATACAGTACAATGTGTCGACTGAAACTGACTGCACTGGGTCTCGTCTTCGTCGGACAGATCGCCGCAATCGTCGCGCCCGTTGCAGATGAACAGTTTCAGAACGCACCTCTCTACTGTCACACATCGAAACTCCCAGGACTCGCACACGTCTAAACGCCAGCACAGAAACAGCACATGCACTTCAACATGCAACGTCATCATTGTCATCGACCGACGCGCTCTTAGTAGGGGGGATAAGTCGTTGCTGTGATTATTTTTCCTCTAAGCTAGGCCTATGCGCGACTGCAGGCCCGTCGAGAGGGGGGGAAGGGAGGAAACTTTTCCCGGGCCCCGCGACGTTTGGGGGCCTCGCCGTCACTCAAAATATATCAAGTACCGGTACGCCAAAATGCGCCATTCTAAAAAGCAAAATTGAAAAATATTCTTCCCCGCGCGTTAGGTGTTTTCTCCGGGCCTCGCTATGGCTCTTGACGTCCCTGCGTGACTGTGCCCTAACGCTGAGTTGTGTGGAACAAGCAAAACATAGGTCCTAAAACAAAGTGGATGAGTAGAAGTAATTAACAAAAAAGTATATGGATTTCATAATAATAAAATAAATGCATAGATAAACAGCGGCTGCGCATTATCGTGGAAATGCACGCATGGCCTAGTAGTTGGAGTATCGGACTCGTAACTTTCAAATTGCGGTTCGACTAACAGCGTGAGTCATTTGCAAGCCACCACAACAAGCTACTGGCCTATACTGTGTGCTTAGCTCAACTCAGCCTCCTACCCTCAACGGAATGGGAAATGTGTATGGTTACGAGGTGAAGGCCTAATGTGGCGTATTGAGGGCGATTGTATTTGCTGGCTGCACCTCGGGTCCAACTGTTCGCTGACCTTGGCAATGGATGGCCGCGTAGTGCGTCGTGGTATTATTAGCTTTTGCCAATCAGCTGCCACTTACTGCAAAGCGCTTCAGGACACGAGTCTAAATTATGTATGCTCAAACAGCGGCGGACGGACGGACAGACGGACAGAATTGCGGTGGCTAAGACGCGCTAAAGCCGTAGCTGCTTTTGCGCGTAAAAACTAAGACATCTTGACTCTGACCCACTGAAAATCAACCAGTCGCTTCTAGAGTTTATCGACATTCTAAAATGGCATCTTGTAAACTTGCTGCTTGCACGACATCGCAACTATTGTGATCGACGAAACAGGCTGTTGTTGGCACAGTTACGGAGAGATGCAAATTATTGACGTTTTTTTGTTCATTCTAATGCTTATTTCACTGGTTTTGCACAAACAGACGTTGGGTAAAATTGGAACTCTGACGGTTATTTCATGGTTAGATGTATCAGGAGTATTCGCCGACATATTAAAATTGTTTTAAAAATTTAGTAATCATTTTTTAAGTTACAATAATTTAGAAAGCTTTTAGACGTTTTGGTTCATTTCAGCGCTTTTATTGCGCGTTCCGTTTTCCCGCATCTTCTGCTTCATGTGTAGGCCTACAACAATTACGTGGATAAAGTCAATAACTACCGATATACATTAGAACTGTGCGCCGCCGGCGCCGCTTACTGTGGATCGCTATAAAAATTGCATCCACTGCGTGCCTTTTGTTTTGTATTATTTAATTGAAATAGGACAATGCAACAAAATACTTCAGAAGCTGATGTCTTTATCTGTACAATGTTGATATTGACTTTTTGCTGCACTTAGTAGGCCTACATCTGTTGTCATTTGTCGTCGCGTGACGTCACTGTACGTCGTCGTCGTGCGATGTCGTCACTCTTTGCATCGTGCGTCGTTTCTTCATCGATGTCGCGCTTTTTCTTCGTCTTCGTCGCGTATCTTCGTCGTGCGTTGTCGCGCGTCGTCGTCATCTTACGTCGTCGTCGTCGTCCTCGTCTATTGTTTTTTGAGTAAATTCTCAGGTTAATTTCGCGTAATTTGCGAGTCAATTACGCTTTATACGGCAGCCAGTAGCATGAAAAATTTTTGTATACTCTATTAACGGCGGTGTCATGGCTTGGCGTCCAAACATCCAGCGAACAAACATTGGCGCTCAAATGGCGACTCCCAAACGGCGGTACCCCAATGTTCTACTCCGATATTTAAAACTGGAAAACCTCTCTGGTGTCGTGACTGTCGATATAGGCATATAGCCACAAAATTGACTGCAGCTCTTTCTACCTTGTGAAATGCAGAAATCGTACTTTGGCCTTTTAAAACAATGAATTCATACTGCATTGTCGTTCGCATTCGTCGACTCAGAAAAGATTAACTAAATAGCAACAAACACAACTAGCAGATATTGCCTCTCAAAAGTCACACATGTTACATCTTATCATTTTTATTATGCTTAAACTGTTTTCCCTAGCACGAACGCAAGAAGTGAAATTTGACGCGACTCGCCAGCAGAACGTTCAATAGCCGCGTGACCCAGAGCGGCTTACTTGCTGTTGATGCGTCATTTCGGTTCGTCGTCGTACGATCTTAAAACAAATGCGATTAGTGTTGAATAAGTAACAAATTTTCAGTAATTTTATGTTATTTTCTGAGTCGACGCATGCGCTATACCCAGCATGAATTCACTGTTGTAAACGGCCAAACTACAATTTCTGCACTTCACGAGGTAGTGTAGTTTAAAGTGAGATGAGCAAAACTATAACTCATTGCGTTAAGTTTCTTTGTGATATTGATTGTCAAAAATTGTTAAAATCCGCCAATGTTTCGCGGAACTATTCCAAAAAATGAAAGTGGCCTGGTTTTTTGAAACACAACGTATATGCAATTATTGTGAACTTCTCGAAGGAGCTTTTTGCCGATGGAGTCACCTCTAGTATAGCAGTGTTGCATAAGTTAACTGATTGCTCGGCGCGCCGCCGCCGCCGCCGCCGGTCGTAACGACCAAACGCCGTTGCCGATGCTCAAGTCATCGGCGCACAGCTCTAATATACATTTTTATTCACCAAGTGGTAGCAATTAATATTGAACGACACCGCTTGCACATAGATTCGATCCTGTTTAAGCGCATTGGAATTTTTTTGAGTATGCGCTATATAAATTTACACTTTTCTTACTTACTTACTTCACAACACGCAATTACGACGAACCTAAATTGCTGTTGGACGACGATATCGACGATAATGTTGTCGTTTTTGTAGTTATTGTCGGCGGTGCGACAGGTTTCGTTGTCGTAGTAGTTGTCGTAGTTTTCAAAGGCACTGGAGGAACCGGCAGCGTAGTCGGCTTTGCTTTTATTGTCGTTGCTGGTTGCTGGTTATTTGTAGTTGTTGTCGGCGGTACGACAGGTTTCGTTGTCGTAGTAGTTGTCGTAGTTGCTGTAGTCGTACTTGTAGTCGTAGTTGTGTTCAAATCTACAATTTGATAGTCACAGTGATGGTACAGAAGAAAAGACGACGACGACAATAAAAAAGTATGGCGATTTCAAAATAGCGTACTGCAAAAGCAATTGCGGTCAATTCTCATATCTGAAAAGAAATCACACCGAAACGTGAAATCACACATGAGTGCTGGTGCACGAACCAATAAAGGTAATCATTTTCAGTATACACTGTGTCTCCAAAAACATCCCCGACATTTTCGATTCTAACTTGAAAAAAAAATTATCCGATTTTCATAATTTTTGGTGTGGATCATATCACCCAATTACTGCTTCTGCACTAACTAGGGAAACAAGACCAAGCGAAATATGCGTTAAAATATACCAAAAAACGTGGAAAAACATCTCCAACAATATTGAGTGTAACTTGGAGCACGATTATCAGATTTAAATAATTTTTGGCACAAATATTTCTGACACAACTGGCATGACAGTTTAAGTTCCCACCTCACCCAATGTCTGCTTCTGCATTACCTGGAAAAATCAAAACACGTTGAAATGAATGATAAAATGTTCCGTCAATCCAGATTTGTGGCCCTTAAGAGCCAGTAGATTACAAGGTTTGACTGTCATGCAGCAATGTGTCCATCAGATGGCGTTCAGAAATGTTTATGAATTCAAAAAGCAACTAGTGAAGTCTAGATTAGTATGGAGCAGAACATTATTGACACTGCTTTCAATGAATGGAAAAAGCATCTCCGTGCCTGTGTTTGCACAATGGTCTAACATTCCGATCAATTTTACTGCAGGCAGTTGAAAAATGAAACAGTTGGATAAAGTGTCGGGCAAAGTGTCAAAAATAAGAACAAAATGTGTTTTGTGCGTTATTTGGATTAAGTAATAATACCACTTTGGGTAAAAATGTAATATTTTATTGGTTATTATTTCCCCAGGTAGTGCAGGAACAGACAAGTGAAGTGGGAAACTGGATGGTCGTTTGATGCTTAGTTGTTTCATAAATATTCCTACCAAAAATTATTAAAATCTGATAATCTTTTTTTCAGTTACAATCGAAAGTGTTCGGAATTTTTTTGAGACACAGTGTAGAAATTGCTTTTGCAAATTCTAACTGCTGCTGCTGCTTCTATACTCTTGATTGAGGTCTGACGTTTTGCAGTGTTAAAATTCGTCACCAGGCAACACAAAGCTTTTGGTCTATACAGAGCTTAATTGATACTTGCATTTTATACTTGGCACAGGATATTTGACCGGCAGCCGGTCAAATAGCTTTTAGACTAAATGACCGGTCAAATTTTGTCGCCATTCAAACGTGCCCGGTGACCGGTCTAATATCAGGCCCTTACAGGACCGGATATTTGACCGGTCATGACCGGTCAAACGTCCATCCTCATAGGAACGGACGTTTGACCGGTCACCGCCTTAAACAGCTTTAGTCGGTAGCGGTACGTATGAGCGCCATAGTACGGCTCATAGGTAGCGGCTAAGACCGTGTCCCTGCGGCGGTACTGGGTGCTTCCCGTATCGCCGCAGGGACGGCGGCAGCCGAGCAACTGATGACCTCAGCCATAGCATCATAATGGTAACGGAGATATTTTGTTATCGATATTCAACAATTAATAATTTTTGTAAGAAATAACATTTTTCAACCAAATTTGGCAATCGTTTCAGGAATTTATCGGAAATTAAGTGTACGAAGTTTTACTCAAATTCGGGTCAGGGGTCAGTTTTTTAGTATTGGAAAGGAATTTTGATTCAGCAGCTATACAGTACCGACCGAGTATACACGTTTGTCGAGCTGCGTTGGTTTTTAGTCATTTTGTCGGCCGGGGTGTGTATGTCGCTTGTGTGAGAACAAGTCGACGATTTATTTTCGCTTCATATAGCCAGCTTTTTCGCTGTTTGTTCGAGTGTGGTGACGATTATTTTTCGACTTATTTCGCCTGTCGTTGTTTATAACAACTTCGTCTTAGTGCTGCCGGAGTTCGTCTATCAGTGTGTTTGCCAATCGGAGGTCGAGCTGTAGATCTAGCCCCTCCTCACTTATGACGTGAGTTGAATAACTGTATTGTTATTGGTTAGCTATGACAAGACCAAGATATAATTACAGGGTGCGGCAGAAAAAAGTATCCCTCTAAAGTTTTTTTGCTGTTTTCTCAGCAACCGTTTAGCATTTTAATCTGAAATTTTACACATTTATTTACTAAATTGTTCTACGGCTAAATGCCAAATAAAATTTGATTCCACTGAAAAATGACGAAGTTATAGATTTTTTAACATGACCGCTTACCGATTTTTCAGCGTGAAAAAATGTTCAAGCTACGACACCAGTTTAATAACATCGTTGAAACAAGTCAAACAACACAGTTAACTAATGATCAGATGCCAAAATTTCATTGTCACTG
>Ga0209367_1012388_pt1 | contig 11158 bp, 7 predicted proteins | sample WorMetLIZISLAND2_FD_187412 | JGI IMG/M metagenome (GOLD analysis project Ga0209367, IMG submission 187412) | Marine gutless worms symbiont microbial communities from Max Planck institute for Marine Microbiology, Germany - Olavius geniculatus... ... | reverse complement strand
CACTATAAGTTCTGAGTTAGGGGGTGTAGCCCGACGAAACTTTGGCACTTGACGTGCCTCTAGGTGGGGGTGTTAACGCAAGTACAATTTTTGAGGGCACCCCCCCCCCTTAAAATTTGGGAGGGCAAAGTTATAAGCGCTCATGTTGACTTACCCTAAGTCGACAATGCGCGTTCGGCGTATACCAATGCATTTCAGTTCGGGCCACGTGACTTTGATGCCGGGAAATTTTACCCTCTCCGTAATTTCCCCCAGTCGGACTTAGGGCGCCGGGCGGACTCACGTTAGGCTTTGCCCCAAATTTCTAGTTTGGTCTAACTTTAGGACGTATGGATTTATCTGACTGTACTTGTGTATTAAGGGCAGTGTTCAGTACTTTTAGTCTCACTGTCCGGTCCCACTGCACTGTCATTTGCATGTTTTAAATTGGTTTATTGGACAAATAAAGATTGATTGATTGATTGATTGATAATATTTCGCGGCGACCTGGTTTAGTGTCCACGACGACAGACCGGGTTTGACACGGCCCATTCAGTATTGTACTGTAGGCCTACTGTACTTATTGTGAAGATTATTGCTTTTTAATAATTTTACATTAATCCGTGGCGACGTTTTGCAGCTTGCTAAACTGTATTTTTTGCAAATAGCTGTGATTTTCTGCGTTTCCAAATTTCAGAAAAATGGGCGAATTAGCGGATTTCATTGAACGTTCAAAAGCAAAAAGTGTTTCAGCTTCAGGGTGGTTTCGCCCCCTAACCCTCCGACCAGGGGCTCTGCTGGACCTCGCTGGGGGCTCCGCCCCCAGACCCCCGTTATAGGCTCGAGCTCTGCGCGCTTGCCATGGCCCCCTTTGCAAAATCCTAAATACGCCACTGGCTGTATGATTCCTGAACATTTATCGACTTGTGGCCTATGCTTTCGAAATCTAAGGCTACGCGTATGCAGAGTTCATAGGAGTTGACTTGTCAAAGATGCACGGAGAAAGTTCATCCCATATAACAGTCCCTAGCGTTTGGTCATTAAACCTAACCTAGCCTTTTTAAGTGCCGACCGACGAAAAGCACGCAAGTGCAAGTGCATGGGGCTAATGATCACTGCCGTGCTGCCGGCGAGTGGCATAAAACATCATTTGTACTAACGTGCATTCTGCTGCGAGCACCTAGCTGTCATTAAGCTGCATCTGCACGTCTTGCCGGGACAGATCGCAGCATTTCGTGCTCTCCTGCAAGGATACAACCCCCACAGCGACCGTCGCACAGAAAGCGAGCGGCGCCGCAGTATAAAGGCGGGTACACAGCGACGTAACTGAACTGAACTTAATGAACCGAACTGAACTGACCAATGAGCGAGCAATAATGCATAACTGCTCTCCCATTGGCCAGTTCAGTTCAGTTCAGTTCAGTTACGTCGCTCTGCACGCGTCTTAATGTACGGTACTTTTCAGATCGAGGATGCCACGAAAATGGGTACTGGAAGTGAACGATGATAACAATGGAAATGAATTTGTTGCGCTAAATCCGCTTAACATCTTCATAACGTAATAGTTAGCATTTAACAAAGTTACTTTGAAACGTTTTCAAAGCTGACCTTGAATAATGTGCAAGAGTTTCTGCAAACCAAATACGGCCACTGCAAACCGTAATAGGCCTATTCCCTTACAATATTTAGGCCCTATGCTTATAACGTATGTTAAGTTGTCATGTGATGCCTTTTTGTAAAGTTGATTTTTGTGAAGTTGATGTGAGCCTAGGCCCTATTGATTGTTGTAAGGTTAGTTACGTTTTTGCTTATGTGTAAAATTATGCGTGAAGTTAAGCCTACGTCTAAGGTTGGCTGTTTCCGACTTTGATGATCGTTGAATAAAAAACGGGTATTTTAATACTGCGATAGTTGTTATTTTCACCCTACGTGGCAACGGAATGTGTTCAGTGGCCGGTCAGGCTCTATCCAGACTCGCTGGGACGTAGCTGCGTGCCAAATTCCATCGCTGAATCAAAGGAAATTAGAAAAAAGAGGGGCGAGAAAGGGATGGCGTGGCAGAGGAGATGCGAACGTGGAGAAAGAGAAGCGATGAGGAAAGAAGCGATTAAATTGGCTTACGCCTCGCTAAGTCACGGAACTGTTTTACTGCGTTTAAACGCTGCTGTATCACGCAAGCCAAGCCAATGTTTAGAACGAGCTCTTATATCTGACCCTATACAGACAAGCTGCTGCAGTACACGCCACAGAGAAATTAGTTAGTTAAAGTCGAACAGAGAGTATGGTTTCGATTAACAGTCTGCTTATCCGCACACTGGAACATATCGTAACACCGATATACTTGCTAAATGGATTTCACAAACTATAGGCCTAAAATGTAGTGCCTGAAAAAAACGACTTCAACTCCAAACAAGAAAGATTACATGGCATGTCAACCAGTTACTCATCTGATGCCGGTAACACGAGCGTCATGAGAAAAAAATAAATTAGCCCTTACGGGACTGCGGCCAACTCACCTGTAACAGTTGCGTAGTCCACGAGTGAAGTTGAAAGTCACTCGACACAAAAAAATAGACCAATAGGCTACAAAAAGTCAGCTCGATCAAGTTTAGATGTGTCATTGTCCTCCATAGTTTAAGAATCACTAGTCATTTGCTAGCTACCATTGTTAACGGCGGAGGAAAAAACATTGAAATTTTAAAACAATTTCAACTCTGAATATCCGTTAACCTTGATTTTTCTTGGATCGGGTTATGTGACGTGTAGCATTATCGACTACTATGATATATCTACACTGTGTCCGGAAAAAATAGCCCTCCTAGACATTGTTCAACAGAAATGTCAAATCTGAACGAATCTGAATCAAATTTCGTGCACCTGATTTGCAATAAATTAATGAAACAATCGCTAGATTTCGTTGAAAAATATTATTTCTTAGCGGAGTTATTAATTGCTGAATATCGATAACAAAATATCTCCGTTACCAATACGGCGTTATATAAGTAAACCCCTCCTTTAGTGTGCATTTGTAAATCCAACAAACAACGTTTGATTCTGGCAACATTTTAAACCAACAATAGATCATCTATTGGCCATCAAATTGCCAAATTTTGGTTAAATCTGTTACAGCAAACAAAAGTTACAGCGGCTTTTGTGAGGTCACTGCAAAACACTTCCGTTTCAGGTCTTTGTGTCCGACGTCATCCACAAAAGCCAGAAACTGAAGTGTTGTGTGGGCTACCTTACAAAATCCACTCTAACTATTGTTGGCTTAGGCAGATTTAACTGAAATTTGGCAGTTTGATTGCCGACAGATGATGCACTTTTCGTGTAGCATGCTGCCAGAATTAGACGTTGTTTGTCTAAAGATACGCAAATGTATAGCAACAGAAGGGTTTACTTATGTAACGCCATATTTGTAACGGAGATATTTTGTTATCGATATTCAACAATTAATACCTCCGCTACAAATAATATCTGTAACGAAATTTGCTCATCATTTTAACAATTTACTACGGATTAAGAGTACGAAATTTTATTCAGATTTGTTCAGATTTGACATTTTTATTGCACGATGCTTAAGGGGTTCCTTTTTTCCGTAAACAGTGTACAAATTTCATTCGAATCAGACAAGTCGCAAAAACTTTCTGCGAACGGACGTACGCACAGACGCCACACCGGCTTTATTAACAAGAAACCCAGCTGTTGCTAGGACGGCTGACCGTACTAGTTGTCAGTGACCTTTAAGGTCATCCAAAATCGATTAAAACTTTCCATTGAAAATTGCAGCCAAACCGCTGTAGATGGAGATACGGTTACTACTGACAGCCTATAGGAAGTCGCTAACGCTCTATACCATGGCACCATCGCCGACCCCCTATGACTTACCGATTAGCCACAATACATCCGTTACACCTACAGAAACACGATCCGACGACGACGACGACAGACGACAACCGTAACATAAGCTCGACCGTCACTTAAATACAGTCGGCTAATAAAATTAAATATAGACACAATCTATATACTTTAGGTTTACAAAATCCGTTTGTCGCAAAAATTGCAACTTTTCGCCCAAGGCCTACTCGTATTTTTAACCTACGACGCCCGTGGCGATAGGGCTATCTTTGAGGTTAAAATTGGGTTAAGGTCAGACATACGGTCGAGGTTAGGGAGGGTTATAGTTAAGAGTTAAGGCTAGCATTAGAATTCGGGTAGAAAAGTTTTTCGACAGCGCCTACAGTAGCACGTCATTGCGTGACCATAGTGATCGTGACGTCATTGTGTTAGGAAAATAGGCCTAGGCCTATCGCAAATTTGTTGCATTACATCTGTATAAAGACTGTATAACAACTATTAGATCTGTGACAACACTACGATCGTCACTAACATGGTTGTATTGTATTATGCATGTTTTATTTTATTTTAATCGTTTAGTTTGAATCGTCAACATTTTGGCCCCTATTTTGTATGTGGTCTCTGCCCTTGAACTCCACTGCAGCTCCGCCCCCGTATAGGCTTGTATACTTGCTCTCCACCCTCGTTATTAGTTTAGCTCACTAATATAATATGCCTAGGTCTAATTATTTTTAAAAAAAAGAAAAGTGCTTGATAAGCTCGAACCAAACCGAATAATAACTTTATCCGAATTCTACGAAAGAACAGGGCTCCGTTGTCTTTTAATTTGCGTCTTTATGTCCAGTATAACATAGTAGCACTCTTTCCCATGTGTTAAGCTATTCACCTATCAAGTCGGTACCTGTCTTGTATACCGGTGAACCAATAGCGTATTGCTTGTACCCGTTTACCACTTATTGTAATATTTTAGCAATAGGCCTACTTTTTTAAAACAATTTTTTCACAATACTTGAAATTAGAGGCTTTTGTCTCGATATCAGTTCCATGGTGAACATGATCTTCACCATTTTGGCCTCTCTTTTGTGTGAAAATAGATAAACATTTTTAGCTTCAGAGGGCTCTAAGCCTACTTTTGGACTTAGCTGTGTTTTAGGTAAGTTGTATATCACGGCAATCTGTTGTATAAGCGATGTGCCAAGTCAATGGGAAGGCCAAAATTTCGACCCCCCACTGCTCCCACATTTTTCAACCGATCTTAATGAAACTTGAAACCAAGAAAGATATCCGGGATACGACCCCACATGCAAAATTTGGTTGATGTGGGACGACGGGAAGGGGGTCTGCGTAGGGAGGGAATTTTCCGTTACTTTTTGTATTCTTGCTCTTGCTTATTATATCTGGCTACTGAGAACAGATTAAATGTCTGAGCTAATACATTAGTTCGTGCTTATACTTTTTGATTTTTGCAGTTTTACATCAGCGCATATACAACATTAAATGAATTGCTTGCAGTTTTTTATATATAATGGATTATATAGGCGTACGATTGACCAAAACTATAGGGAACTAAGCCTATAGTCGTCGCTACTATATAGGCCTACATATTGCAGACAGTTTTTTAAATCGTTAATTTGTGGCTCCTTTTTGTATGAAAATGGATAAAAAAAATTAGTTTTAAGAAACATTGCTAAATTTTACCATGGGGCTTTGCCGTCTGTCATTGGAATCGGGTCTGCCATACTGCGGCTTTTTGGAATGGCGAATCTTCAAAATAACGGGCCAACAATGTGCATGGGACGCCACACGCTGGGTGTTGCCCGTTAGGCTCGCGCTCCGCGCTTCCCCTAACTCATGGGCAGCGCTAGGAATCTGAAGCTAGGGGACAACGTGGGGCAAAAGCCAGGGTACAGGGAGAGCAATAATTTTGTGTGTGTGGGCTAAATGTTGACGCTAGTCCGTTATTTTGTGCATCAAAAAGACGTAGCGGGGTTCCAAGGGCAAAGCCTTGGTCAGGTGGCTAGGAGGGGCAAAGCCCCCACCTCTCAAGCTGAGACATTTTTAGCTTTTGGACGTTCAATGCATGAAAGCCGCAAATTTGCCTGCTTTTTAATATTTGAAAACGATAAAAGAATCACAGATGTCAGATCACAGATGCGTTCTCTTGCAAAAATGTCGTCCAATAACAAGTCGCACCTTGGCATGTGAAGTCATTTTATCACCATCAAAATTTTTCCTAATGGGGCAGCCGGAGTAAGGGCAAGGACACAGGGGCAGCTGTCCCTCTGACCCCTCTATCGCCGCCCATGCCATTTATGACCCGTCCTTTCCCTTCGGCGAATCCTGGGTTTGCCAACAAAAGGAAATAACCTGCAAGAATAGAATGTGATTATGAAATCGAACTGTTTGTGCAACAGAGATGATGGCTACGGGCCACGATTCCCCGTGGCAAGACAACAAGACATTACAGGAACGCAATCTCTACATGTTAGAGCATGACATCGCAACGGACGTGTGTTTCGAGCTCCAGACACTGGAAGGACGCAGCGTCCTTGTGCGTGCTCACACGTACATTCTCGTAGCCAGCAGTCCAGTCTTCGAGGCAATGTTCTGCGGACGAATGTCCGAAGCTCGAGCCGATCGAACAAACATACAAATTACGGACATCGATGCAGATTCATTTAAACAAATGCTGAGGTTTGATTGATTGACTGATTATTTCGGTGCTTCGCGTTTATTATACTGTGTTCCTAAAACTTCAGCAGATTTGTTAGGCAGAACTGCAAGCGAATCCGCCTATAACTACATATTTATTTGTAGCGTGGTCTGTCTGTTTGTCTGGCGTCGGTTTTCTGTCACAATCGTTCGACGAACTTAGACGTCATTTGGCAAATTCGAGGTACATTTGCCCGGTCAAATAACACACTGTTTCCCCCGAAAGAAAGGGGAGGTTTAGAGGTCAAACTCCCAGCCAAAACCTGCAGTATAAATTGCGGCCAAACCGTCAGTCTTATGCTCCCACCTGGCGAATACAAACGTGCGAGCTCGTTTATTGCCAAATTACTTTGACATGTCGCATTTATTAAATCGGATGATCAAATAAATAAATAAATCGGATCGGGTGTCTTTTTATTCGAATATCATGTAGGTCGGTCACACAATAATAATCTAGGGCTGTAAAAATTTTTTAAAAAATTAATCGGTTAGTCGTTAAAATAATTAATTAAAATTGTGTTAATTGACCAAATTTCGATCAAAATATGTTGGACTTCTTGACAGCTTAAAACGAACGTTGACGAATTTTTGTAATCTAATTTTATTTCGCATAGCAAAAGTGATCAAGATTTTTATTTGTATATTGTTAGTTTAACAGTCCGTGTTTGTAAGTTTTGAGTACACAGTTCGTAAAGGCTGCTGCATTATTATCACTTTTCGTTTTTGCTTTAGTTTGCAAAAGTTTCCAACAATTAGCAGTTAAATTCAACAGTTTTTTAATTGACCACAAAAATTAGTAGATTAATTTCGATTAAATATCGGTAATTAGTCGACTAAAAATGTTTTAATCGGTTACTGGTATGGTAGCAGCCCAACAAAAAGCACGTAGGCTTAATATAATTATGTGTGCTGTGTAGTTTTTCTTGCCAGACGAAAAGTGTTTGCGTTTTGCAGTTACATCTATGGCGAAATGGTGGCCATTACCGAGTCAATTGCAGCTGGTTCGTTGTTGTATGCTGCTAAAAAATACATCATTACTGGATTAGTCTCAAATTGTTGGGATGTCTTGGAGAAATTCATAAGCCTGGATACAGTTTGCACAGTCCTGCAGCTAAGCATGTTCTTTGATGAAGATAAGCTGCAGAAGAAATGCCTTGATCTCATCGGATCTAATGCGGAATTCGTATTCGACACGGAGGCATTTATGAATATATCGCACGATACATTGAAGACTGTTGTCAGTTTGAATGCTATCGCTGCGACCGAGCAGCGTGTGTTTGAAAGCTGCGTGAGATGGGCAAAGCATCAGTTGGCAAATTGCGGAAACGAAAATCCAACCGATGAAGAGATTAGAGCAAAGCTTGGTGATGCCCTCTACCAGATACGCTTTCCAGCCATGGCCCAAGAGGAGTTTTCGCGACTTACAATGCAGTCAAAGATACTTACTGCTGAGGAGAAACATGATGTCTATGTTTATTTAGTAGCAAAGGAGAGGCTAGACAGCTTGAAATTTATGACTGTCAGTCGTTTGATTGAGAACTCGCGATTCATCGTTTCTGTCTAATATATAGGCGTTTATCAATGGAATTCAACGGAACGTGCGATGAGATAGGCTTTGAAACAACGATGGATGTGATGCTAACTGGCGTTGGCTTGTACGGCGGAGTGCAGGCATCAACTCATGATGTAACACTCGAGCTGCTGAAAGACGGCGTAAGTGTTTCCACCACAAAGACAACAATGATTTCAGATGGCAGTGAAACTCCTATCAAAGTCAGCTTTGAGAAGCCGGTTTGGATTCCCACTAACACCAAACACGTCGTGGCAGCTACGATAAAGGGACCTCAGACGTGGGCAGGATGGAGAGGAGCACGATGTGACTTTGAGGCGTCCGGTAAAATAGCGTTTTACCAAACCGAAAACCGCAATAAACGCTCTAGCACGGAAATCGGACAGATTCCGGTGCTTTATGTTCTGTGCGCACGGAAGCACCATGCATCGAATGATCCGTGACAGAAAAAATGCAGTTTGGTCTGACAAGTAGCCTACGACAACACTGTTTTAGTTTTGCTTTTTGCTAAGCCGACAGCGCCAGTCACTACTAACATTTTGTAGCAGTAGTAACTGGATTGTAAATCATTGTATACACATTGTGTTCGCATGTTCAGACAGTGGCGCATATAGTATGTCACAATAGCAGCTTTTTTCTTGTTTTTACGTGCGCTGCTGAGTTTCACTTTGTATTTGAACTGAGCGGGTCTACTTTTGTTTCACGCCACTGCCAATATCTGAGCTACGCCGCACCCTGTTCTGCTGTAGCCAGTGGCAAAGCTAGAAATTTTTGAGAAGAAGAAATGTCTTTAGTTTATCAGCAGTAATGCTAAACTTTTATTCGGCACAGACGCGTTTATGGGTAATTCGCATTATGTACCGAAGACTGTTGTCATTTGGAATGTTATAACCTCGACCGAGAAGCAGGTGTTTGAGAGCTGTGTGAGATGGGCAAAGCATCAGTTGACGGAGTTGGGATTTGAGAAATGAAGATCCAACAGATACTTACTCCAACGGAAAGACACACGTTGTCAGTTTACACAGCAACAGAAGTGAGACTGGACAGCTTGAAATTTGTGACCGACTCTCGATCAGAAATCACTACGAAAACAGTCGCAAATTAAACAGTCTACGGACGGATGAAATTTTACCATGAACAGGTGCAACGCGACATTTTTAAAACAATGGCCGACATGATGCTATAACTGGCGTTGGCTTGTACAGCGGATGGTTGAAATTAACTGACGTAACTCCCGAGATGCTTAATAGAAAGGCCGAGAAGTTTTTTTGGTTCGCGCCAACACCCCGCATATACCTCGGAAGCTAACCTGACATGACATCCGATTCGGCTAGGACCGACAGCAGTGCGTGAACGTGGCATCGAGGCATTCGAAAAATAGTAATTTTTCGACAACCTGGATGTCCATGTACGTAGATATCTTAAAACATGACCGTGCACGAATAATTCCGTTGCTTCATCTTCTACCGCACTAGTATCCTGCATCGTGATCCACTAAATGCAAGACATCTTTCGTCTGTCCGATCACACAAGCGCGACAACGTCGTTTTCAACGTTTTTCTTTCTGCTCTCACCGACAGTTACTATATTAATTACTAACGTTGCGTAGCCGTATAAACACCAACACTTTTAAGGCGCGTACAGAGCGACGTAACTGAACTAAACCGCACGAACTGATGCGGTTTAGTTTTTGACGAACTGACCAACATTGGCTGATGCGCACGTGCGCGTAGTCACGTGTTAGTTACAGACGTCGTTAAACAATGCCTTGTAGGGGTCTAATGTATTACTGTTTGTCCGTTGGTCAGTTCGTCAAAAACTAAACCGTGCCCGTTCAGTTCAGTTCAGTTACATCGCTCTATACGCACCTTTGCACTTTACACACGCAGATGTTTATTCCAAAGAATTGTACTAGATCGCGTATGTACTGAGTGCGCCAAAAATCGGACCTGTTTAAACTTTGGTAACTTTGCAACGGTTAGTGGTAGAAATGCGTATGATATGTCAAAAGTTTCAGAGTGTTACATAGAAAAAGCGCAGAACTTGCACAGCGCAGCATTTGAATATTGTTTGCCTAATTTGCACAAACGTTAAACACTCCTGAAATTCTGCTAGATACGATTGTAACGCATGGATTTGTCATGTATATTTAAGTTTTTGCAGTTTTGAGCTTTTTGAGTTTTCTGGCAGCTGATCGATCGCTGGAATCACCGTGTTTAAGATCAGCTGAGCCAAGCATTCGATTAGTTCACGTTTCAGCTGGGCAGTTTCTGAAATTTTGTGACTATGCCATCTGCTGCAATGTCCTCACACCGAATAATTTACAGGATTAAAATCTAGACTCTTTGGCAGCAAGTTTTTTGAGTTCAATAAACTCGGGCACATGGGAGTGCAGGCAAACGCCTGATTTCAGGGGTAGGATAACGACGATTTATGCAAATTAGGCAAAGAATATTAAACGATCCGCTATGCAAATTTGACGCTTTTTCTCTACAGCATTCTGAAATTTTTGACATTTAACACGCTCTACTATTCTGTCATCAATCGTTGCAAAGTTATCAACGCTCAGACAGGTCCGGTTTTTTGGCCCACCTTGTACAATACACTGTATATATTCTGATATTGACGCATGAAATGAAATCAGTAAAATACACATAATTAGGGCCTTGTAAGCTAACGAATTTTTACAGCCGTTCAAGCTAACCGTAGAGGATAGAAAATACCCCCGCCATAGCTCAACTTAGCCCATACCCACATTTTCGGTATCCAGCATTACTGCCACTATCTCCAGAGTGGGGGCGCTGAAATTGCGGGAGTGGACATCGCGGGAGTGGACATTGCGGAAGTGATTGGTAGTAGAAAGCTCTCATGTAGCCTATAACCATCAAACGGAACGCTATGTTTTTGGACATGTCAACTCAAAGAATGTGAATAGTGGAGATTTTTGGATATTTATGATGCTACTAAATACTGAATAAGTCATCGCAAACGTGTGAAATAAAGCACACAAACAGTCTACATTAGTAGCAAAGTTCACAC
>Ga0209367_1012387_pt1 | contig 11158 bp, 9 predicted proteins | sample WorMetLIZISLAND2_FD_187412 | JGI IMG/M metagenome (GOLD analysis project Ga0209367, IMG submission 187412) | Marine gutless worms symbiont microbial communities from Max Planck institute for Marine Microbiology, Germany - Olavius geniculatus... ... | reverse complement strand
TTTTTAGGAGGGTAGCTGTCTTTGACGCCCGCCTGCGCCGGCCTCCTTGAACCTAGGGGGTCGGGACTTGGACAGCTAAAATCCACGTTGAATGCTGAAAATTTCATACGCAGGTTGTCCTGGTCTGTCTCCAGCCATTTCGTCGCAATTCAGTGTTGAAATGTGCGCTGCATCCAGAAATTGCGAAAAATTCACTAAAAACCCCTTTTTGAGGGGTTCAAGGTCATCGATGTTGATAAATCCCAAAATCCTGTCACCGGTGCTTGTTATGATAAGCAGCATGTATGTACCTATCTGCAACCGTTTTCACATTATTCGAGCCAATAACAGCAAAATGACGTCTTTTTAAGAGGGGTACCCCTCTTCGACGCCCTCGTTCGAGGGGAACCCCTGCACCCAGTGGCACAAAATTTTGTCACGATAAACTAGAGACCTTGGGGCAGTCCACACTGAAGATTTCGTGATCCTAGCTTGCATCGTTTGGATACAGCTCACGAGTGTGACGGACGGACAGACGGACGCCGAGACGATGGCAAAGACGCGCGAAGCATTCCGCTTTCGCGTGTAAAAATAGGCGGGGCAGGAAGTTGACAGCCACTGAGACACTGCAGAATTCCAAAAGACACACAGCTGCAAATTTCGTTCAGGGTATACAAAATGTCAATTTTGCCCCAAAACTGTCTCTAAATGGGGGATTTTCAGCCCTAATTCTTGCATTTTTGGACTAAAGTTTTTAGAGAATATTTTTAGACTAATTTCCGACAGCAAAAAGCTTTGGGGATAATTCCCCCTCTTCTCGTGCCACAATGCTGCTGCTTTGTCGGGCAAAGGTCGTCAAGTTCTAACTGTTTAGATCCAGAGCTACTGCATGTCCTCCAATAGACAGCATTATCACATTGATGACTGTCTGGAAGATAACAGGGAAGATTATTAGAACTACCTTTACGTTAATTACATATGCACGCGTATAATGGAGTTATTACAATTTTAGGTTAACCCCGTTTTTGTGTTTTGTGTTTTTGTAAAGGTTAAACTTTCTGTTTATTGTAAAGTTTAAACTTACTGTTCCATTATTGTGTTTGTGTGTATTTTGCCTGAAAGGCCATCCCCGAAATGATCTATACTGTGTCGGGTGGGACGTTAAACCCTACTCACTCACTACTGCATGTTTTTGTCTTGTGAAATGGACTTAGGTATTGTCGAAGTAGGACATTTGACAAAGACTGATTGTTAATAAGTACTGTAGCAATTGTGTCTGATCGATCTCAGTGTTAACATTGTCTGTTTTGTATTAGTTACGCTAGCTTTGTCTTGAGGTGTTTAACACTTGTTATTTGTGCCTAAGAAAGGGTATGTGACTTGCAAAAGATGCAGTTCAAGAATTTTCCGTTGGTGACATGAGGCTGACTCCACTACATTGTGTGAGGGGTATATTCTGGAACTTAGGGGTGCCTAGGTTAGGGGTCTTCCATGCTGCCTGCTGACCATGTGTGGATTTAGTATACATTTTCTGTAGTCCGTGATGACTGAGCTGGCAAAATCCTAACAAAAATGTCTTCATGAGCTGTTTAAATTCGGAAGTTTGTCTCCGACGATTCGGAAAGCTCTTCGGATCTTCTACAGTTCTGGGCCTGCAGCTGTACCACGTCTATTGGCGAATAGGCTGCGTGGGTCTATATGATGACACATTCTCCAATTTTTCAGAACTTTTCAAAACATTAATGCAGCTTGTTGTTTATAGGCAGAAATGCAGCGTACTGGCTGGAGCATCGTTTTTCAATAAAGCCTACATATCTGCATCATGCAGCTGAGTGTGAGATTCGTGTTGGTGGCTGCAAAGTGCACTGGACAATATGAGCATTGTGTGCATCTCGTGTGTTGAAACGTTGTTGATGCCTACGTAGTATTTTGTACAGTCACATGCTTTTCATCTTGCCAGCATAGCATAGAGTATTTTGCTGTGTAGCATTGCATTCAGATCTGTTACAGTTTTGTTGAATTTTTCAAGGCAAAGTTTTCGTCGACCAACCCCATGGTTTGTTGCTATGTGCCGGTAACTAGTTTAGTTGATTCTGTACAGTATTATTTGCATTGTTGGAACGACCATCTCTGGCTTGTGCTCAATGAAACTGGTTTGTCAGTATTGCCAAGATGTGTTATTACACCGTGGTTTGTAAAAAACGTGGTACTTTTATTTTTTAAATAGCTCCATGCAGCATTGGCCAATATTAATAATTTTTGGTGTGCAACATCAGGAAGAAACTCAACTCAAATGACCGTACTTTTTTGCCACCTCACTTTATTACTGTTGCTACACTACCTGGTGAAATGCAGGTTGTTGAGCCTGCTGTTTGCGAATGATGCCAACATTTGCTGCTTGCATTCGCACTGGAGGAAGACATTTTGAGCACATGCTGTAATAAAGAGGATGTGGAGTGACACCTGTAACTTTTTGAGATACAATAGTTGCCAATGGTGTTTGTTGCTATTCAATTATATCATTTCTGAGCTGGTGAGTGTGCTATCCAGTATGAATTTATTGTTGTAAATGGCCAAACTACGACTTCTGCATTTCACAAGGTAATGTAGTGACAGTGTTAAAGTGAGGTGGCCAAAACTACTGCCATTTGCGTCAAGTTCTTTCCTGATGTAGCATGCCAAAAATTATCAAAATAGGCCAATTTCACGAAGCTATTCAAAAAATCAAAGTGGCACGTTTTTATGGACCACGATGTAGATTGCATTCACTCTGTTACTTCTTCAGCTTTCTGCTTTACTTGAAGTAAGCACATGCAGTGCACTGGAAGTGGTTTTCTGTGTTTGTTGTTATCAGTAGTCTTATACAGTGTGGTACATAAAAAAAACGTGGCACTTTGCTTTTGTCCATATCTTCGGTAATTATTGACCGATTTTCATAATTCTTTCATTGGTACACTCTGCAGACAATTTGCAATAATGTGGTTATTATATATACCACCGCAACATAAATGTGTCGCTACACTACCTTGTGACATATAAGTGAAATATGAATGTATAACATAAAATAACCACATTTTTGCAAATTGTCCACAGAGTGTGCCAGTGAAAGAATTTTGAAAATTGTCAATAATTGGCAAAGATATGGGCAGAAGTAAAGTGCCACGTTTTTTGTGGACCACGACGTACGTGCATGAAGAATACTGTTTGTGATTAGGGTATAATTTGAGGCATTCCTTTTTGTTGGATCAACTTTAATCATGTTAGTTATGAGTTTGAAATGCATTCCGAAACCTACACACCTAGTTGAGGTTACAACTTGCATTGTGATTTTGAGCCGTTATGGAAATGTGGTGATGATCATTATTGTTATGACTCGGAAAGGTGGAAATCTTCCAATTTATTACGAGTGTGATGTGGCTTATGTGCACAATGACGACACACTTGCAAAATGATGTATAGAGCTAAGTTATATTACTCAGATATTCGTTCATAAAGCCACGATGACTGTTACATGTGTTCTTGTGTTCTTTGTTTGAAGGTTGTGACTGAACTTCCTTGTTATTGCGTGTAGTATTAGCTGATAATGTATTTCAGTGTTGTGGATTAATGTGTGTGTGCTAGGTAAGCGGACATTTCAGGAATATTAATCGGTGTTGATATTGTCATTTCCGTCACATAATCACTGTTTTTGCACTGACAACTTTTACTTTGATTAGCATGCTGTTGCACTGATATTGCTTACTATTTCAACACATCCTGCCTTTCGCCTATTGCCTTATGAATGCCAGCCTAACCCACTAATTGTTGTGCATAACTGTGACTGCACATGTACACATACATAGTTTTTCTGACATACACATGTTTTTATATGCTAAATTAACGTTATCCTTACTGTTATTATTTTGCAAGTTTTTTCCCATCTTTATCCATGCTATTCTAGTTATGCATTCCAGTTCTGACCAGTGTTATTCCAGTTCTGAAAATCATTTTAGTTTCAGTTTCTATAAAGTTTTTTTTAAAAATCATTTCAGTTCAGTTTCAGTATCAGTATTTACATCTTTTCAGTTACAGTTTTTTTCCAAGGCAACTGACAACTTAACTATCAACTATTAACTGTTTAGGCATGGAAACCATGTTAAATGCATGAACACCTGCACTCATGGTAGTTGGGTCACGGGTTTGACTCCTAGCCATTCTACTATCATGTAACAACCCTGGGCAAGTTGTTCACACACGTGTCTTTGTCACCAAGCAGTATAATTCCGCATTGGCTTAACTGCTGAGTGGGTAAAGGCAATAGGCTATATCGGAGGTGTGGCTTATACCATTCTTGTAACCTAGCGTGTCTGCAGTTTGCTGCCAGCTCAGAGCAGGAAATGGAGATGAGCATGGACCCTGCGGTTGCAGAACTGTGAGAACTTGATGCTAGAATTGGGTTGAAAAATGGCGAAAGCTGGAAACTGCTACTGGTACCAGTAAATAGGTGATGCACACTGGAAAAATTTCAGACAAAGGCAACCACTCAATTCAGTATCAGTTTTCAAAATCATTTCTATTACAGTTTCAGTAAAGTTTTTTCGTGATCATTTCTATATCTATGTAGTATTGGTATTGAAAGTTTTTCAGTATGAGTTTTACCGAAATCAATCATTTCAGTATCAGTTTGAGTTTTAATTACTGGAATATCACTGGTTCTGGCCTGCTTTTATGAATCTGGGCCACACTGATGTTTTATACTTTATACAAAGGGCAGATAAAGGAGCCAGGGAATCGCCCACTGTTTTCAGCAGTTTGGATTGCTCTCCGTACTCTACAGATGTTGCTGCCGATGTTTTGATTCGATACAGATTTGTATCACTGTCATAGACTCTGAATACAGTCCTATTACTGTTAGATGTGTGTTCACTGCCTAAATGACTTCTTTTGAAATTGTTCCACTCAGTTTTCCCGAATTGTTTTTTTTGCATATGGTTCAGGATACTATGGTTTTAACGATAGTGATGTATAAATTTCAGTCAAACTCTGTATTCTTGCAATTGTAGCACATGCTCCAGTGTTGATTGATTACTTGCTTAATCAGAATAGAACCACTAGCAAACATTTTGCATAATTTAACGTGATGCTCATCAGAATGTTCTAGCTACTAACAGTATTCTGTGGAAATCATATTGCATCTGTGCTGTTATATCCTTATCTTGTATTCTGCTGATACATGACACTTGTGCTTTGAACATATTACAACACTGCAAATCTTGTGTGACGATTATGTTGTATTTTTGTCATGTTAATACTGTCCATATTCACATTATTCGGTTTTAAACGTCTTTGTTTTCTATTTCTCAGTGAGAAAGACTTCATATTATAACAAGATAGTATGGGGCTTAAAGATGACTACAGACTGTAATTTTTTGTTGTGCAAGAACTAACCAGGGCTAGAATGTTTTGTGAAAAGTTTTTTTGCTTGTTGGAGGTTTAGAACTATTTTTGTGGCTGATGAAAACGTACTATGTAGTGTACCATTCTCCATGAACATAGTTTTCTAAAAATGAGATATACTGCAAAACTCAAATCACAATCAGGATGCAAAATCAAGCAAGATAATGATCTACAGTTTTTTTGCACAAAAAATAAAGAAAACATTAACTTGGAACTTGGATTTCCGGGGGCTTTAAAACTAACAAGAAGCCCAGCTGTTGCTAGGGTAGGTCGACCATGATGCCTATGTTCAAAGGCTAGCTTCCTACTTCCGGTCACGAAGAGAAAGCAATTTTCTAGATATGACTACAGTCCCATGTAACGTACTACTCAGAAGTCAGAACTAGTGATTGCAATCCCGAATCCCGTGATCCCGGCCGTTTTCGCCAATCCCGGGATTGGCAACGTCCCAATCCCGGGATTTCGGGATTACAAAAATTCGTTAAAATCGCATTTTTATAGCATTAATTGCTAACAATAACAATTCTAGAAACCTAATGAGTAAAATATTTTATGCGCGTTAAAGTGCTACTCCTTGCTGCGCTCGGTAATTTGTATTTTGACAGTCACAGTCACTCCTTACACCGTTCTGACATTTAACCTCCCGTACTAGTCTACCACATCTTATGCATAAAATAAGTTTATTGTAGATACCAAAGCAACGACCAATCTGTAAGCCTAATCCCAAAACGGGATTCCGGGATTACAAATTTTTCAATCCCGGATCAATCACTAGTCAGAACTTCAGAAGCAGGTTTAGTAGAACTTACTTATTTACATAAACTACCTGTTTCAATGTTTCGTTGCAACTTATGGTGGAACTGGAACGGCGTATCTATGTAAACAACGCGATGCCTACGGTGTTGATGTTAAAATTTGTAACTGCTGTTTTCATAGCTGTTCGGCGTACTAGAATTGATATTCTGCATTTTGAATTATACATATTTCTGAATTATTGTGTATTTATTTTCGTTTGTTGAGTTAAACGTCATATTCTGACTCTGTTTGTAACACTTTGAAAAGTGGTTGAACGACACGCCCTTTTTCTTATATTATTATTATCAATAATTCTAGCTGTAGATCGGCGATCTTGCTGTTAACACTGGAAAATTGCTAGAGGTAGATCGGGTTTGATTATTGGGTTATTGATTATTGGGTTGATGGTAGAACTTATATGCCTGATAGACATAGAAGGTCTATAAACCATGCCACGACACTGTCATGTATTTAAATCAGGCTTATTCAGTATTATGTCAAAGTCCATCTCAAGCCAAAGCTGTTTTTGTTTGTAACACGGAGTTAGAACTAAAGTGTTTTTGAATAAATTTTATTTAATACTTGGTAATTGATAACATTTCAATTCCAACCATAGTCTTAGCAATGCAGGGAAGAAATGTGGCTGTATTCTGACATTAGCAACGAGATAAATGTAATTAGATAAATAGCAATCTACCACTAGTAATTTTCTGCTCTCTAGTGCGAGATCGCCGATCTACCATTAGCACTGATCTGTTATTATTATTAATGCTATTTATATGGCGCAAGTTCGAAAAATGCAGCAAGTACGCCAAGTCATCTGTTAATATACCTGGTAATGTACCTGGTGTGGCCACAGCAGACTTGAAGTAGTGATGTTACAGGCTGTCAGTAGCTTCTGTGATGAAGAATGTTTTTAGCCACCTATGAAATACTGACAGTGACATGTCTGATCGAAGTGCAGCTGGCAGACTGTTCCACACGACCGGATCGCTAACAGTGAAGCTGCGGTCACTGTAGTTCGTCGTCATGCGTGGAACAGATAGTTGTCCAGATATGGCAGAGCGAAGGTGACACCGGCCGTCGTATAATGACGTTGGGATGCTGCATGTCGATAGGTAAGATGGCGCAATATACCATGCCGACACTTGTACACCAACACGGCCGTCTTGAACAGAATACGCTGCCATATTGATAACCAATGCAATGACACAGTATCGGTGTTACATGACATGTTGAGATCTTCTGGCCCTAGTGATGAGACAGGCAGCGGCATTCTGGATGGCTTGCAGCCTCTGGAGCAACTGACCACTGATGCTGGTAAACACACTGTTACGGTAGTCAGTTCGATCGCTGATGAAGGCATACACTAATGTCTTCATTGTTTCTGGTGTCATTGACTGCTTAATTGACTTGAGCTGCCGGATGTAGAAAAAAACAGGATCAGCTGAGTGCAGCAACATGATTGGCTGAGGTAAGCTGGCTGTCTAGTACAACACCAAGATCTTTGACTGCAGTTGAAAACTGGACCATGGCATTTGGAAGAGTCATAGCTTGAGTGCTTAGTTTATTCCATCAGGTCATTCCGTAAATTTTGTAAATGCCTTGAAACAAATGCAGAAGTTATTGTGAAATTTCGGGTATCGCTAAAAAGATGGCTTTGGACTGGAGAGGTATTATTTTTTGATTTCAAATAAAATTTCATAAGGGGTCATCCATAAATGACGTCACACAATTTTAGGGAAAAATAACCCCCTTTGTCACGTTTCATCGCCACTCTTGCTCCCCCTCAAATATGACGCCACAAACGTTTAAGTCCCCTGCCCTTTTGCAGTCTGTAATGTAGCCTACAGATCTCTATTAGTTTTAAACACAATGCAAATTTTTTGTATGATAATTTATGACACATTTGATGGGGACAGCTGTCTGTGCCAGGGGGCCATGGGTGGGGACACTGGCTGCGGTATGCCTGCATCATTCTCCGTCATTTGTGCCATGCGTGCTCTACCATGGAGTCCTGTATAGTGTACTAGCGCTATCATCCACGACTCCCTGGCCAGGCCTTGCTGCAGATGTGATGTGCGCAACGTCGCAAAACCTTTCACCTCTCCTTCTCTCTACATCACACATTGTCATGATATCATGAACCCCTTCCGCCCTGATGCGTGACATCATTTATGGAGGACCGCTAAAATGCAATCTGGTTCATAAGTTGTAGTTACATAAAAATATTTGTTCGAGTCATGGATCTGCTTTGCTGAATGTTGTAGAACTGGTGAGTGCTACTGTCAGCTGGTTGGAAGAGTTGTATGCATGACATCTATATTATTACTCAATCGATGAGGTCATTTGCTAGGACAAGGACTGTGGTTAAATCGGTCGCTGCACTGTCTGTTGCTGGCAGTTCGTTAGCTGGATTGGCATCACTTCCACCGCAGTCAGGCTGGAATGTGTCGTCATCGGGTATCATACGCTTTGGTCGAGCAGCAGTCGCGGTGGCATGCATTGTTGTCGATTACAAGTTAACTCTTCGCGGCATAGATCCATCGTCCGAGCAATATCTACTGCTCAAGTCTCAGGTTTGTATGTACTTGCCACTACAGTCAACATTTTAATAGTTATTTGTTCAGTCAGCCATTTTGTACAGTTTTTACACTTTTGCCCAGGTCTATTGAGGTATAATTTTATAGAGGTATAATTTTAGTTTGGGAATTGTAGATGCAGGACTTTTGGAATTGATGCAGCACTTTTTGTATCACCTATTCATTAGTATCATGGCACTGAACGGCTGTAGTAGAGTCATGTTGTACATTGTACAATACATTTATTTTCATGTTATTAGTCATATTGATATTGTCTTACTGTCACACAGATAAAGATAAGCTTGATTACTGTCCATTTAGCTATCAGTTCTAATGGAAACTGGAATTGCATGTATCTGTTATCATCACGAAGCAGTATGTTGCTTTGTGCTGGCACGAATGTGCTGAAGCTGTCAGTAAGTAATGGCAGGTATTGGCAGTCTGATACTCTGATCAGTTCACCGTGTTATTATATTTTTACTTGGCAGATCTCACAAATTGTAGGTGCTTTGTAGACATGTAGAAAAAAGATATTACAGAGATATTGGCATAGAATCTGAAGTTATTACATCTGAATAGTTAAGTTTCTGTTTAGCTTGTCATAACGTGAACGCTATTTGCACTGACAGGTACACCTACGTTCAGCTGAGAGACTTCGTGAATTATGTTGGCGTAATGGCGGCTGCTTCATCAAAGTCGGCCAGCACATCGGTGCCTTAGACTATTTGCTGCCTGCCGAGTATGTTAATACCATGAAAGTTTTGCATCAACATGCCCCGGAGTCCTCAATCTCTGATATCAAACGCATCGTAGCAGATGATTTGGGACAGAGTGTTGACGATCTGTTCTCCAGCTTTGAAGAACATCCAATCGCCTCGGCGTCTTTGGCCCAGGTTCATCGTGCAACTCGATGTGACACGGGAGACGTCGTTGCCATCAAAGTTCAACATCCACGCATCAAGTCACACTCGGCTGTCGACATGGCTACGATGGAGGTTTTTATTTGCTGTCAGCTGCTTGCTGTTTGTGAATTGTACGTGAAACATGCAGTACATGATAAGGTGAAACAGAAAAACTCAATATGCGATGTTACTTTTGCAGCAGATAGGAAACAGAAAGGGTGTAAAAGTTCTGCCAGAACAATTCCCGTGTCTTTGCTTTAGAGAACTTTTTAAAACCAGGAGTAACTCGTGAGAAATAGAACACATGTTTGCATGTAAACCTTTTTAGCACATTGGCACATTATACTGCATGATGTTGCTGTGGTTATGGCTATAGTTGGCAAGTTTCAGTTGACTCGACTAAACTGTGACAAAACTTGAACTAGCTATGATACAAACTGAAATGGAACTGAAATCTAGGTTGAGTATACCGTAGTGCTGAAATGAAACAAACAACACTGACACCCAGTGATGCTGCTGTGCTCTTATGTGAAGTTGCTTGTGGCATTGGTGTCTCGTCTCTTCCCCGACTTCCAGTTTGGTTGGCTGGCGGAGGAAATGCGGAAAAATCTGCCCTTGGAGCTCGACTTTGTGCACGAAGGGCGCAACTGCGACAAAGTCGCCAAGTGTTTCGGGCATTTGCCTTTTCTCAAGGTAAACCAGTTGTTAACATTTTACAGACACTCTCTGTTTCATACTTTTAAAACTATCTTTCTGCACGTCGGTTTCAATTATCTATTTGTTTGTTTACACGATTGGACGGTGTGAATGGCACATTCCAGATGTTTTCCTTGGGGACAAGTATAAACTGTGTAGCGTGTAGGCCAGTTGGAAACTGAATGCAGAATTTTCATGGTTAGAGGATGAAGTGGAAATATCAGCTGTGGAGTAAAATGATAAAGCTGCTACTTTGTAACAGTTTATTTTTTATTTTCAGTGTGTAAAACAGACAATAGTTGTTTTTTTTGTGTTTTGCATAGCAATTTTATGTGTACTGGCTGATAAACAAGTAAACATCAATAAGTTTTTTATTAACATGGTTCTGCAGATACCTTCAGTTCACTGGCAGTTAACATCTGAGCGTGTGCTGACTATGGAGTTCTGTCATGGTGGCTTTATCACTGACACTAAATACATTCGTTCCAACAACATATCCATTGATGATGTGGGTGAATGCATTTGGCATTATTTGCACACTTTTATCTTGCATTCTACCGGTGTTGAATGGCATTTTTATTTTTTCTTATCTCATGCCACTGTCCGTAAGATTTTTTCATGGCCGTTGTTATGCTGTTTTACAGTGTTGCACTTTTGCTCATTTTTGGCTCTTTGCAGCTTCTCGTAAGCTGTGTGGCTGTTCAAAACTGCGCTGTCCATTATAGAGAGTCATGCTAAATTAAATTGTCCCCATACCTGCCCCATCCC
>Ga0209367_1012385_pt1 | contig 11159 bp, 10 predicted proteins | sample WorMetLIZISLAND2_FD_187412 | JGI IMG/M metagenome (GOLD analysis project Ga0209367, IMG submission 187412) | Marine gutless worms symbiont microbial communities from Max Planck institute for Marine Microbiology, Germany - Olavius geniculatus... ... | reverse complement strand
CTTTCGAACGACTCGAGTTTCCCCCATTTTGGATTTATTCTTCCCCCTACAACAAAGGCTATAAGGGAAAGTTTTGTTAAGGATGTTGATTGCCCAGTAAAAATAGGGGGGAAGTTTTGTTACAAGTGTAGATTGCCCATCAGTGAAAAATTAGGGTAGGTTTTGATCTATACTCTCAACAAACCCCCCCCCTTATTTTTCACTGGGCGCAAGACACACCAAACAGGTACAGGGATAGAAGCCATTGATGGTTGGCCATGAATTCTGTCAGCGTTGACTGTCTCTTGCTTTTTCGTCGCTGAGTTTGGAGTTACAGCTGTATGTAAAACGTAGCAGCACACGGAGCAGGCCTAGTAGTTTATGCGATTAGACACAGGTCGGATGTAAACATTTTAAACACGATCAGACCATGTTTGGTAAAAAATTGAAGCCCCACACAATTTTTTACGTTAACATTAGTTTTGAAAAAGAATCTGTCATGAATTCTGCGTGCAGTTTTGCTGCTATTGCTTGAACTGAAATACCGAATTCGAAAGCCTTGCAGGTATAAGTAAGTAAGTAAAATGCGAATTTATATAAGCCCAGCGCATAACGTTAAATTAACCTCTAATGTCCCGCTGCACCAAATAAACTTCCAAATGCCGCAACACGCCAAAAAAAACCACGGGCCAGGGGATGTTACACTGTTGTCCCACATTCCCTAGTCTGTAAGTGTGGGGCCCCTTTTTGTGGAAGCTCCTGTTTGGAGAAACACGCCAATATGCTTAATGCGCGTACAGAACGACGAAACCGAACTGAACTGAACTGTCAGGGTTTAATTTTTGACGAACTGACCAACGGGCTAACAGTAATGCATTATAGTAGGACTCGTCTAATGGTGTCGATGGCCTGTGTGACTACGCTCACGTATGCGTCGAAAAATGACCAATGAGCTCGCACTGCTTGCCCATTGGTCAGTTCGTCAAAAACTAAACCGTGTCAGTTTTGTTCAGTTACGTGGTTGTGGGCGACTTCAAATTTGCCTGTGACTAGACAGTATGGTCTACTGCGTTTTATACACCGTGGGCCATAAAAACGTGGCACTTTACTTTTGTCAATTTCTTCACCAATTATTGACCGATTCTCATTTTTTTCACTGGCACACTCTGGGGACAATTTGCAACAGTTTGATTATTGAATATCCCGCCACACCATAAATGCGTCTTACACTACTTTGTGAAATATAAATGTAAAAAAACTAGCGATAATGACAAACATTTTGGCAAAAGAATAAAAGCAAGAAATTTGAGCTAATGCTCACAAGCCGACAGCAGTTCCGGTTCAGTATATTAGCTGAAAATTGCGGTGTTCACGCTAAGCTGATTTACAATTTTGCTCACCCCCTTTCATTTAGCGCCCTCGTTCGGGGTGACCCCCTTCGAATTTATGGAAAAGCTTTACGGCTCCTGAAACTAGAGTCTTCCAGGCACCCGATGGTGAAGATTTGGTGATCCTAGCTTGCACCGTTTTTGACTGATCCACCCGTGTGCCAGACGGACGGACAGACAGACAGACAGAATTGCGATGGCTAAGACGTGCTGAAAGCAGTAGCTGCTTTCGCGCGTAAAAACACTTCAGACCAACATTACGGTGAATGATCCGTATGACAATAGACTGCGTTAGACCCATACAGTCTATAAGTGTTATAAAGAACATTCACCGCAATGTTTTCCTAAAGTGTATTTTTCATTTGCCAAAATGTTTGCTTGTTATTATCATAACATATTGATATTTCATTCGTATTTTACAAGGTAGTGTAGAAACACATTTTTGATGTGGTGGGATAAATGATAATCACATTGTTGCAAATTGTCCGCAGAGTGTGCCGTCACACTTATTGTGATGTTTGCACCTTACCGTGTGTGCTTATTGTGACGTTATTATGACGTCAGAGTTTATCTATGTTGTAATCGACAAGGCGAGCAAGCAGTGGCTTAGCCGTTTTAGACTAAGTGTTTGCGTCGAGATCAAAGTCGGCCACTTTAAGCAAAAACTTTTTTTAAAACTTGTTCAGAAAGATTGTTTCCATGACTGTTTCAAATCTTGTAAAAAATCTGTCAGGTATTAACGATTTTACGTTAAGTTATCTGTAGGGGTGTCGCTAATTATGAAACACGGTGTACTTATGTGTAGTGTAAGCCTATGTGCTTGACAGCAGCACGCTCATCAGGCTTACCTTAGTTGTTGCCATAAATTCCAGGAGAAGCAAAAATTAGAATTGGCGATTCATTGTTTCAAGTTTAGTTTGCTACACATTGGTTTCTTACTTTTCGTAAAAGTGTAAACCTCCAGAAAATATAATCTACTGGAGCCTACCTATCCAAATTGTGTGTGACGTGGATAACGCACTTGGCTTAGATATATTAGTGGTAGTCAAGGTACAAAAAATAAATTATTAATGATAAGAAACACAACACACAGTTTATCACACAGTAAAAGACTGCTTACAAACTCGAAATATTAGAAAAATCACTAAATCATAAACTAAACCGTTTTAAAATTGTCAGAACGAATTATGCTTTAATGCCAGTCACGTTTAAAACGCAATCTGATTTAGGCCTACTTCACAACATCGAATTTTAAAATGTAGATCAGTAATACGCGTGAAATTTAACTTAATTTTTATTTTTTTCTTAATATGTTTTATTTTTATTTTTCATTTTAATTCGAATTGCGTTTTTCGTCATCAAAAAGCAGCCTTTCACGTGTCAAAAGATCATGCAACGCTGCGTTGGTCAAGGTGCGGTTTTCGACGAACGCTAATAAACACAGGTTCTGCAGGAAAAAAGTGTCGCGAAACATTGTAGCGGTTAAACAGCGGTTGCATTATGTTATCAATATTAGTGGTAAAACCATGCCATAAAACAGCAACACGGACAAACCAGCCAGCCAAAATGATCCATGCTTGACGTTATTTACAAACTAGATCCAATCGCCGCCAGCATTCTCGTGTTATTAAACAATCATTGTTGTTATGTTCGAACAGCATTCAGTCGGATAACATAAAAACATGCCCCAGACACTCCGTAAGATCAAAAAACAACGTTAAAACAAAAGTTAACGTTAACAGCAACGGTTTGGCAACAAAGCTATTGATGTTACGCGCGACAACAGGGACAAAGTGCAATTCGTTAACAAAAGTTGAAACGGACGATTGAAACTGAAGAGTTTACTGGCATTTTTGTATAGGAGGAATTTATCAGTTATGTTGTCAACTGTGCTGCATCAATAACTGTCTCTTTCTGCAGTGCTGCTGTGTGTGAAAAAAAAAAAAAATAATAACACCATGCTGCAAAAAGTAGTATTTCTAAAACTCTTTTCTTCCTATCTTGTATTCGATTTACTGACGGAAAATAACACACGATATATCGTATACGGCGTATTTTATTCGACGCACCACCAAAACCGAACTAGTATCCAACCATCATCCGAGTTTAAAATGTCAAGACTCCAGATAATAAATAATAATAATGAATGAATAATACTGCTATAATTAGAATAGTTCGTCGAGCTAACACATACACATCAATAACTTTGTTGCCAACGTAAGCGGCGGCGGCGAAGTCCGATGGTCAACAGCCATTAACACAATAATTATTATAATCTGAGACGCGGGATATCAATCGACAAAAACACTAGAAACGACAACAACGACGGCAAAACTACAATACCACAGCAAAATCAGCCAGCGCAGCAGAAAAAATCTAGGCAGCCCGTGCAGAATAATGCCCGTCATCTGACTCAGCCAAAAAGCACACTGCTATAACTAAAAACTAAAACAATGGGCCAAGAAGTTAGAAATTAAATCAATTCTGAAGAAATTAACTAAAAGTGGCAGTTTCTTCCTGAGTTACAATAAACAGCGAATGTTGGCAACGGTTATTGAGACACCATCTTACGACATGAGATCGTGAAATTGTCCTCGAAAATGGAAGAGCTTGTACACGCATTAAAAGTCTGGTACTCCGTTACCATCCCATAATTTTGGCTTCATTTACTCTGCAACAACAATAACAGTACCAATAACAAAGCAATCTCAGCCAACCACACGTGTGAAATGACCTTTGCATCTATGTATAATGGCGATTTCCCGGCCGCGAAACTATTCCTGACATTTTGTAGGAAAGAAAGTTCGCAAATTATAGCTATACCGTATCACAGGCTATCATATGGTATGAGAATGGTAATGACAATGAAGGGAATGCATTCATGGATATGAGAACGTGGGCGTTCCTCCGGCCAACTTCGAGGGTCCTTCAAAACGTCGTTCTCCAGCTGTTTCGCCGAGACCGAAGGGCATCCAGGTTCCCATATACCACATGCACAAAACCCCAACTAACCAGCCCGTCCTTTTAAACACGCCAAAAAGTCAAGTATTACTTTTTAAGACGTTGGCACTAATCCCCGCCAAAAGATACCAGAATTGCGGGAAAAAAAGAGTTTGTTGTAAAAAAAGCACAGCACGCAGCAATTTCCGTTAGAATGCGAAACAAAATTGCAGCAGGCAAAGCCAGAAACTAAATGCCAGACACAGAAAGGGCACCGGGCGTAATGCGCAAAAGCAACGAAGTCAAGTGAAACGCAGCTTGCACGCGCTCCGCTCGACGTTGCGCGTTTTCGTGGACCATAAGTTGTGCATCGCGGTGCGGCGTGGCCAAATCGCCGGCGTCGCCGCACCGCATTGCACAGACTCGGGTTTTGGAAAACAGCGCAGCGTGGAGCATAAATTTCTGCGTCCGCATCACGCCCTGGCATATAGCACCCAGACTCCACTATTTCGATTTTTGTGCACTTGATAGAGACAACAGTTCATACGGCAAACTATAGCCAACATATTGTAGAAAATAATGTTGGACGCTTTCGATTTTTTCTGTGGGTTCGTTGTACAGCTTGTTGTACAGCCCATTCCACAACAAACTGAACTAAGAGAAAGCTTACATGTGCTACAAAATCTCGCATGCGACAAAAACAGGGCGGGGCTACGCACAGCGCAGCTGTCAATCAACTCGAGTTTGGCAGCGCTATCGCACAAAACGTCACCTGTGACGTTCCAAGCGACGCTCTGCGGGTGGCCCGCCCTGTTTTTGTCGAATGCGAGGTTCTGTGGCACACGTAAACTGCCTTTAAGCAGAGTCTGGGCTTTTGCGGTGGACAACACAACAGCACGGGACTACAGCGGCTGAGCAAGCAGCTGGCTTAGCACTAAGCAGCTACGGACCAGCAGTAAGGTCGAGCAAATCTACAATCGAGTCCATGCAGCAGCAGCCTCAGCGGCAAAAACACTCCGCTACTTGCATACATACAAATGCTAGCTAGCTAGCTACAGCAACAGTTGCTCAGGGCAACAGTTGCCATGGCAACCGATTGGCAACAGGAGAGCAAAGGCAGCAGCACACATGCTAAGCATATATTAATACACACACTGCGATCACATCACATCATCGTGCCAGTACGTACGTACGACATATCATCATAACATTAATAATAATAATTATTACAGGCATTAGTGAGTAGCCAGAGAAATGCTCTGACGTCGTCGCAACGCCATGCACACAGCAGAGTGACCACTTTTATAGACAAACAGCATAGCGGTACTTACAATTCTCTCTGACATTCTCTACAATTCTATGTGGCACTCCACGTGGCCCCCGAGACAATTCACGGACATTTTCCTGATTTTGGTTAGTGCTCTGACATCTCATTGGCCGCTGACAAATTTTCTGAAATTTCCTGAAAGAATCTCTACAGCACTTCGCCTAACTAACTGACAATTCTTACAATTTTTCGTGACTTCTGGCCAATTTCCCAACTACTGGTGGACCATCTGAATTAATTCCGTCAATTCTCTGACTTTTGATGAAGACTTCCGCAACTTTTCCGCATGACAGCAGCAAAATTCCCCGACATTTACCACGTACCCGTTTTCCAGACGAGTGGTCATACGTGGTCACCCTATTGCCGATCCGAATACACTGATGACTAGGCCGTCCGGTCGGGCGGACTACTTCGACAACTGGGGGAGGGGCAGGCGATCACGCGGCGGCGGCGGCTAGGGATAGACCGACGGCCGTCGTGGGAGACGCCGGCATCGTGGGGGGTCGTGCAGGGCCCGGGGGTCGCAGCTTACTTTCGACGAGGACCTCCGCCCAGGTGTTGGCGACGCCGTGCTCGTTGCGTGCCTCGCACAGATATTCGGCCTCGTCGTCGACCGTCACCGAGTCGATGATCAGACGACAGACGCCTTCGATGTACTCAAGCCGGATGTGAGCGCTCGACGCTAGCGTCTTGCCGTCCTGTGCAAACGAACAGCCCAACGATCACGTAACGGGACACCCACATCACAGATGTAAAAAAAACGTTCCAGAAACTACACGGTCGCTACGATACCGTCGATTATTATGCCTCCGCCAACATGCGACAAAGCCGAAAACTGCATTTCGGGGCATATTTGACCCCAATCGTGACTTTGACCCTTGACCTTTAGACACCAAAAAACTATACCTGGCCAAGTAAAACACAGTGACGCGTTCAGCCTTGCCCCGAAGTCCGTTAGTGGAAAAAGTTTAGTCAAATTTCGTCAACAAATACCCAAGATGTTCTGCCAACAATGTTTGTTCGGAATGCACGAAAGGACGAACACAAGTCATGAACAACCTGGAAACATAATGCTTCCGGCCACTATGTTGGCGAAGGCATAAAAATGAGGAAAAAACTGTAAAAACTTTAAAAAACGTGGCAAAAAATAGAAAAAAACGTTTAGAAGCGTTAAATAAAAAAAAACGTTAGCCCTATTTTTCAGACTCGTGTCTGGTGCCTAATGCTGTAGGTGCAGTATGATTAAAACTAAACATACAGAGAGAACTTTATTCAATTTCAGTTCAACAGCGTGGTCACAAAACCAAGTACTAGACTAGACGAAAATAACTAAGTAAGCTACCACAGAGCAACGCTGGAAATGACGTTCACTATAAAAATAATGAGATCTGTGGTCTCTTGACTCGTTTCAGCGGTTTCACAGTTTTTGACAAAATTTTCAGTAAACGTTTTTCAAAAAGGTTGACAAAATTTTAAAAAAAACGTTAAAAACGTAAAAACGCGGCGAAAATAAAAAAAAAACTGTTATACAACGTTGTATGGAGCAGAGAGGTGTAAAAATATACATTTTTTGCATTATATAATATGTCGACGGCCCCTAATGTTAACTTATTTCATAAGTTATATTTGTCACCTCTCTCTAACTGCAGTGTTTTCAGTGATATAATTGTGCATAATTTTAATCCATCAAAGTAAAAACAACTGCTAACAAGCTTTTAAGGGGTACTAACATCGATGACCTTGAATGACCTCGAACCCCCAAAATAGAGAAGTTATAGTGATTTTTTTGTGATTTTCGGCTGCAGCGCACATTTCAAGAGTGAACTGCGACGAAATAGCTGGCAATAGCCCAAGACAACCTGTGAACAAAAACTGCTACAGGATCTCGCGCGTCTCGTGAGCATTAGCTCAAATTACTTGTTAAATAACGCCAGTAAAGAACGCTGGCCACTCCGCCATCAGTAAGCCTAGCAATTTCAACACGCTACTTGCAAATTTATGCAGTAGGTGACAGAACGAAAGAAGCTGCCCTACTCATAATAAAAATCTCGTCATTGGCCGGGTGTTCTGGTTTTGCATTAACACTATTCTAAAATTATTCACAACTGGGTAACGAGCATAAACGTAAATTAGGACATGTTTTGTACTAACTTAATTGTAACACTAAAGGCTAACAGTTGCGTTCTTAACGTTATTTTGTGTCAGTTTCGTAACAAAAAAGTTTCATTAATATTCGCTAGGTGGCGACTCATCACACGCTAAACGGTGGCAGGGTACACGAGTGTGAAAGGCGTACGACAAAAAAGTATCAGTAAGCTAGTATTATACGGCAGAGAAAACTCTGTAGGCATGTTTGAGGTGTTAGGCTAAACAGGGCCGCCGATTTTTTGAGGGCGACTCAGTAAGGCCCTAAGAAGTTTGCATAAATTGTACTGCTGACTAAAGAACAAGATGCGTTTTGCAAGCATGCACGTCGAGGGGAGCCCTGGAAGCCGCTGAGGAAGCTTATAGCGGCTCCAGAGGTTCTAGCTAATTTTAAGAGGCCTCTTCGAGGTGTAAAGCCGATGGAAAAGGAAGGAAAAAGTGAATGAGAGAAGCCGGATAGTCGGAAAGAGAGAAGGGAAAAGGGGATGTGATGCTGACTCTGACGCGCAATTGGAACTGGGCCGTGGATTGGCTAAGGCGCTAAGAAAAATTGTGTAGGCAGAGGCGGATTCGCTTGCGCAGCAAGACCGATCAAGAAAGCAATTATGAAAATATGAAAATATGCCGCAGTTCTCACTGAAAAATTGCATTCAGCATTTTCTTTAGTGCGTATTATTCAGAGCTTTCCGGAGAGTTTTTCTCGACCCTCGCGAAAAATCATTCAGAAACTTACGAATAAACCTGACACCAAAAGAGCGTAACAACGGCCAAAGTAATTAAGCATGGGGCGGAATTGCTGCAGGTTGCATATCGGTTTAACAGCAAATTATTGCAATGCAAGTTCTGACTGGGCGTTCTGACTTGAAAATTTCTCACAGACACAAAAGTGTCACAACCTAACCAAAATGGTTAACGCAAAAGTCACTGATTTCAGTGGTGGCAAAAATCAAACTTTCTACTCAGGCCTAGACAGCATAATGCTGTTTCGAAACACGAAATCTATTTAATAAACGAGTAAACTTTAGTTACCTGGTACCAAGTAATCGTGGGCTCGGGAATTCCAACGACGCGACATTCAAGAATGACCTCCTGATAGGCTAGAACTTCACGAGCTTCCAGTTTCATCGTAAACTGAGGTGCAAGCTCTTCGGCTTTTCCTCTTACTTCTTCTGCAATGCCAGCAGACCAAACTTAACAATTAATATTATTTTTATTATTTCTACAATGCATTATTTTTTTATTATTAACTGTCGATATCGGAGATTTTTTCCAATTTTTTTTCCACACTACGCTTGTGATCTCACATTAGTAGATAAGGAGATAGATAAGCAAACAGACAGTAAGAAAGATAGTTAAATAAATAAATTATTTAGTAAGTAAATGCATGACACAGTGATGAATTTAATAAACTTTCACTCAAACATCCATACCACGGCTATTACGTTAGATGGAAAAACCAGAACTAACAAAGATAACTAAGTTTATCTGGACACTGTGTATATACGCTTGCAAGTAAGCATCTTCCCCCATTAGCTTTTGCAATATTAAACACTTAAAACGCATCACGTTGTAATTTGCATAGCATTTGTGTTGACGTGGTTAAAATTTTTTTTTAAATGCTACTGTTTTGGCCCACCCGGTGTATGCATGTGCATAAACGATGTCAATAAAAACCTTCACGTTCGGTCCACTCTCGGCGCTTGGTTTCTGTAGTGACTCTCTCTCGTGCCTCCAATGTTGTTAGTGTCTCCTCTTCAATTAGCTCCTTCGCCACCTGCTGCGCTGCCGCCGCCGCTGTAAACAAGACATCCTCGCCGACTAGTCTTTGCAACATTAAACATGAACACATCATATTTAATAACATTTTTGACTAATATTTGCAATATTTAACAACTTAAAAATTAATGGCTAACTAGTTGACGGGAGTGCATAATTTGTACAGTGTCAATCAAAAAGATAGAAGTCAATTGATAATGATGAGAAGGGGATATTCTTTCATCAGTCCTCAAAGCGGTCTCGGAGAACGTTGTAAACCCTGGCCATAAACAAGTTTCAAGCTTAGAAGCTAGAACAGACATTCTAGTGGTAGTTGGTGGCGTAGCATAGTGGTTAGAACGTCGGTCGTGGCTGGCGGACTTTCCTTATCCTGCGCTAGACTGATGGATGGCTGCTTGACCACTTTGTGGGTACGGCGTCCGCTATCAATCAACCAACAAGGCCAACTCAGCCTGCTATCCCTCCGGGGTCGGTTAAATGAGTAGTAACCCATTATACAGGTTACGGAAGGTGGGGACCTTTGTACTGGGCTGCCTGGCCGGCCGGTGCGCCAGCCTGTGCTTGCAGGCTGCACGTGGCGGCTGTGCGATCGGCGGCTCTGGTTAGTGACGAAAAGAGCCTTAGAGGTGTACGTCGTACAGGACGATGCGCTATACAAATTGACAACCTTTACCTTTACCTTTGCGCATAATTTTTTTCGTTGACATTAGGCCTATGAACCTTGTGTGAAAAATCAATGGAATGCATCAGCTGTAAGTGTATAGCGTACCACCCCAGTCGCAGCAATAAATGCTGGTACAGCAAACTGCCTCCAAAATAAGTGGTGATGTGTTGTGCAATACAGCACCGACGCAAATTAAACCCGGCGACTGGTAGACTTGATTTAAAACGGTGACGTAGGTAGTGCCAATGCAATATATATTGAATAATATCATTAATACACTCAATAAATAAATAAATCAATCAAATAATCAGTTAATTATGTAGAACAGTAAGATGGGCGGTGCATCACTAATATGCTCAGAAAGTAAATAAATTAATTAATGAATTACGTAGAACGGTGAGGTAGGCGGTGCTGATGCAAGTGCCGGCCTCGTTGACTGCCTTGACCGTGTATTCTCCCTCGTCTTCTAGCATGACGTCACGAATGACCAGGCGACACCAGCCGTCGGTAGTGTATATCATCTGATAGTCGTCCGTCTGACGGATCTCAACGTTGTCCACGTACCACGTCACCTGCAGCAAAAACATGGAAGGTCCACACTGCCACACCTGACAAATAATGCCAAAAAAGAAATAAAATTTTTACAGCCAAGTTACTTTTAAATGGAAAATATGACTTACGAGTAATTGACATTATAAAATTCTAGTCGTTAATGGCAATTCTTCTGATGCGTTGGCATTCTGCGGGTGCAATAAAGCGGTAACAAAAACATGCAAATTCGAATGATAGAATTTAAGACTTCTAGATCATTATTCTTTTACTTCGTGACAATATTGTGCTTAGAACATTATAGTGACCTAGGTAGTTAATTTTTTGTTTCCAGAATGATGTATAGTCATATTTGAACATTATTGTGAATGTTTCTTTTTTTTTTTTTTTT
>Ga0209367_1012384_pt1 | contig 11160 bp, 12 predicted proteins | sample WorMetLIZISLAND2_FD_187412 | JGI IMG/M metagenome (GOLD analysis project Ga0209367, IMG submission 187412) | Marine gutless worms symbiont microbial communities from Max Planck institute for Marine Microbiology, Germany - Olavius geniculatus... ... | reverse complement strand
GCTTAGAACGAATGCTCCGTTTGTCGGGAGCCGTTTCTTCTCGCTGACCGATACTGCTGCTTGATAGGGCCAAGTTATGGGGCGGTGGTGAATGTTTAAGGATCAGGACGCATATTGGCCTTGCTTCGGAACTGTGTATCTACGGATTTGAGCATGAAAAATAAGGTGAAATATAGCGGAACGGCACAGAGGGCGTTCCCTACAGCAAAATCAAGCGAAATGAGGTACTAGGGGCTGTTGACATTTACGCCTTCCACCTATCTCGATGCGTAAATACTTCCTCACTCGCAGAGGGTGTCGCAAAAGCCCCTGGCCGGGAGCGCCGCCTTCCAGGCGGCAGGCGTCGCTGAGGCGCCGTTCCGGGAATACCGCCTTGCCCTCCCACCGGTCGGTACCCCACGGATGCCGGCAAGATGCCGGTGCTCCCAGGGGGCTTGGGGTGAGGGGGGCAGAGGGCGCGGTCCGGTGCCTTTTGCGACACCCTCACTCGTAGCGGGGTAAGAACCCATGGCAAGCATTTACGATCTGAAGCCGCGGTTTCAGGCGCTTCTGCGCCCGATAGCGCGAGGGCTCGCACAGCGCGGCATCACCGCAAACCAGGTGACGGTCGCAGCGGCAATCCTCTCCGCCATGGTAGGGGCCTGCATCCTTTGGCGGCCCGAGTCGCGCTGGCCGCTCCTGCTGCTGCCCGGCTTCCTGTTCGTGCGCATGGCCCTCAACGCGATCGACGGGATGTTGGCCCGGGAGCACGCGATGGAAAGCCCGCTGGGAGCCATTCTGAACGAGCTCGGGGATGGCGTGTCCGACGCGGCTCTCTACCTGCCGCTCGCGTGCGTGTCCGCGTTCGTCCCCTGGTTCGTGATCCTGTTCGTGGTCTTCGCCTTGATCGGAGAGCTGACCGGCGTGGTCGCGATCCGGATCGGCGCGTCCCGACGCTATGACGGACCCATGGGCAAGAGCGACCGGGCGTTCGTCGTCGGCCTGCTCGGGCTTCTGCTGGGTGTCGGTGTCCCACCGGGGGCCTGGATCACGTGGATTTTCGGCGCCGCCACCGTTCTGGCCGCGTTGACGATCCTTCGCCGTGCGCGGGCCGCTCTAGCTGAGATCCGCCCGAGCTACCGGCTCCTCTCCTGTGGGCGATGGCCGGCATTTTCGTGCTGCTCCTGCTCGCCTCGGCAACCACCATCACCCTGGTCCGACTCCGCCCTGAGCGGGATTTCACGGAGCTCCGCCAGCGCGTGCGGTCGTGGTGGGTGATGGCATCGGTATTCGCCGTCGCGATCGGACTCGACCGGCGCCTCTCCTTTTTCTTCCTGGGATTCGTGAGCTTCCTGGCACTCAAAGAGTTCTTGTCACTGATCCCGACCCGGCGCGCCGACCGTCGGGTGCTGTTCTGGGCGTACCTCGCCATTCCCGTTCAGTTCTTCTGGGCGAGTCAGGCGTGGTACGGGATGTTCATCATCTTCATTCCTGTCTATCTGTTCCTGCTGCTACCGATGCGTATGATACTCGTCGGCGAGACCGAAGGTTTCCTGAAAGCCGTCGGCACCGTTCACTGGGGCGTAATGACCACGGTATTATGCCTGAGTCACCTGGCCTACCTGCTCATCCTCGACAGCATCCGCACACCCGCGGGCGGCGCGGGCCTCCTGCTCTTCGTCGTGTTTCTCACCCAGATCAACGACGTGGCGCAATACCTATCGGGCAAGCTCCTGGGACGTCACAAGGTCATCCCCAGGGTCAGCCCGAACAAAACCGTCGAAGGTCTGCTCGGCGGCGTCGTGACCACTCTCGTCCTGTCGGTTCTCATCGCGCCGTTTCTGACGCCGCTCTATCGGCACGAGTCCTTGGTGGCCGGCTTGATTATTGGGTTCGGCGGTTTCGTGGGCGACGTGGTGATGTCCGCTATCAAGCGGGACCTGGGCATCAAGGACAGCGGCTCGATCCTGCCGGGCCATGGCGGGATTCTCGACCGGGTGGATAGCCTCACCTTTACCGCGCCGCTGTTTTTTCACTATATCTACTACATGCACTACTGACACCGTGAGCCGTTTCCTGCAGATCTTGTTCTTCGCCCTGATCGTGAAGCCCATCGCGCTGGTTGTGCTCGGGCTCAATGTCCGGCGGAGAAACCGGCTGCCGGGCGCGGGCCCCGCGGTCCTCGTTGCGAATCACAACAGCCATCTCGATACCCTCGTGCTCATGTCCCTCTACCCGCTCGGACAGCTTCGTTGGTTGCGACCCGTGGCCGCGGCCGACTACTTCCTGCGCAACCGCCTGTTGGCCTGGTTCGCAACGAAGATCATCGGCATCCTACCGCTGGATCGAGCCGCGGCAGGCGGTCGGAACCGCCTGGTCCCGATCACCGAGGCGCTCGAGCAAGGTCAGATCCTTATTCTGTTCCCGGAAGGATCGCGCGGTGAACCCGAGAAGCGCGAAGCCTTCCGAACCGGCATCGCCCACATCGCCAAGGCCCGATCCGATGCCCCGATCGTCCCGATCTTCATACATGGTCTCGGCAAGGCCCTGCCCCGCGGCGAGGCCCTCCTGGTCCCCTTCTTCTGCGACATCTTCGTGGGAAACCCCTTTTCCTGGACCGGAGACCGGAAGACCTTCATGGCCGAGCTCGAAGCGCAGATGAATACGCTCGCGAACGAGGAGGACTTCCCGGAGTGGGAGTGATCACGCCTTGTCGGTCTGAGGCGAAGCCTCGCTAGACACTAAGAGGGTGTTGAAAAAGTCTATCTTTGCGCTTTCGCTCTGCGGGAAAGGATGATGGCAATTTCCTATTCCCTGCATTTTCAAGCGCCTGCGACGGTCAGAAATAGCAGTCGTTCTCCGACTCGTGACGGAAGTTGTCTTTTCAAACACCCTCTAAGAGGCTGACTAAAAACTAACCTATCACAGAGGTGACTCTCGTAACCGGCCTCGGCAAGTACCGCTTCGGTCTCCTCGCTACGGTCGGCACGGTCGGCCCACACCCCGGGATCCCGGTTGTCGGGATCAATGAGATCATCAACGTCTCGGCTGTCGTGCACGTTCGCCGGCATAACCTCGGAGGTGCGGATCAGCTTGTGCTCGACGTCCACGTCGATATGGTTTGGACTCATTCCATCAACGGCGGCGTGGCTTCGGGTGCCGGCAGACGTTCGAGCCAGCGCGCGTTGCCCTGGTTGATGATCCTGACTACTGCCTTGGAGGAGATGGTCGCGCCCGTGATGGCGTTGACCTGGTTGACCGCCGCTTTGGTGCCCCGCTTGACGGCCTCGATCCGGGGGTCGATGGCCAGGGCCTGGAAGTCGGCGACGAAGGCGGCGTCCTTGTAGATCTTGTCCCCCAAACCGGGGGTCTCGCGACTTTCCAGAATCTCCATGCCCACCACCCGGCGCGCGTCGGGTCGATAGCCGTAGATGAGGCGGATGGTATCCTGAAAGCCGGGACCCGCGCCGGGGATAGCATAGCCCAGGAGTCGGCCTTGGGCGTCGTAGCCGCCGAACAGGGCCTCCTCGTCCGGCTCTTCCGCTTCTTTGACGATCAGGCGTCCCCCCTGAAAGACCAGGCGCTGCATGTGGACGGTGCCGGGCAGCACCTTGAATACCGCTTGGCGCAGGACCTTGGCCTGGTAAGCGACGATGGTGGGTCGGGTGGTCTCGAATACGGAGACGATGATGAGTCCGGAGAGCAGTCCCGCCAGCCCCAAGGTCAGGACCAGCCGAGCGGAGCCGGGCTCCTGGGACGATTGGTCGCGGCCGCTCATGGGGCCTTGATCCCTTTGCCGAAGACCCGGGGCTGGGTGTACCGGTCGATGAGGGGGGTGGCGGCGTTCATCAGCAGGATGGCGTACATGACTCCCTCGGGAAAGCCGCCGAAGACCCGGATCAGGACCACCAGCAGTCCCACGCCCACTCCGAATATCCAGGCGCCTTTGGGGGTGATGGGGGAGGTGACCGGGTCCGTAGCCATGTAGATGGCCCCGAGCAGCAGGCCGCCGGAGAACAGGGAGAACAGGGGATCGGGGTAGCCGGTCGGATCGATCAGGAAGATGACCAGCGAGAAGGCGGCTACCGAGAGCAGGATACTAGCCGGGACCCGCCAATCCAGGTCCCGGCGCAGCACCAGGTAGACACCGCCGAGCACCAGCAGCAGACCACTGGTCTCGCCGATGCAACTGCTGGTCTTGCCGATCACCAGGTCCCACAGGGGCGTGGACTGGCTCTCGAACTTCATCATCCCCAGGGGCGTCGCCGCGCTCATGCCGTCATAGGCCGCCTGCAGGAAAGGGGGGGCGAGGATAGAGGCCGGGACAGCGAAAAAATCCCCGGTGTGGGCGTTCCAGGTGGTCATGGCCACGGGGAAGGTGGCGAGCAGGAAGGCCCGTCCCACCAGTGCCGGATTGAACAGATTGTAGCCCAGGCCGCCCCAGATCAGCTTGCCCAGGCCGATGCTCACTACCCCGCCGAGGAAGGCCATCCACAAGGGCAGCCCCGGCGGCAGGCTGAGGCCGAGCAGGAGTCCGGTGACCAGACCGCTGCCGTCGAGCAGCCTGGTGCGGCGCTGCCCGGGTGGGGAGAAGAGCCACTCGGTCAGCACGGCCCCGGCGATGCCGGCGCTCACGATGAGCAGGGCACCCAGGCCGAAGAACCAGACCCCGGCCAAAGTCGCCGGCGCCAGGGCGAACGCCACATCCCCCATGGCTTTGGCAGTGGTCAGAGGCTGCTTGAGCAGGGGCGCCGGCTGGACCAGCAGCTTGGGGTCTTTGGGGTTCAATTCAACCTCGCCGGTAGCCACAGAGAGTGCTCTGGGTTGTGGAGACTGGGGAGAAATCCCTTTCCGGCTATCCGATCAGGAATTCTATCCAATTGAAAGCAAAGTCGCATCAGACAACCTGGATTCGATATTGTTAGTAATTTCTTCTAATTCCACTTTTGCTTCGGCTTGTAATCCCAAGCATGTTGCCATCCCTTCAGAGTCAGTGCTCAACCGCTTATCAAGATCGAGTTTGAAAGAACTACCTTCCGGCTCCAACGAGTAGGCATGTATATGCATAGAATCGCCTACCTTGCCTGGTTCGGATAAATGATCGAAATTGAATTCTTTACAGGAGAACGTTACAACGTTCATAGGCAATTTCAATGTATTCTCGTGATAGCTCCAGTCCTACGGACTTCCTCCCCAAATGTTTCGCGGCCAGCATAGTTGTTCCGGTTCCCGCAAAAGGATCAAGAACTATTCCGCCTTCAGGGCAGGTTGCCAATATTGGAATCTTACACAAGTCTTCCGGATAGGCTGCAAAATGCTTTTCACGCTTCTGAGTATCTTCAGGAAGTATATCCCATACATCGCGTGGTTTGCTTCCATTCGGATGGTACTTCAAAAAGTAGTAGCCCTTCTCAAGCAGTTCTTTTGCCCTTCCTGATACCTGCCTGGAATCAGAGTGCGTAGTGCGCTGTTGACCACGAATAATCATTCGAAAATCAGATAGTTTGCCCTTCTGAATGTCTTCAAGTATTGCATCAAGTGTTCGGAAAGCGTTTTTCTTTTCCTGCGGGGTTAGTTCGGTTGATAGCTCAATCTGTCGTTTGTATCGGACACCACTTACGCCGGTAGCGGATACAACCGCACCGTTTACAATCTTGGACCGTGAAGGTTTGGAACGTATAACGTCTGAATCGTAATGATAGCCTTTCAATTTCTTGACAAAATGAAATACTTGTTCATGTACATTGCCTAATTTGTCTTTCGCATTATCGGGGCCGCCTTTTACTTTGTTCCAGATTACCTCATGGGCACCTTGAAAAATAGGTATTTTCGCCACCCAGCCGACTCTAACCCATTGATTATTCAAGCCCCGAATTTGCGAAAACTGTATTTTTCAAGGTGCCCTCATTACGAAGGATCCAGCCTTGGTTATCCGTCATTTCAAAGGCTACTCTCCACGGAATACCCAATAGCTGCTTGGCCTTGTATGAATCACCAATATTCAGCCAGAAGGAACCCGTATCCTTCAAGACCCGTTTCAGCTCGAGAAAAATTGCACAGAGCACTGTAATATAGTCCTTGTAATCCGCTTCAAGACCAATACCTTTTTCGGCGTATTGTCGTTTTCTCCAGTAAGGGGGTGATGTTATGGCACAATCAACAGATCGACTTGGAAATTGCCGGAGAAGCTCCAACGCATCTCCCAAGAAGAATAAGGGTCGAAGATCATCAGCGGTTATGTATTCTTCAAATCGCTCTGAGACGGTTTGACTGTGAATGTTTTCTGATTTTACCGGCAAAACATCTTCTCTCAGTTTTCCGGTAATTGTCATTTCTTCTCTCACCGGTGAAATACCAGAATGCCTTGAGTCTGCTGTAGCCGTACTGAGCTCAGATTCCAAAGAAACGGCTTCCCGATACTCTGTTGTGTCCATATCCGAGTGTTAGGTACTGTAAAGGAGACGCGTTGCCATAGTACCTTAGCGGTATACTGGAAAGAAAATGGAAACCGCCTGCAACGAGCCGTCACAATAGGATCTTCTGGTGTCCAACCTGGATAACAATCCGGAACGGCGTCTGATTCTGGTCACCGGCGCCAGCCGCGGCATCGGACGGGCGTTGAGCCTCAAGCTGCTGGACGCGGGAGACCGGGTTATCGGCATCGGGCGGGATTTTTCGCATTTTCCGCATTTTTTGCACGGGTCCCTCCCTCGGCCCGGCTTCAAGGCGGTCACGGTCGATCTGGCGGACCTCGATGCGCTGCCGAAGCGGCTCTCCGAGGTTGCCGGGAAACACCGCGAGCTGGACGCGGTCATCTCCAATGCCGGTGCCGGCCGTTTCGGCCACCTGGAACAGTTCTCACCGCACCAGATCCGCGCCTCCGTAGACCTCAATCTGACCCAGCATATTCTGGTCGCGCGGTCGTTTCTACCCTTGCTCAAGCGAAGGGGAAGAGGCGATCTGATCTTCATGGGCTCGGAGACCGCTTTGTCGGGCGGCATCAAAGGCGCCGTTTACAGCGCCTGTAAATCCGCACTGCGCGGGCTCGCGCATTCCCTGCGTCGGGAATGCGCCGCCGCCGGTGTGCGGGTCGGCATCGTCAACCCGGGGCTGGTGAGGACCGGCTTCTTCGACGGGCTTGATTTCCGCCCCGGTGAGGCCTCCGAGAACGCCATCGCGCCGGACGCCGTCGCCGATGCGATCATCGCCATGCTCGACGCACCCCACGGAACCGTGGTGGACGAGATCAATCTGTCGCCCCTCAAGCAGGTCATCCGCTTCGGTCCTCCTGCGGGGACCTGAGAGCATCATGAAACCGTGGCCGCGGGGGCGGCTCGTCACCGTTCCGTCCCTTCGTCATAATTCAGTGCTAACCGCCGAATGGTACAGGATTAACAGGATTTCCAGGATTCTTTCAATTTAGGCTCTTTATGGATTTCGGGCTGCTGACGATCAGGGAAGGGTACGACCGAACGTTTTGGAGTGCGGCGGCAACCTTAACCTAAATCCTTACCGGAATCCGCGGTACCCGACGGAACCACAGGGTTCGCTTTGGGGCACTTGTCCGCCGCTGCTTTGGATTCGGCAACCTATGCGCTCCCTGCACCAGCGTTGCGGCTAAGAGGCTGTCTAAAAACCTGAGAACCTGCCAACCGCTTGAACCCTACGTAAGATCCCTCCTCCGTCGGGACAGGGATTTCTCGCTGCGCTCGAAATGACAAGGACGCCAGTAATGTCATCCCGAAGCGTAGCCAGGGGCTGTTGACATTCAGGGTTGCTGAACACCTTGGGTTGCCTAACGATGAAGCGTCCGCCGTTCCGTAGCACCGGACCGGAGCTCGACCTCCGCCAGCCCGTCATAGTTGCCGTCGGGGGCCAACCGATAGCCCCGAACCGCGTTGCGGTAGGCGCAGACCTGATTTTCGTACCACAGGGGGACGTAGGGCAGCTCTTCCAACAACAGCGCCTGCAGCTCCCGGTAATGGGCGGCCTGGCGCTCCGGGTCCGGCTCCGCCCGCGCCGTTTCGATGATGCGGTCGGCGCGCGGGCTGCGATAGCGGCCCCGGTTGGCCCCCTGCGGGGGAACGGATGCGCTGTGGAAGATGTAACGGAAGATGTCCGGGGTGCGGATGCCCACCCAGGACAGGCTGTAGAGCTGGAAGCGGCCCGCCTTGATGTCACCGTAGAAGGTACCCCAATCATAGCTGCGGACCTCGACCTGAATACCTACCTGCGCCAATTGGGCCTGGATGACGGTCGCCAGGCGCACGCGGAAGGGATCACTGGAGGTCTTGTAGACCAGCCGCAAAGGCCGTTCGGGGCCGAACCCGGCAGCGGCCAGCAGCGTTCGGGCACGGGCCGGATCATGGGCATAACCCGCGAGCCCCGCGGCGCCGGCCCAGTGCTCCGGGGGGAACATGGCCTCCGCGAGTCGGCCCCCGTCCCGGAACAGAAAGCGCAGGATTGCCCGCCGGTCGATGGCGTGGGCGACGGCCCGACGCACCGGGAGCAGACCGGTGACCGGGTCCCGAAGGTTGAAGCCGAGATAGGAGAAGTTGGCCCCGCCGATCTCCCGCACCCGCACCTCGGGACGCCCCCGCAGATAGTCCGGAAGCTCCGGGGCCAGGTCATTCTGCAACAGATGGATCTCGCCCCGCAGCAGCTTCATGACCCGGACATTGGGGTCCTTGACCACCAGCAGCTCCAACCGCCGGCGGTCGTGCCTGCGTTCGAGCCGCAGACGGCCGGTCTCGGGCCAGTCGAGGAACCGAAAGGGTCCGCTGCCCACGGGCGCGCGTTGAAACTCGTGGTTACGCCGGATCAGGTCCGCCGGCAGGATGCCGATACCCAGGTAGGCGGGGAACAGGGGATCGGGTGCGGAGAGCCTGAATTCGATCCGGTCCGATCCGTGGATCCTGATGTCCCGGATGATGCTCAGCAAGGTGCGGTGCGGGGAGGCACCGGCAGGGTCCAGGATCGAGGCATAGGTCGCCTGCACGTCCTCGGCATCGAGCCGGCTGCCGTCGCTGAAGACCCGCCCGTCTTTCCCCAGGGTGAACAGATAGCGGGTCGGCGTGGGTTGCTCCCAGGTGGCCAGGGCGGGTACCGGCCGGCTCGCCGCGTCGAATTCCACCAGCCGCCGGTAGAGCAGGCGGTTGATGCGCTCGGAGGTAGCGTCCGTCGCGAACCTGGGATCCAGGTTGCGCGGCGCGGTGGCGAGCCCCATGCGCAAAGTGCCATCCGGTATAGGGGCCGGCACACGGGCCGGTATGCGGTCATCGCACCCGGCGAGCGGGATGCCGAGCACAACCGCTGACAGCAGGACCTTGGCTGTTCTCAAAGAGAAACCGTGTATGAGAAGCTGTCTGGCTAAAAGTGGTATCGGCTGCAAATGTCCCAAAATGGTCCCTGTTTCCGCTCTTTCTCGTTAAATAGGCCGGCTATTCGCCTCGAAAGCGCGAAAAAATGCCCTCATTTTGGACCCATTTTCGCTACGATCCTTTTTAACCAGACAGCTTCTGAGTTTCCAGACAGCCTCTAAGAGGGTGTTGAAAAAGTCTATCTTTGCGCTTTCGCTCTGCGGGAAAGGATAATGGCAATTTCCTATTCCCTGCATTTTCAAGCACCTGCGACGATCAGAAATGGCGATCGTTCTCCGGCTCGTGACGGAAATTGCCTTTTCAAACACCCTCTAAGTGTAGATCTGCGGCAGATCGATATCCAATCACCATCCAATCACCTCGCTCCCACGCTCCGGAGACTGTGAAAGTATTGCCGAATTTTCAGAGGGCCAGGGACAGAGCGACACATTTTCCCTGAATTAAGCGCCACATCTTTCTCCTAACCCCACATGGCACAGAATTCAGCGTGGAACATGGTAACGTAGATACTCTGTTCCAATGCAACGCCAAATTACCCACGGCCGCACCCGGACAGGCACAGCGTGGAACGCGCCCTAACCCGACAGCAAAGGCCGGCTCTCATACCGGATCAACCTGCATATCTCACACCGCGGGCTTCGCCGGCCCCGACCGCGGGCGCAGATGCTCTCGCACGGGGAAGTTCGTCCGGTCGCGGGACTGCTCGCAGAGACGTCTCACATACTCACCCACCAAACCAATGCCGAACAGGATCATACCTGCCAGGAAGAACAGGACGCTGAACAGGGTGAATACACCCTCGGCCTCGGGTCCGATGACGAGGCGCCGGAGGGCCAGTAAAACGGTCAGGACAAAGGCAACCAGAGAGACCCCGATACCCGCCAGGGAGAAGAGCTGTAAGGGGATCAGCGAGAAGCCGGTCATCAGATCCAGGTTGGGATGGATGGACTCATAAAGGGAATATCCAGATCTGCCCGTCACCTGCTGAGTGTCTTCGACCTCGATCTCGATGGGATCGGCGGCATAGACATAGGCCAAGCCCGGGGTAAGGGCTTCGCCGGCGGTTCGAACCGCATCCACGAGCGCTCGGTCATAAGCGCACGGCAGACAGCCGGGGGCCGTCATCCGGATCCGGGTCACCCGCTCCCGCAGGCGATTTATGGCCCCGGACACCCAGGCTCGCCATCTGCTGTCCTGATAGCGACGGCGAAAGCTGCTCACATAGTCGTGCCCCCGCTCCAGCTCGGCCAGGAGCCGGGGGATTGCTTCGGGGGGGTGGCGCGGGTCCGCATCCAGGGTCACCAGCCTGTCGCCGCCGGAGACTTCGACGCCCGCTATGATGGCCGCATGCCGGCCCGCGTTGCCGCGCAGCAGGAGCACTCGGGTAACATCCGGGCGCAGCTTGTGCTGCTGGCGCAGCAAGGTCGCGGAGCGATCCCGGCTACCGGCATCGACAAATACGATCTCATAGGTGGTACCGAGCCTGTCGAGCACCGGATAGAGCCGGTCGAACAGCTTTGTCAACACCGCTTCCTCGTTGGAGACGGGGATGACCACCGCAAGCTCGATACCGGTCGTCTCAGGCTTTGTCTGGCTCAAGTCATCTCTCTCCCGACAGCTCCATTTCTCAAAATTTTGCATGGGTCTAGATAACTTTAGCCACTGCGAGAGCATACTAAGGTTATGTTATGCAAGGGAAAAACAGGTATTTCAGGCGTTCACACCTTTCGGAAGCCAAATTCAGAGTGATTATCCGCTCTTTTGCGCTCGATTTACCGGCCTCGAAAATCGCCCAGCTTTG
>Ga0209367_1012383_pt1 | contig 11160 bp, 5 predicted proteins | sample WorMetLIZISLAND2_FD_187412 | JGI IMG/M metagenome (GOLD analysis project Ga0209367, IMG submission 187412) | Marine gutless worms symbiont microbial communities from Max Planck institute for Marine Microbiology, Germany - Olavius geniculatus... ... | reverse complement strand
GACAGCTACCCCTCTAAAAAGTGGTTATTTTACCGCAATTATCTCGTGTAGGGTGAACACGGTTGCAGATAGGCACAGACATGCTGCTTATCATAACAAGCACTGGTGACAGGCTTTTTAAATTTATCAACATCGATGACCTTGAATGACATTGAACCCTAAAAATATTGATTTAACGTGAATTTTTGGCGATTTTTGTCTGCAAAAGAGTGAAATACGACGAAATGGATTGAGATAGACTACGATTACCTGCGAACAGGAACTGCTATAGGCTTTCGCGCGTCTCGTGAGCTTTGCTCAAATTACTTGTTTTTTCTTAGTAAACCCTAATGCTCCTGGACTACGTTGAATCTTAAACATATTGCACGCGTCGCTGTTATTTCGTGTTAGTAGGTCTACGGACGCTTAATTAAGTCACAATTCAGACAAGAAAAATTAGGTTTACAGGCAGCCTAAAACCGGTTTTTCGGTTCGGTTTTGAAAAAAAAACGGGTTACCCGCTTTTTCGGTGTCGGTAAAACCCGAATTGGAATTTTAAGATTAGAGCACTTTAGCCTTTTGCTATAATGCTGAAGCGTCTATGTGTTTGTCCAAGAGTCGGCACGAAACAAAGAGACAGAGGGACAGGCAAGACGCGTAATGTGGCCTATAGGACTGCCGCGTAATATATGTAATACTGAGATAATAATTAGGGTTTTATTGCCATTAGAATGCAATAAAACTGTTTCGCATTTTCTGTCGAGAGTCAACGTCAGATTGAATATGACTTTCATGGTACCGTTAAGTCACTTTTTCTACTGCGCGTTAAGGTCGTCTTATTATTTTTCGACGACTTATCCGCGGTTTTATGGCTTATATCAGAAGCACGGAATGATGAAGCGGAGCGTTAAAAGAAGGCAGATATAGAACGGTATAGCTGGAGCGTTAATGCCGCGATTTGCGACTAAGAAAGGCAAGTCGCGAAACGAGTACCGAGTAAGTAAGCGGCTTGACAAGCAGAAAGGCATCTTACCATATACACTGCAGGCTGGAGCATTTAGCGACTTGTCTCGCATACCCCCAAGACTGGATCAGTGGCTATACAGCCATTCAGTGGCTTCTACCGCAGCTCAATCACTCCAAGACGGATTTCTGCAACCGGTCGATTAATAAGACGCTTCTTGTTAACCATTTCTCCCCCACTCGAAGCCCTCCCTGCAGTGCTTCGCCAAGAGCGCATTATACTGTTTCATTTTAGGAACGCGGTGATGCGGCCGCGGTCGCCTGCCCGGTAAAGCGGTGAGCAAAATCGATGGCTGGGATCGCGAGACCCGCCCCGGCTAGATTGTATCGACTATCGATCGCGATTGGTCACTGTGTGTTTCGGAGACTGAAATTGGACGTCGGACCAGCGGCGGCGGCAGCAGCGCATCTTTGAGAGATGCGGGATAAACAAGGAGCAAGCGCGGAGATTGATGAATGAGAATCACGTACTGTACCTTCCGTGCTGCACTGGAACACTGATGCTGATGCTGTACACGACAATCAGATCTAATCTTTTCTCGTTACTTACTTATTCACTGGGGTCGCGTGTCTCACCACGAGCATAGCAATGTTGTTCTTCTATGCACCGAATCCGAGCTGAGCGCGCTTGATTTGTATACAGCTGTAGTTGGAATCCCGAATACGACACAGACGCACCAATCAATCACTTAGTCAATCAAGCAGGATTTATTGTAACCAAAGTAATAACGATTACTGCCAGATCCACTGTTCACAGTCCGTTATTATTCAGGAAATAATCACGAACGATTTTCTGTAGAAATGAGTATTGAGCCGCTGACGAAATGTAGGCATGCGACTCAGCAGACGTCACATTTTCCGGCAGGTCGATGCAGATCTGTGGAGAAAGCTCGGCTGCCGATAGTTGATAGTTTGCCAGAAGGCAGTTAGCAGACAAAATTATATTAATGCCGACAGAGCGAAGAGCTCGTACCAAAATTTGTGTGAACGTTCCCAACGGCAGGAATAACCGGTGTGCCAGTAGAAGGTCAAGCTTACTGGACATGTAGAGTCTCCGTTTTTAGTTACGGGTGGCGGACGGCTAGCTCAGGAGCGTCGGACGGCTCCAGCGCCGACTACGAACTATAGCTTATACGCTTGGTTCTAGTTTACTGTCGACACGCAAAATCCTCGTCATGGCCGCGTTTTATATACACTGTGTCCCAAAAAAACATCCCCGACATTTTTGACTGTAACTTGAAAATCTATCACCAGATTCTGATAATTTTTGGTACAAATATTCCTGACACAACTTGCCATCAAATGACCATTTAGTTTCCCACCTCACCCAAAGTTTGTTTCTGCACTACTTGGGGAAACACAACCAGCAAAATATCACTTTTTTATCCAATGCGATATGATTGCTTAATTAACATGACGCGTAAAACACATTTTGTTCACATTTCTGACACTGTGGCTGACATTTCATTCAGTTGTCCATTTTTCAACTGCCTACAGTAAAATTGCTTGAAGTGTTGGCCCACTATGCGAACACAGGCAAGGAGACGCTTTCTCTATTCACTTGACAGCAGTATCGATAATGTTCTGCTCCAGACCAATACAGGCTCTCCCAGTCACTTCTGACTTTACAAACATTCCTAAACTTTATCTGGTGGACACGCTGCTGCAAGACAGTCAAACCTTGTAATAGACCTGATGTTGAGGCCCACAAATTAGGACAGATGAAATTTATTGACGTTTTCCTATTCATTTTAACACATATCATGCCTGGTCTGCTTTCTCCAGGTAGTGCAAAAGCAGACGTTGGGTGAGGTGAAAACTAAAGCACTTATTTAATAGCCAGTTGTGTCAGAAATATTTCTGCCAAATATTATTAAAATCTGCTAATCTTTATTCAAGGTACGATCGATAATGTTGGGGATGTTTTTTTCAGCTTTTCTGTTTCTTTTAATGCATATTTTGCTTGATCTGCTTTCCCTAGGTAGTGCAGAAGCATACATTGGGTGAGGTGGGAAACTGAATAATCGTTTGATGGCAAGTTGTGTCAGGAATATTCGTACCAAAAATTATCAAAATCTGGTAATAAGTTTTCAAGTTACAGTCAAAAATGTCGGGGATGTTTTTTGGGACACAGGGCCTATTGTTGGTAGGCAGTGAAGCATTGCAAAAAGTTAGTGCGAGTAGCAGAGGCTACTATGACGGCGAAACTGCCTTCCATAGATCGGTGCATTGTCAATATCAGAGTCGATCTTAGACAGTGCGACAAAGCGCCATAAAGTGCTATTAAAGCATGGTTCTGTCGTTTAGCCTATACAGACTGTTGAAATGAATACCGTACGCAACTGTAGAGTTCTTCACTATACGTGGTGTGATTCATCGCTGAACAAGACAGACTGGTTAAACGACAGACAGCAGACAGCTATGGACTGGAGCGAATCTGAAAGACATTGTGACATGTCCACCTGGACAACCACAAAATGTACAGACCACTGTAGTAGGCCTACTTGAAAACAAGAAGCTCGGCTGTCGCTAAGGTGGGCCGTCCGTGCCGTCTATAGTTCTACCCGAACGCCACTGTCCGACTTCCGGTGGCGGAAAGAAAACGATTTATCAGAGTGACTTCAATCCTATACTGGCTATACGGTGACGCTGCTATAAGCCTATTAAACGTTACAATCAATGCTAAGATACGATACGGTAAACGGCGCACGTGGCTGGTGGCTGCATTCAAAACTGCGGCCAAACCGCTGCAAATAGAGAGGAGTTACTATTGACAACCTATAAAAACTCATCATCGCCCTATCAAATGGTATTATCGCCGACCTCCTAAGACGTACGGTTTAGCCACAATATATGCGTCACAGTCGATAGACAGACAGACGACACATTGTACCCAAGGCTCGACCTAACGGTCGGCCAAAAAATTTAGCAGTTTAATAACGATTGATCTTTCTTTGCCTCTTTGCCTGGTTGTTCTTGTCGACAACCTACTAAATCTTTCGCGCGAAACAACAAACTGTCAAAGAAAAATCGCGCATAATTATAAATGTTGGCACAAGGAGTCACAAATAGTTCATCACTGTATCTTTACAAAATTAAAATTCACAACGGTTGATATGAACAATAGTGTAGACAAAAAGCCCAGCTGTCGCTAGGGTGAAACCGACCGTATTGATTGTCACTGACCTTGAAGGTCATCCAAGGTCGATGATTTTCATTTCATCTGAAAGGGCGTATGCTACTTTCTATTACTGATTAATAGTAGCCTAGGCTCTTATTTCGCACCGTTTAGCCGCAATAGGGCGTAACGACCTTCAAGGTCATCTAAGGTTAATGATTTTCATCTAATCTGACAGGGCATATGCCACTTTTTATTAGTCATTAATAGTAACCTAGGCCGTATCTCTCACCGTTTCCGTTAAAAAACGCACATTTTTTCTACCCCCCTTCCATTCAATCCCCAAATTAAAAATGTTCCTCTTCGAGTAGATGGCTGAATTTCTGCATGTTCTAGTTTAAGACACATAGCTAATTATTCGTGTAAAAGTTTTCCCATACGCTCTATCACGTAGCCACAGTACATCCGTTACAGACAGACGGACGGACGGACGGACGACGGATGACAACTATGACAAAGAGCTGATCTTTAAGCTTACAGCTTAACGGTCGGCCCAAAAATGACAAACATTAATAAATACTTTCAACAAAACTGTTAAAACACAAAAGTTTTGAAATGATAAGGCATAAATTTGTTGCTGAGAGCCGATCGATAGACCATAGTCTATATCATAAACTTACTGAAAATTTCATACTTAGGCCTATGTGGCACTGAGTATAGGCCTACTACTGATATTATGCTCGTAATTTGGGTAGGGGCTAATAATAATTCTTCTCTTGCGCAATTTTCTCTGTTGTCCTGCAGCATCATCACGATCTGACAGTGTGTGCCAATCACGTGGGACGACTGACTAAAGGCGATTATGAGATGAAATCAGTTTGACGTCATCGCGACTAACAAATTCCTGCAGATGTTACTGTCAAGTCGTGTCCACGCACGGAAATGAATATGAGCGCCATTATGAGCAACGCTAGGCCGAACCAAATGTTTAGGCCTCGGCTAGTATACAATCTAATTGCCGGTGGCATGTCTTTACCGGTCCAAGTGGGTGCCCACAGCGTCAAGCGTTTCACTCACGATTACGCCCATACTCTACTACAGCGATTTGTTGAACAAATCGTACGACAAGCTGCACATTGTGCACAACATCTTGACATTTGGGCCTATCGGATTTTGTGACATTCGATTATTTGCTGTAAATCTATCGTTTTGTCGTACAGCTCATTGTAGGCCTATAGCAAACTGTGCAACAAAATTACGCAACAAGTCGAAGCGGATGGAGTTTAGGCACAAACTCGATTACTTCTGTTTGTTGTGGATTTGTTGTACAGATAGTTTATGCAGCATCTGAAAGCTTACAACAAATACACAAGAAATCCAAGCAAAATCGAAAACTTAATGGCAAAACATCGTGTACATCGGAGTTATCTAGCAAAGCGTTTTAAGTAGAATTAGTTCTTTAAAATGGTACATAAATATTTTATTATAAAAAGAAATGTAGCGAACAAATGCATATATTAAACCTATTTACTAACAAACTGTAGTCTGTAGTACCACATTAAAAGCACTGGATAAAATTTGACAACAATTGCATTGTGCGGCGAGTTATTTTGCGATTTTCTCGATAGGCCTACGTCTGATAAGATGCTTGGCATTCTGCTATCAGAATGGAGTTTGGGTCTTAACGTTTACCTATCCTATGTCGGCTAAGACGGGCGCCGGCGACTCGCTACGGTCGGCTGATGACGACTGACGCTGTGTATACATGTATGCGAGTGTCTCACCATTGTACACTTTCGTCGCCGTCGTGCCACTCGTATTATTCCTTACAGCCGCGCCATAGTTGAGTGGTTTGGCGTACGTGACCCGCAGCTCGTGACAAATAACTAGACCACAAAGAGATTTCGTATTTGTATACGTGTTGTGTTGATTTAATTAGTTACATTTGTTGACGCGATCTGGTCGTGTTGAAATCAGGGTAAGCTGAGGCGCGGCGGGGCTGGGAAGCGCGGACGCGGCGGGGCAGCAGTCGCCGACATGACGACGACGACCGAGGTGCTCTACGACGAAGCGGAAGCGTTCCAGGCGTACAGTCCGGCGCTGCAGTCGCTGTCGTCACAGATAGAACAAGAAGTCTACTCCAACTCCGCCGAGCTGAATCTGGCCGAGTACAGCAACTCTGAGGGCGGCGACTGTGTTCGGTTCTCCGGCACCAGCGAACAGTCGGACGCGACGACGGAGCTTGAGCAGCAAGATGACAACGTGTCGAACAACTGCAGCAGCACGTCGGGAGACGCAGCCAGTGCCCGCGAGGATGACGTCATAGACCAGTCGCCGCCGGACGCCGCCGCTGAGCAGAAGGAAGAAGGGAGTAGCGCGGAAACGTCTTCTGCGCCGCAGCACGAAGTGCCGTGGAACTTGAAACTGCGCAATAACTGGAAACGGCACTTGAGGAGGAAAGCAGCCGCGAACGATCAGAAGTCCAAGAAATCCTCCGACAATCAATACAACATCGGCGGTTCTCTGTCCAGGTCAGTCGTTTCAAGTCGTGCCATCCCATTTCGCAGTGGGATCGCGGACGAAAAAAATTTAAATTATATAATTAATACGATCGTGCGACCCCGCGGCCAACAGAATTAGTGACTTTGCTAATTAATGCAGGATTGCAGTTTTGTTCGGTCAAATTCACTTCAGCTTGACATGACTATACACGGTGTTTAATAAAAAGGGACCCCTTTTGTTTTTTTATAATTCACTTAAATGATTATCAATTTACACAAAATTTGTACTGGTTGTAGCTGAAGAAATAATAATTTAAAATATTGCACCAAAATATTGCACTATACGTTGACCACGTGAGATGTGACTTTGGCCATTTAGCAGTGGCGGCATTTCAGTAAATCATTGGGTGGTCTAGTCTACGTAACGTATTGTTATTGCAGCAGTAACACTGTTTCAAAAGTACGATTTACAAGGGAAAAAATTAAAGTTTTAAATTCTTGAGGGTCTGCAGACTCTCTGGACCCCCAAATGACGCCCGTGTATAAGATAGCCACAAATTCACAATACATATCAACGAAACTGTTGACAGTCTTTATTACCTGAGTGTGTTCCGACTCCAGACAGCCAAAATCTGTCGGTTTCGATCTCTGTCGGATCCGTCCCGGTTCGAGCCAAACTCCCACAAAGAAATTAAAAGTTTTTCGTATTTTAAACATAAACTTGTGAATGAAACTATCTGTAACTTAGTTACTGTTGATATCAACATCGTCAATATGTGATTATTTACAGACTGTTCGGTAAAGCTTCACATCGTCTGAGTCTACCAAACTTGACCATTATGAGCCTCTTTAAGAACGATTCATCAGACATCGACGGCAACGCAATGGGTCAGATACAGCATTTTTAACTTTTCACAATATCTTTGATAATTCTATACGTTCTGTTTTGTGTTCCACGTTTTTCGTTGATAATTTAGTCAGTAGGTCCCCTATAAACTTTAGTTCCATATTTTTGTTGATACTGCTATGAAAGACGTCGGTGCCGTTGGTTTAGGAAAATCCGAGTCGATTTTTAAAAAACTTTTTCTGTTTTCTGTATGACTTTTGTTATTATCTAGTATATTTATTATTTTTAATACCGGTAGACTTAACAATGTATAGGCCTGGCTGTAGCAGATAGCATTAAACTGTCCCTTCCTTTTGGCTGCGTGGCTTGGTGGCATAACGGCAGGGCGTCACACTTGCGATCAAGAAGTTGTGGGTTCCACTGCTGGTCGGGTCGCTGTCAAGTGATTATTACTAGGGTGAGTGACTGTCTGCCAACAGGTAAACCATCTCGATATATATCCAACACGAAAATCAACTCAGTTTTTCATCTTCCTGGCCTATCTTGCTGGGCTGAAAGCGGAGCGCGTTCACCTGTGTCGGGTGGCAGGTGTGATTCCATACAGCAGATGACGCTTCGTAGCTTTGCGGTGGGTTTCCCCTGAGAGCTATACGTAATCTTTAACTTTTAATCTTTCATACGCTATGCACGCGTCTTGATCGAACCGTAAGCGGGAATAACAAAAATATATATTATTGTAATATTGTACTGATGATTGATGTAACACGCATGCACATCATTTTGGTCGTTGATGTGTATATAGCGCAGTAAATTGTTATGCAGATGCCCATGATTCGGCAGTTGTAGACATTGACGACGACGATGACAAGGACGACTGTCTGTGGAGCGACACGGAGTTCGAAGAGTTTGACCTGCCAGAACAGGTGCTTGTTAATAGTCACTCAGCACATGGTACTGTATAGTGTCAGAGGACGAATCGATTTACGTCCGTAGACAATTTTGTCGGACAAACCGCGACGCCGCAAAGAATAGTCTAGAGATTTATGCAGCTATTTTAAAAATTTTTTTCCGCACAATCGTGTAATCGGGTCATTTGAGGCGTAAAAATTATTTACAGCAGTTTTTGCATTACGATGCGGTCAATTCCATTTACAAGCGACGACATTAAGCAATTTGACCGATGTCGTAAATTAGACCAGTAGCATTTATTGTTGGCTCATTCACGTCATACAATGCAGTGTCAGCGGGCGAATCGATCCACTTCTGTTTTTTTTATGCGAAGCAGGCACGATGACAAACTGCAAAAGAAGATTGTATGCCTATACGGAAATTGAGGCTTATTAAATTCTTTTTTCATTTATATCTAAAGGACGTGATCATCATTTACATTTTAAAATTCAGAATAGTTTTTTTTAAATTTGGGACTGAATATAACCTGTATTTTTGATGGCTTAACCGTTCTGGTTAGTTATAAATATGTATATTATAAATAGGCCTACTCTTATTTCGTGCCCAAGCCTACCACGGCCTGAGTGCAGTAGCTGTTAGCAGAGACTTTCTAATACCTGCTGACGGCACAACAAATGAAAACTTTGAAAGAGTTTTGTTTTGTTGTATTGTATTGAGATTGAAAACAGAACGTTATTAACGTTATTAAAACAAAATAAGCGTATAACCCAGAATATACATATCTATGGACCTGCCTAACGCGTTAGACCTGGATATATGCCATCAAAAACGCAGCTTTAATTAGGATGTGATTATGCTGCAGACGTAGTTTTGTTGCTGTTGTTGCTATTGCCTGGCCAGTCGCCAGTCTTGCGTCGTGATACCCTCTAGCAGATGGGCTATTGCATTCCAAATTTAGCTGGTGATAACGTTTTTCTAATAATAACCTATCACTGCCACGAGAGATCGACATGTTCGTTGAAAAGTCTCATTTTAGAATGTCTATCTTGGTCTACCAAAAGTCGGCGTAACGTTGATGCCGGCAAAAAATGGGAGTCCAGTCTACCACTGACGTCCAACTCGAGCTTTAAAAATCGTGGTTTGTGTAAACAAAAACCAAAGTGATTTGGTAAATGGCGGAATCTGGTAAATCATAAATAATTTTTTTCGTAAGTCAGAAGCATGAATGGGGATTTGCTCCCCAGGTTCCCCTTTCCTTGGGGGTCAGGAAGGTATATCGAGTGTGCCATTGGACCCTCAGAAGTATACTTGTCAAATAGCATCTAAATCTGTCGAACGGTTTAAACAGGGGAACGAATGTGACAGACGACAGGCGGACAGACCACGCTACAGAGAAATGTGTGGGAATAGGCGAAATCGCTTGCGCTACAAGAGCTATTCCGCCAAGCCAATAAAGCACCAGCCGATTTTCAACGGGCACCAGCAACCTTTTAGCTGACGTTCATAGTCTCCTAGGGGCATATGCGAATTGTCTAACACGTAAGGACGTACGTATACGTGTTTGAACCACACTCACTTTGCACTAGTACTGTTTTCACATTTTTCGGCTGCAGTGCGTCACTGCAGACAATAGTATAAGGTGGAGTCGTATAAGTTCGTACTACGTACTCGCTTACCCACTGCAGCCGTGCGGTATCTAGCACACACGTTTGTATGTAGAGTCCGGAAAACCTGTACGCAAACCTGAACGACTACATCCTACCCGGAGTGCGACGTCGCAGCTTCACGGCCGACAAGAGAGAAGCAGCAGGCAAGATGCAGTGGTCCAACGACAACGAGGACGATTTGCCGCGTGCAGACATTACCGCTGAGATGGTGATGCCATACGTACAGCGCAAGACACGCTTCAGTCACCGCCAGCGCACGGCCCGGTCACATGACACATCTGCCAGCACTAGCGGCTTCGCTAAGCGCAGGAACGACTTTCACGAACCCACGACCACCGGCGACGACAGTCCGCAATTCAGCCTCAGGCGCAAGCCGCCAGTCGCTGCCAGACCCGCCGCCGTCAAAGCCAACGCCGCGCTAGCCAAGCTGAAACAGCGGCGACAGAGCGTTCCACCCGCAACGCTGGACATCGCCGTCGAGTCAGCAGAGCCAGCAGGTGCCCATCGTCAGACCCCGGATCAAGAGCAGCAACACCAGCCATCACCGGCACTCACGGCCCGCACGTCCGCCTCCAGCGACCAGGAGTCCGGCGGCAGCAGCGCAGACAGTGCCACTTCCGGTTTCAGCAGCGGCGGAAGTGACGTCAGCAAAGCGACTGAAGGAGGCGACGAGAATGCTAGCGAGACGTTGAGACGCCACGACGCCAAAGCTCAGAAACCCGCCCTGAAACCAAAACGTAAGTCATGATATTTTATACAAAATCTATTCGCGATCATTTTTGTTTTTATTCTGTCGTCCGCTATTTAGTCGTGCCACGTTTCATAAGGTCAAGTATTTGCCGTTGTTTTTATTGAATATTTACGAGTTTCAAATCAAATCAAATCATTTATTTAGACAAGCAGATACAAAAAAACGTTGACAAAATGAGTAATGAAAAGGCTTGAGCAAGGGCACAAAGGGCTGCAAGAGCCTCTTACATGGACCCAAAAAAAGAAAGAAAAACATACGAATAAGACAACACAATAAAACCTGTTAAAACACAGATGTAAACCGAACCAAGTCAAAATCGTTTAGTCGAGCTTTAAACATTGCCAGGGATGTGGCTGCAACAATAT